>JAEAMF010001469.1_pt1 | contig 16864 bp, 17 predicted proteins | sample 8958721 | NCBI WGS metagenome assembly JAEAMF01 (sample SAMN16933255, study PRJNA681124) | bioreactor sludge metagenome | isolation source: anaerobic bioreactor treating anionic surfactant - SDBS | place: India: Bengaluru | collected 2019-02-28
GAACTGTTTTTTGTGAACTGTTTTTTGTTGACTTGACGTTGTGTCTTCCATATACTTTGAAACATAAAGAGAATTTTTTCAATGGAGGGCGCTGGGCTCTACCATCTGTTGCCGAATCATCAGAAACGATGATTTGATCCATACCGTTTCGATTCCATGCGACGATGTTGGACATTTGAACACCGAGATTTCCGCTCCAGAAATGCGATCGTCGTCATCCGCTAAAACGTCATGAGAATTCGACTGAATGCAGTCAGGTATGCACTGCAAGCATGCTCGTGGATGAAGAGTAGATTGGCCGCATCAAAAGAAAGTACGAGAGGAATGACGGATCCTGACGAAGGGAATTTCACACACCGGGGAAAGGCATCGGTTTCGTTGTTCACAAAGAGGGACTTGCAGGCATTTGTCCTCTGCAAGCGACACATTGATAAGGATCGTTCGGAGGGAATATCATGTCAGATACTTGTCCGATAGCCTTTGATTTGATTGTAACCATCGTCAACAAAGGTTTTGCCGAAGAGGTGGTGGATGCCACTAAAAAGGCCGGTGCAGAAGGAGGAACCATCATCTACGGTCGCGGAACCGGCATCCATGAAAACATGAAACTGTTCGGGATACCGGTAGAGCCTGAAAAAGAGATAATCTTCACCATCATCGACCGAACCAAGTCGGAAAATGTGTTGGAAGCCATCCGCCATGCCGTAGACCTGGACAAACCGGGTATGGGGGTGGCGTTTGTGCTGGAGGTCGAAAAGACCGTCGGGATCTGCCACTTGTTGAAAGAGTGACGGAACCGTGGAACCCTCTATCCCGCAGGTGCGGTTGCAACGCAACGTCCCCTCCCTTAGCTGCTCCCAGGACAGGAAAATATGCTGCCTTTATTCAAGGAAAAATTTCGGGAAGTCCTTCAGGCGATCTCGCCTCTGATTGTGATTGTCTGCATTCTTCAATGGGCATGGGTACAGGCGCCCACCATGCTGTTCCTCCAGTTTCTCATCGGATCACTGATGACTACCGTCGGAATGATTCTTTTCCTGATGGGGATCGACATCGGGATTCTTCCGATGGGAAGAACCATTGGCGCCGAACTGCCGAAGAAAGGCTCCCTGTTCCTCATCGCGGTGGTAGCGTTCTCCTTCGGATTTGCCACCACGGTCGCAGAACCGGACGTGCTGGTTTTATCCAAGCAGATCGAGGAAATCACAAGGAGTGTCATTTCCGGGCACTCTGTTTTATATGTCATTGCCGTCGGCGTGGGGATTTCCGTCGCCATAGCCATGCTGCGTATCGTTTTCGGGATTCGCATGGCCTACCTGCTGACGGTATGCTATTCCGTCATCCTGATTCTTTCCTTGATCACCCCTGCTGAGTTCGTCCCTTTGGCCTATGACTCGGGGAGTGTAACCACCGGGGCATTGACCGCTCCCGTAGTGCTTGCACTGTCTCTCGGGCTCAGCTCCGTTCTTGCCCGCAGATCATCCGTATCGGATGGTTTTGGTCTGCTGGGATTTGCGTCTATCGGGCCGATCATAGCCGTGATGATTATGGGGATCCTGCGTTGAATGGCATCAACATTTTCATAAACTTTCAAAGCACCATCCTGAGTGTGACCGAAGCGGTCCTGCCGCTGGTGATTCTTTTTTTGATCTTCCAACTTCTGATGCTGCGCCTGCCGCGCCGGTATGTCGTCACCATACTCAAAGGCACTTTGCTGGCCTCGGCAGGGCTTCTGCTCTTCCTTCAGGGGGTGTATATTAGTTTTCTACCCTTTGGGCGGGCCATCGGCGAGGCCTTGGGCACGCTTCCTCACCGATGGCTTTTGATGCCGTTCGGCATCCTTCTCGGATTTTTTACGACTTGGGGTGAACCGTCGGTGCGGATTTTAGCCGACCAGGTGGAACAGGCATCGAGCGGATCGATCCGCCGGCTGACGGTGCTTTATGCGATTTGCACGGGTGTGGCCCTGATCGTCGGTCTGGGAATGTTGAGGATCGGTTACGGCATCCCTCTCCTCCATATCCTGATACCGGGATATGCGCTCGTCCTGGTGATCATCTGGTTCAGCGACAAAGAATTTCTCTCGATCGCGATCGATGCAGGCGGCGTCGCTACGGGGCCCATGGCAAACACTTTTCTTCTCGCCCTCGCCCTCGGCGCATCTTCCTCCATGGGTGGACAGGATCCCATCATCCATGGCTTGGGGTTGGTCGCGCTGATTGCCCTGGCTCCCATCATATCGGTCATGGTCCTCGGTTTTGTTCTGGCCATCCAGAAACGTCGGATGCTTTTAAAAAAAGGCAAATGAACACGGGGCGGTCCGCGGGACATGGACCGATCGCGATGTTTGCCGACAGGAAACGCAGGGGTGCTGCTACGGATCAAAACGGTTGGGGACCGCGAATCCCCCGCGCCTTTCCATCCCTGCCTGCGGACACCGTCCGTCCGATACCGATCTCAGGAATCCCATTGACTTTCAAAGCGAAAAAATGATAGTTCCATCGCGACTCCATGGAATGAGACGGGGCAAACCCGAAAGGCCGGCCTGGTTTATCGGAGGCCGCCCTTAAAAAAGCAGAAGCGGGGGCATCATGTTCATCGAACAACGACAGGTGGGACAGATGGCGGTTTTCGCCTACCTGGTGGGCGACGAGAAAAGTGGAGAAGCGCTCGTCATCGATCCGGCGGCAGATACGGACGGCATCATCGCGGCGGCCGAGAAAAACAAGGTCCGCATTCAATACATTGTGAACACCCATGGTCATGTGGATCATATCGGCGGCAATGAGGATATGAAGAAACGGACAGGCGCGGCCATCGTCATCCATGAGGACGACGCGGACATGCTTGTCTCAACCCCAAGGGCAATGCTGATGATGTTCGGGGGAAAAGCCTCGCCGCCCGCCGACCGGACGGTCCGGGACGGCGATGATATCCAAGTCGGCGGGCTCAGGCTCCGGGTGATCCATACCCCCGGCCATTCTCCGGGCAGCATGGTCCTCTTGCTGGACGGCTATGCCTTCACCGGCGACACCCTCTTCGTGGAGGCGGTGGGCAGAACCGACCTGCCTGGAGGTTCCGGTGAAGTGATGTTCGATTCCATTCAGAGGAAACTCTGCACCCTGCCGGACGAGACGGTGGTCCTGCCGGGACACAACTATGGAAGCATGCCGACATCAACAATCGGCCATGAAAAGCAGTGCAATCCATTTCTACGCTGACCGACCGAAAAAGGAGACGGGGCATGAATACGGGAATGATGCATACAAAATTGGACGGAATGAAACTCATCGGCAAGGGAAAGGTTCGCGACATCTACTCGCTCGACTCCCATTTGCTGATCGTCGCGAGCGACCGCATTTCCGCCTTTGACTTCGTCATGCCGAATCCCATTCCGGGAAAGGGGGAGGTGCTGACGCGCATGTCCGCATTCTGGTTCGGGAAGATGGGCGATATCATCCCCAACCACATGGTGTCAACAAATCCCGATCAGTATCCGGAGGCCTGTGCCCCGTATCGGGAGGAGCTGCGCGGCCGCAGCATGCTCGTAAAAAAGGCCGAACCTCTTCCGGTGGAATGCATCGTTCGGGGGTATCTGAGCGGCTCCGGCTGGAAGGACTACCGGGAGGGGAAACCCGTTTCGGGCATTCATCTTCCGCCGGGTTTACAGGAGTCCTCCCGGCTTCCGGAAACGATCTTCACCCCTTCCACCAAGGCTGCCGACGGGGAGCACGACCTGCCGATCAGCCGGGCCGAGATGGGCAAATTGATCGGCCCCGAGTTGACCAACCGGATCATTGAGGCCAGCGTCGCCATTTACGAGCGAGCCGTCGCGATCGCCGACCTTGCGGGGATCATCATTGCCGACACCAAGATGGAATTCGGCCTTCTGGATGGAAAGCTGATCCTGATCGACGAGCTTCTCACCCCCGACTCCTCCCGATTCTGGCCGAAGGATGACTACGAAGCGGGACGCCCGCAGAAGAGCTTCGATAAACAGTTTCTCCGCGATTATCTGCTTTCGATTCACTGGAATCAGAAGCCCCCCGCGCCGCCGCTCCCCGACAACATCATCGCCCAAACCAGCGAAAAATACCGCGAGGCGCTGACCCGTTTGGTCCGGTAGACGCTGGGTTGACAGGTGCAGGCAGGATGGTTATCGTAACGGGCAAGGAAGCAGGAACGGATCATTTTTACAACCATTCATGAGTAGGATGCCATTGTAACGATTCAGAAAATCGTCTCGCTTCGGACAGCGAAACCGCCGCTCCGGCGAATATCAGAAGTCAGTTCGGAAGGAAGTCGAAAGGACGAATGTCGTCAAAACGTTGTTATTATGAAGTTTTGGGCGTGGAAAGAAACGCCTCGGACGAAGAGATCAAAAAGAGCTATCGCAGGCTCGCGATGCAATATCATCCGGACCGAAATCCGGGGAACCGGGAAGCAGAAGACAAGTTCAAAGAGGCAGCGGAGGCATACGAAGTCCTGTGCGATGCCGAAAAGCGCGATATCTACAACCGTTACGGCCATGAAGGTCTGAGCGGCGTCGGCTACCGAGGCTTTTCGGGCTTCGAGGACATCTTTTCCAGCTTTGGCGATATTTTCGGCGATGTTTTCGGATTCCACACGGGACGCTCGCGCTCGAGAACGGCAGCCAGAATGGGCGCGGACCTGCGCTACGATCTCAGGATCTCCTTCATGGATGCAGCCCTGGGAACCAGCACCGAGATCCGTTTGGAGAAATATATCCTGTGCAGCTCCTGCCAGGGATCGGGGTGCGCCCCGGGAACCTCACCGCAGGTATGCAGCCGCTGCAACGGTCGGGGGCAAGTGATTCAGTCCAGCGGTTTTTTCAACATCAGCACGACCTGCCCCCAGTGCCGGGGACAAGGAAGCATCATCAGGACCCCTTGCAAGGACTGCTCCGGCGGGGGAAAGGTCCGGGCCGACAAAACGGTCCAACTCAAGATCCCGGCCGGCGTGGAGACGGGATCCCGTCTCCGACTGCGGGGCGAAGGGGAGGAAGGGGAACACGGCGGCCCCAACGGCGACCTCTACGTCTTCATCGAAGTGGAATCCCATGAAACGTTCGAGCGAAACGGGGATGACATTTATTGCCGCGTCCCGATCTCTTTCGTCCAGGCCGCCCTCGGGGGAAGTGTGGAGGCGCCGACCCTGAACGGAAACGAAAGACTGAAGATCCCTCGGGGAACCCCGACAGGCAAGATCTTCCGCTTAAAAGGCAAGGGCATCCCTCATCTTCGCGGACACGGACGGGGCGACCAGATCATCGAGACGGTGGTCACCGTGCCTTCGAACCTCACCCGAAGACAGGAAGAGCTGCTCCGTGAGTTCGACCGTTTATGCGATGAAACCGGGATCCGTTGAAGAAACGCAGGGAATCCGCTTAGGGGGATTCCCATATGATCCTATTCACCGAAAGGAGAAATCATGAGGAAAAAAGAAGGATGGCTTTCGTTCCTGATTATCGGGGTTTTTCTGATCTCGGGGTGTGCAGCGGCTCTGATTGGAGGAGCGGCAGTGGGCGCCGGTTCCGGAACGTACCTCTATTTGAACGGCGAACTGAAAACCGATTACTACTCCTCCTTTGACGCGACCTGGAGCGCCTGTGAAAAAACCGTGGCGGATATGCGGGGTTTGGACGTCGTGCCGGAGAAAGAGATCGGAAAAGGAAAAATCTCCGCGGTCATCAATGATGAAAAGGTCAAGATGTCGGTCGACTACAAAGCCAAAGACGTGACCACGGTCTCCATCCGTGTCGGCTTGATCGGAAACAAGCTTTCCTCGCAGCTGATCCACGACAAGGTCAGGGACAACCTGATGAAAAAGTAGGCCCGCGGTAAAGACCCTTGAGGTGTTGCGCCCCGGGAACGGAAAAGGGCTGATGAAGAAAAAGGTGGTTGCGGGTCTGGCGCTCGGCGCACTGTTGGTCTGGCTTTCGGTCCGCGGAATCGAGTTCCAGGGGTTGATCGAAGGCCTCCGAACGATCCGTCGCGGGTACCTCCTTCCGGCACTGGCCGCACTGCTTCTCATGCAGATCCTGAGGTCCGTCCGCTGGGGGGTTATTCTGAGACCGATCGGGAGGGTGGATCAACTCTCCTTGTTTTCAGTCACCTGCGTCGGGTTTCTGGCCATCGTCGCGTTTCCGGCCCGCGTTGGAGAACTGGCCCGGCCCTATCTCATCACGAAAAAAAGCCGCATCGCCATGAGTTCGGCACTGGGCACAATCTTCGTGGAAAGAGTGCTCGACAGCCTCACCGTGCTGATCATCGCACTGGTCGCTCTTTTGTTCACACCCCTTCCGCACTGGCTGGTCCGTTCCAGCGCCCTGCTCCTGCTCGTGACGATCTTTCTTTCAACGCTGATGATCCTGATGGTCGTCCGGCGCGACGTCGCCCTTCAGCTTCTTTCACCGCTGATCAAAAGGCTCCCGGTACGCTATGCCGAAATCCTGAACCGCCTGATCAACCATTTGATCGCCGGATTTGGAATCATGATCGACCCCATCCCTCTTCTCTGGGTCACATTTCTGTCGATCGTCATCTGGCTGATCGACATTCTCGCTATTTATTTACTCTTTCAGGCGTTTCACATGCATCTGTCCATTGCGGCCGCCACCGTTTTGATGATCGTGCTGATCATCGGCATCGCCATCCCCACCGCACCGGGTTTTATCGGGAACTGGCACTTCTTCTGCGTCCTCGGCCTTGGTCTTTTCGGAATCCCCAAAACGGACGCTCTGACCTTTGCCATTGTTTATCACGCGCTTTCCATCGGATTGATCGTCCTGTTGGGGCTCCTCTTCCTGCCCTTCAACCGTTTCGGTTTTACCGATCTTCGTCCTCAGGCCGGATCTTAGTTTTCGGTGCCCTTGTCGGAGCCATTTTTGACGTCCAACTCATAACTCCGGATTTTCTTGTGGAGATTGCTCCTCTCCAGACCGATCGCCTCGGCCGTTCGCGAAATGTTGCCGTTATATTCACGAAGTTTCCGCACAATGTACTGGCGCTCAAATTCCTGCTTTGCCGCGCGGAAAGAATCGGAGGTGATTTGCAGATCGTCCCGCGGAACTTCCCCCTTCCCTTCTTCGAAAAAAGGCAAGATATCGCACTTCGTGATCACCCCTGTCGGCGTCATGATCACCAAGCGTTCGATGATGTTTTTCAGTTCCCGAACATTTCCGGGCCAGTGGTATTTCATCAGGATCGTCAAGACCTCGTCGGCAACCTTTTTTTCAGTATCGCCTTCTTTGACGGCGAAGTCTCGGATAAACCGCTCGACCAGAATCGGAATATCCTCTTTTCTGTCGCGCAGCGGCGGTATCCGCAGCGGAATGACGTTCAACCGGTAGTACAAATCCTGACGGAAACGCCCCTCCTCCATCTCCTTTTCAAGGTCCTTGTTGGTGGCGGCCAGCACCCGGACATCCGTGGGAATGAGCCGGTTCCCGCCGACCCGTTCGAACTTTTTTTCCTGGAGAATGCGGAGAACCTTCGCCTGTGCTTTGAGGCTCATGTCGGCCACCTCGTCCAGAAAAATGGTCCCCTCGTTCGCCAGATCGAACTTTCCCCTTTTCATCGTCGTGGCGCCGGTAAAAGCCCCCTTCTCATGGCCGAAAAGCTCGCTCTCGATCAGGTCTTCCGGTATCGCTGCGCAGTTGACCTCGACAAAAGGCTTCTGCGCCCGCCGGCTCTGATGATGGATAGAACGGGCAACCAGCTCTTTGCCCGTTCCGTTTTCTCCCATAATCAAAATCCATGCATTGGTGGGAGCAACGATGTTGATGACTTCCTTGAGATCCTGGATCAGGCTGCTGTTTCCCGTCAGTTCATACTCATGACCGACCTTCTGCCGGAGGAGCAGATTTTCCTCCTCCAGACGAACGAGGTCCAAGGCGTGGTTGACCACCAGCATCACCTTTTCAAGCGAGAGGGGTTTCTCAATGAAGTCGAACGCACCCAGTTTGGTCGCCTTCACCGCCGTTTCAATGGAACCGTGACCCGACATCATGACGACCTGCAGTTGCGGATGGGCGGCCTTGATCGCCTTAAGGGCTTCGATCCCGTCCATCCCCGGCAGCCAGATGTCCAGCAGCACCAGATGCGGCTGCTCCTCTTCGAGAACCCGCAAGGCTTCCTCCCCGCTACCGGCTACCACCACTTCATAACCTTCATCCGTGAGGATACCCCCCAGCGTCTGGCAGATGCTTTCTTCATCGTCTACAATCAGGATTGTCTTGTTCGTCATTTCGATATCGCCGTCCTTTGGGTGGATCATTCAGCCGGACGTGACCCGTTTTCGTCCCTAAGTCTCGTCGGGTACGGGCAAATCGAGGGTCACAACGGTTCCACTGGGGTGGTTGTCTGCAACGCCGATTCTACCGTGATGATCGGCCATGATGGAATGAACGATCGTCAACCCCAGCCCCATTCCCGACCGTTTTGTGGAAAAATACGGTTCAAACATTTTCACTTTATAACCGGATGGGATTCCGCATCCGTTGTCGGCCACGCTTAATTTCACCGTTTTTCCGTCATCGCTCCGGGCGGTCCGGATCTCGATGCGACCGGTCCGTCCGTCGACCGCCGCGACAGCATTGTCCAGCAGGTTAACCATGACCCGCTGCATTTGCTCCGGATCAAGCATCAGTTTCGGAATGTCGGCTCCTTGCTGAAAGTCAAACACAATCTCTTTATGCGCATCCTGGAAGAGGATTACGGAATTGCGAACCACTTCGTTCAGGTCGTGAATCGCCAGATTTGTCACCGGCAACCGCGCATAACGGGAAAATTCGTTCACAAGATTTTTCAACACCTCGACCTGATCGATGATCGTTTTTGTGCATTCACGGAAGACGGCATCGTCCTCGCCCAACCGATCGCCATATTTTTTCTGGAGCCGTTGCGCGGAGAGCTGAACCGGTGTCAGCGGGTTTTTGATCTCGTGAGCCATTCGCCGGGCAACCTCCCGCCACGCGGCTGCTCTCTCCGCCCGCTGCAGCTTCGTGAGATCCTCGAAGACCAACGCCATACCCATCTCCCTCCCCTCATCGTCACGGATCGCGGTGATGGTCATGAGGATGGTCATCGTCTTTTCCCCAAGCGTCAAATCGAGCTGCTTTTCGATGAACCCTTCCGCACGCTCCCGCATCTCGCGGAGGACCTCGTCCGCCAGAAGACGGTGTTCGGGAATCAGCACCTCTTCATAAGGCCGGTTTAACACCTTCTGGGTCCGGATGCCGAACATCTTCTCGGCCGCCCGGTTGATCGTAGTGATGACACCTTTCCCATCCACAGCAATGACACCCGCCGACACATTCCGCAGAATCGTCTCCGTGTAGTTCCTTCTCTGCTCCAGATCCAGATTCGCCCTTTCCAAACCCTGTTTGCTTCTTTTCAGATCCACGGTCATCCGATTAAACGAGGCGACAAGAACCCCTATTTCGTCGTCCGCCACAATGTCGATCTGATGGTTCAGATCCCCCTGCGCGATTTTTCGTGTCGCTTCGGCCAAGTCCTGAATCGGAACGGTAATCCCTTTGGCAAGATAGAGACCGAACCAGGTCGCGGAAAAGATGATCAGCAACGTGACAAGGAACAGCGTGATGATGTAACCAAACTTGATCGGCGTCTTCAGAAGCGTGAGTTGACGGTACTCCTCGGAGATTTTCGATATCACGCTGATCTTTTCTACCAGGCCGTCCGGGAAAAAATAGCTGGCCGTCACAACGCCGATCACTTCCTTCGGACTCGCAAACGAAAAGATCGGGACGACCCCCCGGATCAAATCTCCTTTTCCTGCCTGTTCAATCGTGGTCAGTTCCCGGCCTGCATAAACATCTTCCAGTTCCTTTGGGGTAAGAGACCTCGGGGCCATCTGCGGATATTCGCGATCGCTGACTGCAAAATTTTCCTTCTGGTTCTCGATGTGCACGTCGAGCATGTTGAGTTTGTAACTTTTGTGCCTCCGATCGAGCAGGGCCTTGAGATAGATGAATTTCTCCGCCTCATACAGGCCGTTTTTCGATATTTCAGCGCTGAGTTCACGGGCGTAGTATTTCGCCTGATCGGCCGATTGCTGATAGTATATCTGTGCGACTTCCAGCGTCCGGTTCAGCGCATCCCCGATGCGGATGCTGAACCAGTTATCGATGCTGTTGGACAGAAAATTGATGGAGACGAGAAACAACAGAACCGTCGGGATCAGGGAAAGGCTGACAAACGCGGCAACCAGACGCGTCCGGAGCTTTGAACCGACGACCCCGCGACGTCGTTCAAAGATCAGTTTGACGAGATTTCGAACGATCAGAAAGATCAGCAGGATGATCAGGATGATATTGATGTTGATCAGGCCGAAGATCAGGGCATTTCCGGAAACAGGAAGAGGAAGCGCTTCTCCGCGAAAGATTCGGCTTTCGATATACGTGATGAGGGCGATGAGGAACACCGTCACAATGATGATGATTCTCTCCCGCTTTCTCCTCCTCGTTTCACGGATATCCAGTTTGGCCGTTCCCGGGACTCTTTTCATCGGTAATAAAACCTCTCCCGATACCAGTCGGTTTCAAAATCCCACAGAGACACAAAAAAGAAAACACGCTCCATGTGAAACGGCATCCGGACCTCATCAAGCGTTGCCTTGATCATCACGTAATAGTTTTCGCTTCTCTTCAATGCCTTCAATTCGGCCACCGGGATCCCGTTCAGCTCGGCCATCGCCCGCTGGGCGCTTTCGAAATCCGTAAAGGACATCGTCTCTTTTTCGCCGTCATAGGAAACCAGAAACAACTTCTTCACATTGTCATATTTGATCGTGTGACGAACGGTCGTGCGTCCCAACTTCCGGTCCATCCATCCGGAGCGTTGCTGAAAGAGGTCAAGATAAAAAGTGAATGTGGTCGGAACACCTGCCAAGATTGCAGCTTCAATATCCGTCGTGAAACCGTCGGTCACCCTTGCAAACACCCGCACATGGGTTTCATCATTGGTGACCAGAATGTCGCGAATCCCCGCATTCTCGGCAGCAAGCGGGGGTGAAACCATGACCGAAAGCGAAAAAAGGATAAAAATAAACCGATACAACCGCCTTTTGAACATGCAGACCCTTAATGCCCGATCTGTCATTGGCCGGGCTATATCGTAAAATGATCAATTTTTTTGTTATGTTGAGTATTCGGAAGGTATACTAAGAAAGTGAGCCTTAAAAAGCAAGACCTATTTGGCGGAATCCTTGTCCTGTGCAGAGACTGAGATGAACAATGATTCTCACATTGCCCACGGAGATGCCGGAGCGGAATCGAGATCCCAAACCGATGGGGCGCGCCGGGATTTTAGCTCGTGCAACATTCCCTCTCTGCTGAAGCGACTGACCAATGTCCAGCACTCTTTCCGGATTAACAGCTCTTTGAGGAGCCGGTTGTTCAGTCGATGACCCGATTTGTATGCAACAAAATGACCGATAATCGGAATGCCCAGCAGAGAAAGGTCGCCGATCGCATCGAGGATTTTGTGTTTCACAAATTCATCCGGGAACCTCAATCCATCTTTGTTGATGATCCGAAGCTCATCCAGGATCACGGCATTTTTCAGTGATCCCCCGAGAGCCAAGCCTTTGGCCTGAAGGAATTCCACGTCTCGCAGAAAACCGAAAGTTCTCGCCGCGCAGATCTCTTTTTCATACGAAAGATCGGATACGTTCATCTCATAGGATTGAATGCCGATGGCCGGGTGCTTAAAATCAATCTTGTAGGTGATGCGAAACCCGGCAGAAGGAAGAAACATGGCCGTTCCTTCCCCGTCGGAAACGGCGACCTTTTCTTTGATGACCATCACTTTCTTGACCTTGCCCTGAACCCTTGTTCCGACCTCTTTGAGAAGATCAACGAACGGACGGGCACTTCCGTCCATGATCGGGACCTCGGGGGCGTCGACCGAAACTTCCGCGTTATCCACACCCATGCCGTGGAACGCGGACATCAGGTGCTCCACCGTGGACACGGTTACGCCATTGAGACCCAGGGTGGTCGCCAGCGTCGTGTCTCGAACATTGTGGACATCCGCCTTGATCCGATTGTTTCCTGACAGATCCCTTCGTATGAAGACAATGCCTTGATCCACATCCGCAGGCCGAATGATCATTCCCACTTTCCTGCCGGAATGAAGTCCTACGCTTTTACATGTAATGTCATGGTTGATCGTTCTTTGTAAGAACATAACGCCCACTCAAATCGTTCTAAAAACGGTCTTTGATCACCGTTTCGTTAATTGCATAGCAATATCCGCACCATCTTGCATATCCATCACGAAATTTACCAAAAATCTCTAACCTTTTAAAAACAGGAGATTTTGATAAAGGCTTCCCGGAATCTTGAGTCAAGAGACCGGGATGTCTCTCTTGGACTGTGTCAAATACGACACACCCGGTGCCGACTCCCTGCCGTATCGATGAAATAGGTTCGGTGCGAGATCACGGACGCAGTGGGGAGAGGCTTTCCTCATTTCCGGTGCTTCGAAAATACCGTTCTTTCTCGCTGTAAACACATCCGCAGTACGGCTGCCGATACATGCCGACCTCCTTGGAAACCCGAACCCCTTCCGACCAGCCTTCACGAAAATCCCGATAGAGGAACGGGATCCCCCGCTTTTCGGCAACCTCCCCGGCAATCTCGCGGATGAGATCATGCTTTTGGAAACGGCTGTAGAGGAGGGTCGTTGTAAAGGCATCGAAACCCTTTTCTTTTGCGATCCCTGCAGCATGAAAAAGCCGAAGGAAATAGCAATGTCGGCACCGATCCTGTTCCCTGAAGGCCACCCGGCGAAAAAAAAGCTCGAACGGATAGTCCTCCTCCCGGATGATCGGCAGCGCTTCGCGGTCGGCGTATGAAATCAGTGTGTCGAGACGCCTTTGATACTCCCGATAGGGGTGGATGTTGGGGTTGAAGAAGAGGCCGCAGATTTCGTGCCCATCGCCGCGGAGAATCCGAAGCGGGTAGATCGTGCACGGGCCACAGCAGATATGGAGAAAAACTTTCAAGGCCGATCCTAAACCCCATTCCCGGCAAACGGGTCTTTCGTTGGCGGTTGCTTCTTAGAAGAGTTCCTTCTGATTGCCGGCGACCCAAGCCCGATGGAGATGTTCATAAGCCCGCCGTGTCGCAATCCGGCCGCGCGCCGTTCGCTGCAGATAACCCTCCTGAATCAGGTAAGGCTCGTACACATCTTCGATCGTCGCCCTCTCTTCCCCGATCGCCGAAGAGAGGTTGTCGATCCCTACAGGGCCCCCATCGAATTTGTCGATCACCGTCAGCAAGATGGTCCGGTCCATATGATCGAACCCCCTATCATCCACCTCAAACATCTCGAGTGCGCTCACCGCCACATCCCGGGTAATCCGTCCTTCGGCCCGGACCTGCGCGAAATCCCGGACACGACGGAGCAACCGATTGGCAATTCGCGGCGTCCCCCGGGATCGACAGGCCATTTCGATCGCACCGTCTTCGACGATGTTCACCGAGAGGATCCTGGCTGACCGATGGATGATGACGGCCAGTTCTTCGGGTGTATAGAATTCAAACCGGAAGCTCATACCGAAACGATCCCGCAGCGGCGAGGTCAAAAGCCCCGCCCGGGTTGTGGCCCCGATCAGTGTAAATTTCGGAATTTCAAGCTTCATGGACCGTGCCGACGGTCCCTGGCCGATCAGAATGTCGATGTGAAAGTCTTCCATCGCCGGATAGAGGATCTCCTCGACCACATGAGAAAGACGGTGAATTTCATCGATGAACAGAACATCCTTTTCATGCAGGTTGGTTAGAATGGCGGCCAGATCCCCCGGCCTTTCGATGACCGGTCCGGAGGTCACCTTGATATCCACCCCCATCTCGCGGGCCATGATGTAAGCGAGGGTTGTCTTTCCCAAACCGGGAGGGCCGTAAAGGAGAACGTGATCGAGGTGCTCCCTGCGTTGTTTTGCCGCTTCCATAAAAACGGAGAGATTCTGTTTGATCTTTTCCTGACCAATGTATTCCTCGAGACTTTTCGGGCGCAGCGAAACATCATACCCTTCATCCTCTTCGAGACCTTGCGGGACCGTTAGCGGATTCTTCGGTGAGATTTCTCTGGAATCGGTTTTTTTCACGACAGGTGACCATCCTCGCCAATAGGCTGCCGATATCGGACAGGCCGGTTTTTATCCGGCAAGAAAGCGGAGAGCCTTTTTCAAAAGATCGTCCAGGGAAAGAGGCTCGGACGCATCCTTCATGGCCAGTTCAACGGCATCCCTCACGGAGGATCCCTTATAACCAAGATTTACGAGTGCGGACAAGGCGTCTTCTTTGGCCTGATCGGCTGTCCGGACCACCGCGTCACCGGCCGGGGCAACTTCACGGCTGAGATGTCCCGCTTTGTCTTTCAGTTCGAGAATCATCCTCTCGGCCGTTTTGCGGCCCACGCCGGGGATTCCCGTCAAACGCTTCAAGTCTTCCGATACAATGGCCCGGATCCACTCCCCGGCCGAGATGCCGGAAAGGATATTCACGGCCAGCTTGGGACCGATTCCTCCCACGGAGATCATCAATTTGAAGACCTCGCGTTCCTCGTCGGTATGGAAGCCGTAGAGGCTGACGGCATCTTCACGGACATGGGTGTGAATCTGAAGAACGACACGGCACCCGGCATCGGGCAATTCATAGAATGTGCTGAGAGGTACGACGATGCGATAACCTATCCCGTGAATATCCACCACACATTGGGCGACCGACTTCTGAAGAAGAATGCCGTCGAGACGAGCGATCATATCAGAGGGCTTCCGTCTTTCGAAAATGAAGCTGGCAGATGGCAACGGCCAACGCGTCGGCCGCATCGGGCGGCGGAAGTTCCGGAAGTTTCAGGATGGCCCTGACCATCATCTGGACCTGCCCTTTTTCGGCCCGTCCGTAACCGACGACCGCTTTCTTGATCTCCAACGGGCTGTACTCGTATACCGGCAGCCCGCCGTCCGCCCCGGCCAGGATCGCCACTCCCCGGACATGACCCTGCTTGATCAAACTCCGGATGTTCTTCCCGTAAAAAATATCCTCGATCGCCAGCGCCAGCGGTTCCGTTCGTCGGATCACATCGTGAATTCCGTCACGGATGTTCTGAAGGCACACCGAGAAGGAGGCGCCCCGAACGGGCCTGATCTCTCCGTGCAAAAGGCACGACAGACCCTTTCCCCCCTCATCCACCACCCCAAATCCCGTCACATGGCTGCCCGGATCGATCCCCAAAACTCTCACTTCAGAGAACCCTATCGCGTCGAATGGCGTTATGAACCTGTCTGGCGGTCCGTTTGCACACGGTCTGTTCCGCCTACCGGCTCAGCTTCTCCATGACATCATCGGAAATATCGAAATTGGCGTACACGTTCTGGACATCGTCATTGTCCTCTAATTTTTCCATGAGCCTGAGCATCTGTTCCGCCTTCCCCGCTTCCAGTTTGATCGTATTCCGGGGAATCTTGCCGACGCGCGCTTCCAGATATTTCCATCCCTTCTGACCGATGACCCTCTTGACCGCTTCAAAGGAAACAGGATCTGTAATGACTTCCCATTCGGTTTCCTGATCCCGGACATCTTCCGCACCGGCTTCGAGCGCAATCTCCATCAGCGCATCCTCGCCGACCGCTGTTTTGTCAAAAACGATGCTCCCCTTTTTATCGAACATCCAGGCAACACAGCCGTTTTCGCCAAGGTTCCCCCCATGCTTAGAGAAGATGTGCCGGATCTCTGCGACGGTGCGGTTCTTGTTGTCCGTCATCACATCGACGATCACCGCGACGCCTCCCGGACCATATCCCTCGTAGGTCACCTCCTCATACGCAGCGGCTCCGGCCAGTTCACCGGTCCCCTTCTTGATCGCCCGGTCGATGTTGTCCTTCGGCATATTTTCTTCCTTGGCCGCCAGGACCGCCTGCCTCAGCCGGGAATTTCCCTCCAGATCGCCGCCGCCCAGTCTGGCTGCAAGCGTGATTTCCTTGATTAATTTCGTGAAGATTTTTCCGCGTTTCGAATCAATGGCACCCTTCTTCCGCTTGATCGTGCTCCATTTGGAATGCCCTGACATAACGGTTCATCTCCTGTTTTTGATCGTTGAAAAACGGCTTACATTTACAACATCCGCCAAAGGTTTATCCTATCCAAATTCTTTACGGAATGCCCCGCGGTTCGCTGCGATCGATACCGTTCAAACTACACATGTTTTATAACACAAGCTCCGGCGGGATGTAAATAAAAAAAGCCCCGTCCATTTCAAGACGGGGCTTTTCGATTTAAATCCCGGCGGCACCTACTCTCCCACACAGTTTCCCATGCAGTACCATCGGCGCTGGAGAGCTTAACTTCCGTGTTCGGAATGGGAACGGGTGGGTCCTCTCCGCTATAGCCACCGAAATATTTCGATGAAAGCTACAATTGCATACTGTGATCTGAAGGCTGAGTGCATCATGAAGAAAACATAATTATGGTCAAGCCTCACGACCGATTAGTATCAGTAAGCTCAACACATTACTGTGCTTGTACATCTGACCTATCAACCTCGTGGTCTACGAGGGGTCTTCAGTCCTGATGTCTCCATCAGGAGGGATATCTCATCTTGAGGTGGGCTTCCCGCTTAGATGCTTTCAGCGGTTATCCCTTCCGAACTTAGCTACCCAGCTATGCCGTTGGCACGACAACTGGAACACCATCGGTTCGTCCATCCCGGTCCTCTCGTACTAGGGACAGCTCCTCTCAAATATCCTGCGCCCACAACAGATAGGGACCGAACTGTCTCACGACGTTCTGAACCCAGCTCACGTACCGCTTTAA
>JAEAMF010001470.1_pt1 | contig 16862 bp, 15 predicted proteins | sample 8958721 | NCBI WGS metagenome assembly JAEAMF01 (sample SAMN16933255, study PRJNA681124) | bioreactor sludge metagenome | isolation source: anaerobic bioreactor treating anionic surfactant - SDBS | place: India: Bengaluru | collected 2019-02-28
CGGTAGGGCGGGCGCACCCCACCTTGATTTCTTCTGCCATAGATGACCTCCTTTCCTTTATTCCAGTGTTCTCCTATTGTGTTATTGAACGTCTTCCCTCACATGGGCAACAGGTCCGTGCCATTTCTTCCCTTTCGATCTTCTCCCGCCCTCTGGACCATAGACCGGCCTATTTCCCCATGATGAGTTCAGGCAGCCAGACGCTGAGCTCCGGAAAGATCGTAATCAGGAGCAGCACCAGCAGGTCCGCCCACAGAAACGGCAATGCACCTCGGAAGATGCTGACAATGCTCTCCTTCGATATGGCGGAGCATACATTGAGGCACATGCCCACCGGGGGCGTGACCAAACCGATCGCGAGCCCGGTCATCATAATGGTGCAAAACTGGATCGGAGAAACCCCCAACAGTTTGAGCGCGGGCAGAAAAACAGGGGTAAGAAGAAGGATGGCCGGGCTGACATCCACGAAGAACCCGACCGCGACGATGATGATGTCCACCAGCAGCAGCGCCATGATGGGTGTCAGCTCCAATTGATCAAACAGGATTCCCACCAACTCCGGGACATGCTCGAGTGCCAAAATCCAGGTAAACACCCCTGAAAAGGCGATGATGATCATCACGTTGGCGCTGCTGAGGATGGCTTCCTTGAAAAGCCTCGGCAGATCGTGCGCCTTCAACTCCTTGTAAAAGAACATGCCGACCAACAGCGCATAAAGGGCCCCCACCGCAGCCGATTCCGTGGCCGTGGCAACCCCGGCAATGACCACTCCGAGCACGATGATCGGCATGATCAGCGCCGGAACAGCCTCGGTGCTGACCCGTTTGATTCCTTTCCAGGAAAGATTGACCTCTTCGCGCGGAAAGCTGTTCCGGTGGGCTAAAAAAAGAACGATCACCATCATGAACAGGCTGATCATCACTCCCGCAATCATGGCCCCCAAAAAGAGTTTGCCCACCGACTCGGTGGCTATAAAGGCAAAGATCACAATCGGGATACTGGGCGGAATGATCATCCCCACCGTAGTCGCGGCGGCAATCAGACCGGCGGCGGTCCGGATCGGGTATCCCTTTTTTTCCATGGCCGGGATCATGACCTGGCCTATCGATGCCGCATCGGAGACGGATGATCCGGAGATGCCGCTGATGATCATGCTCGACAACACACTCACCAAACCCAGACCTCCCCGCAACCGTCCGACAAAAAGCATGCAGAAGTCGATCAGCCGGTTCGTCAATCCTCCGAGATTCATCAGTTGGCCCATTACGACAAACAACGGCAAGGCCAGCATCAGCGGCGAGTCCATCCCGGAAAAAACACGGGCGGGCAGCACCGAGATCAAGGCGGGCTGATAAATCATGAAATACAGCAGGCTGGAAAGACCCATCGAGAAGCCGATCGGAACCCCGATCACCATGAAAAAAACCAGGCTGCAAATGAGCAAAAGCACGGTAAACCTCTATGGGTTTGCGGTGGATCGGTCCGCAAGTTTGATGATGATGCGGGTTACGCAAAACAGGATCGCCAATGAACAGCCGATCGGCACGGCAATCTGGATCAGCCCCTCCGGCAGATGGGTAACCGGATGCTCATTGCCGCCCACGGCGCTGACCCAACCGATGCTGTGCTTCAGCAAAAAGACGTTCAACAGACCTACCAGCGCAAGACTGAAGATGTTCATCCAGTGCCGCATCCGGACCGGCAGGAAATTGACGAAGGTGTCCACAATAATGTGGTCACCGCGTGCCACCCCCACTGCGGCGCCCAGCGCCGTAGTGTATATGAAGAGCTGGACAGACACTTCGTTTCCGCCCACGATGGTGGTGCTGAACAGATATCTCAGCACCACGAGAAGGGTCACCAGGATGAAAATGACCATGAACGTGACGGTCAGCAAATGATCCAGCGCCCGGCAGATGCGTGATTCAAAGCGCATCACGCCGGCAGTTCGAGAGGGGGGTTGCGATCGGCTCATGACGTGGCCTCACGGAACAGCTTGCCACAGGCGGCGGTCCATAGAACCGCCGCCGTGAACAAGGGGATGAAATGATTATTTCCCGGCCTTGATCAAAGACTGAATTTCGGCATCCGTGAAGGTGCCGTCCTTGACGTAAAAGTCCCAAACGGGCTTGACCTTCGCAACAAACTTGGCCCGATTCTCCGGGGAAATGGTGTTTACCGTCATGTTCTTCTTCAGCGTTTCCAGATAGCCGGATTCGGATGCCAGCCAATGGGTATCGCTCCATTCCATCGCTTCCTTTGTAGCCTTGTCGAAAGCGGTTTTCAGGTCTGAAGGCAACGATTGGTACCACTTCAGGTTCACAAAGAACGCGTCCGGATGGATCTGGTAATTGACGATGGAGAGGTATTTCTGGGTTTCATAGAACTTCATCTCCACGGTATTGGACGGGGGATTTTCCTGACCGTCAACCACCCCCATTTTCAGCGCCATGTAGGTTTCTCCATAGGGAATGGACTGGGGACTGGCGCCCAGCGCCTGCATGGTTTTGACGATGGTTTCGATCGGGGGCGTTCGCATCTTCAGGCCGGCGGCATCTTCCGGGGCATTGATCGGTTTCTTGCTGTTGGTGAACTGGCGGAAGCCGCCCGCCACGCCCGTCGCGGGAATGTAGTAGCCAGCGGCTTCAGAACCCTTGGCAATTTCCATCCCTATGCCGCTGCGCATCGCCTTCAGCACGGAATCGGTGTTTTCAAACAGGAAAGGCAGGGTGTAGATCAGAAACTTCTTGTTCGCCTTGGCAAAAGCTCCACCGCGCGTTCCCTGCACCGTCCCCATCTTCACCATGTCCATCACTTCGCTTTCGTTGCCGAGTGCACTGGCGGCAAAAAGCTCCACCGTGATGCGGCCGTTGGTGGCTTTTTCCAATTTATCCTTGAAAAACTCCATCGACTTGTGGCGCACACTGGTGGCCGGCTGCGAATGGGCAAATTTGAAATTGAAGTCGGCTGCAAAGACCGGCAGGGCAAAGGCCATGCACACAATCACCGCACAAACAGCTTTCCAAAAGATTCTATGCATTTTTCCCTCCTCCTTTTTCAATATAGACAACATTCCTGGCACGATGGCCGTTCCGTCGTGGGACGGCTCCTCAGTCTGCTGCGGGGTTCACTCACTTAAATAATCAGAAATGTATCAAAAAATGTGCCATCGATTCGGCATCAGGCGAAAAGGATCTATGTCATGCGATAATAACAAGTTGCCTGTTTGGATTGGATCGGGAACCGGGCGGGCGGGCGCATATTGCAACCCATGTTCGTGGGTATGGATGCACTTTTGCGACCCGCAAAGAGGATTCAGGGGAAATGGGTCATTCGTGCGGCAAAACGGGAATCTTGATATTCAATGCCCGGATCTTCCGAAAAAGGGTGCTTTTGTGAATGCCGAGAGCCTTGGCCGTTTTCATCCGGTTCCACTGATGGCGCCGCAGCATGTTGGTGATGAAGACCGCTTCCAGGTCTTTCATATTCATGGTTTCGTTGCTCGCAATGGACTTCATGCCGGTAGGCATACAGAGTTGCTCCGGCAGATGATGCGGCTCGATCGACCCCGTTTTGCAGAGGATGAAGGCGTGTTCGATGATGTTCTGCAGCTCCCGGACATTGCCCGGGTAGTCGTAGGAAACGATACAGGCCAGTGCTTCACTGGACAATCCCAAGATCCCCTTTTTCTGCAGCACATTGAAATGGTGGATGAAATGGTTCGCCAGCAGCGGTATGTCCTCCATCCGCTCCCGCAGCGGCGGCAAATCCATCCGGAGAACATTGATTCGATAATAAAGGTCTTCGCGAAACTTGCCTTCACTGACAAGTTCCTGCAATCGCCGGTTCGTTGCCGCGATGATTCGGACATCGGAGGGGACGGTCTCCACCGAACCCAGCGGCTCATAGGTCTTCTCCTGAAGCACCCGGAGAAGCCGAACCTGGAGGGCCGGCGAAATGTCCCCGATCTCATCCAGGAAGAGGGTTCCCCTTTCGGCCAGCCGGAAGCGTCCGGGTTTGTCCCTTCTGGCGTCCGTAAAAGCGCCGGCCTTATAGCCGAAGAGCTCCGATTCCAGCAATGTGTCGGGAAGCGCGCCGCAATTCACCGCAATGAACGGCATCTTTTTTCGAGGACTCAAATGATGGATGGCACGGGCGAACAGCTCTTTGCCCGTGCCGCTTTCGCCTTGCAGGAGGACCGTGCTGGCGCTGTCGGCCACATCGGGCAGAATGTCGAACAGCTGATGCATCCGGTGGTTTTTCGAAATGATGTCCTCGAAAGAATAGCGTTCGGTGATCGCCTTCCGGAGTTTCTCCTCGACACTGATATCACGGAACGTCTCGACGGCCCCGATGATGCGTCCCCGAACGTCCTTCAGCAGGGCCGTGGAAATGCTGATCGGCAGACGACGGCCCGCAGCGTCCACAATATGAACGGTTCGGTTAACGATCGATTTTCCCGATTGAATGGTCCTGCGCAGGATGCAGCCCTTCTCACAGACATCCGCCTTGAGAACATCCTTGCAACGCTGTCCGATGGCCTCTTCCCGGCTTACGCCTGTGATTTCTTCCGCCGCCCGGTTGAAAGAGGTGATGAGCCAGTCATCATTGACGGTAAAAACACCGTCGGCGATCGAATCGAGGATGATGTCCTTTTCCATAATTTCTTCATAACATATTTGCCGCCCACATGAAATGCAAACCTCAACGGGAAAATCACACGCACCGTCAATTCGTGGAGGCCTTTTGCCTTCCTTGGCACCCTGAATCAACGGCGTTGGATGGACGACCAGTCGTTTCCCCGAGGGTCGGGCGGAAGAAGTTGACAGTCACGGAAAAGTCTGTTAGAGGGACGACGACAAAGGTGCTTCCGTTATGAATCTGGCAAGATTTCCGCGCAGACGCTACACGCAGGGTCAGACCCCCATTGAAAAACTATCCAGGCTATCCAGTGCGCTCGGCGGACCAACGCTGTACATCAAGAGGGACGATCTCTTGGGTCTTGCGGGCGGAGGCAGCAAAACGCGGAAACTGGAATTTCTCGTCGCCGATGCGCTGCGCCAAAAGGCGGACACGCTGATCACGGGCGGGGCCGTGCAGTCCAACCACTGCCGCCTGACGCTGGCGGCCGCCGTCCGGGAGGGGATGAAATGCCGTCTCGTATTGGAGGAGCGTATTGCGGGCAGCTACCGGCCGGACGCAGGCGGCAATGCCTTTCTGTTCCGGCTTCTGGGCGCGGAGGAGATCCGGGTCGTTCCCGGCGGCAGCGACATGATGCGTGAGATGCAGAGTCTGGCCGAGGATGTCCGAAGGAGCGGCGGGAAACCTTATGTCATTCCGGTCGGCGGTTCCAATGAACTCGGCGACATCGGATATGCGGCTTGCGCCGAGGAGATCCTGAGTCAGTGCTTCGAGATGGGACTGATCATCGATCATCTCGTCTGCGCCAGCGGCAGCGGCGGAACACAGGCGGGCCTGATCGTGGGGTTTTACGGCAACCGCTCGCCGGTATCGGTTGTCGGCATCAATGTCGTCCGCGACCAAAAAGACCAGGAGGATATCGTCCATCGCCTGGCCGGCAGCACCGCTGCTTACATGGGCATTCCCGGCGATATCCCGAAAGATGCCGTGAACTGTTTGGACGCCTACCTGGGCCCGGGCTACTCGCTCCCCACGCCCGAAATGGCGGAAGCGGTCCGAATTACGGCCCGATTGGAAGGGATCCTGTTGGATCCCTGTTATACGGGCAAGGCCATGGCCGGTCTGCTCGATCTGGTTCGGAAAGGTTTTTTTCGGAAAGAGGATCGGGTTCTCTTTCTGCATACGGGAGGCATTCCCGCTCTCTACGCCCACGGTTCTGACATCCTCGACGGTTGATCGGGGATCCGGGGCGACGCGGGCAATTTGAAGAAAGGAGATGAAACATGAGGAGATCTTGGTATGCGGCAGGTGTCATTTTGGCTGTTGTCCTTTGTCTTACCGTTCCTGCATTTGCGGAGGGGACTCTGGACGCAATAGCCAAAAGGGGGGAGTTCATCGTGGGCGTCCGGGATGGGGCGATTCCGTTCGGTTTTTTCAATGAGAAGAACGAACATGTCGGATTCAGTATCGACATGGCCGCCGAAATCAAGCTCGCCCTGGAGAAAAAACTGGGCAAACCGTTGAAGATGGAGCTTAAAACCGTGAATCCCAAAACCAGGATTCCGCTCGTGGCCAACGGCACCATCGACATCGAGTGCGGGTCCACCACCCACACGATCGGACGCGAGGAGACCGTGGATTTCACGATTACCGTTTTCCTGACCGGTTCGCAGCTGCTGGTCAAAAAGAACAGCCCCATCAAGGGCGCCAAGGATCTGGCCGGAAAGAAAGTCGGCGCAGCCCAGGGGTCCACCAACGAAGCCGCGATCCGGGATCTGAACACGAAGGGGGCCATCAAACCGCCGGCAACGATTGTCGTGTACCAGGAGCATCCGCAGGGAATGCTGGCGCTGGAGAAGGGAATCATCGACGCTTACTGCGGCGACGGCACGCATCTGGGCGGCCTGAAGGCAAAGGCGCCCAAGCCGGATGATTACAAGATCGTCGGCGAAATGCTCACCTATGATCCCTACGCCTTCATCGTGCGCCAGAATGATTCGGTGTTTCTGGATTTCGTCAATGCCCAGATCATCGAGATGATCAAGGACGGCCGCTACATGACGATTTACGAAAAGTGGTTCGGTCCGAAGGGGGCGCTGCCGATGCCCATGACGGACGAGTTCAAGACGCTGCTGAAACTCCAGGCCTGGCCATCGTAGGCCATCGATCCTCATTCTCGGGAAAAATCGCCCGGAGGGCGATCGGACCAAACCCTCCGGGCTTTTCCTGTCATCCGATGAAGGAGCAATCTTTTCATGCTTTCCTATGATTTCAACTGGTCCGTGATCTGGACCGACCCTTACGGCTCCTGGATGCTGCAGGGAATCTGGACGACGATCAGCCTCGGGTTCATCAGTTGGTGCATCGCGCTCACGCTGGGCATCATCATCGGCACGATGCGCATCACCCCCTGGAAACCCATCCGCCTGTTCGCCACCGCCTACACGGAATTTTTCCGCGACATCCCGCTGCTGGTGCAGCTTTTTTTCTGGTATTTCGCCGCACCGAGCATCCTCCCGGATGTGATTGAAAGATTTTTATACCGGGAATTGCCGAACTTCGAATTCTGGGTGGTGGTCATCGGCCTTTCCCTCTATACCTCGTCCCGGGTGGCCGAGCAGATCCGGTCCGGCATGCAGTCGATCCCTACGGACCAGTATTACGCGGCGCTGAGCACCGGCTTCACGCACCTGCAGACCTACCGGTACATCATCATCCCGCTCGCGGTCCGGATTATGATCCCGCCGCTGACGACGGAATGTCTGACCATCTTCAAGAACACCTCCCTGGCGATGACGGTGGGCGTGCTGGAAACCACCTTCATGAGCCAGCAGATCGAGGCGTATACGTTTCGCGGTATCGAGGCGACCACGGTGGCATCCTTGGTCTACATGGCCATTACCCTCATGGTGGTTCTGCTCATGGGTTTGGTTGAGAAGCGCCTGACCGTACCGGGACTGATCACAAGAAGGAGATAGTTCATCTATGGGCGCTTTTGACTGGACCGTCATCATCAAAAACATGCCGTTCTTCATGAGCGGTCTGCTGACGACCTTCGAGCTGGCCGTGGTGGCGATCAGCGGCGGGCTGTTCTTCGGCATGCTGGTCGGAATGGCACGACTCAGCCATATCAAGCTGATTTACTACCCGGCGACGATCTTCGTGAATTTTTTCCGCAGCCTTCCTCTGCTGCTTGTGATTTTCTGGTTCTATTTTCTCGTTCCCATCATCGCCGGCAGGCCGTTGGGCGATTTTGTCTCCGCGTCGGTGGCGTTTGTCGTCTTCGAGGCCGCCTATTTCGCCGAAATCGTCCGCGCCGGGATCCAGTCCATCTCCAAGGGACAGGTCCAGGCCGCCTATTCGACGGGCTTCAACTATGCCCAGACGATGCGGCATATCATCCTGCCGCAGGCGATGCGCAACATGGTCCCTTCCCTCATCACGCAGACCGTCGTCGTTTTTCAGGATACCTCCCTGGCCTACGTCATCGGCCTCAAGGAATTTCTCCGATCCGCAAGCATCGTCGACGCCCGCGAGATGAAGAGCGTTGAAATCTATGCCTTCATCGGCCTGGTCTATTTTATTTTCTGTTTTCTGATGAGCAGATACGCCAAGAAACTGGAAGCCAAGAGAGGTGCCGCAAAATGATCAAGATCATCAATGTCAGCAAATGGTTCGGGACCCACAAGGTTCTGAGCAACATCAACGAGGAGATCCACAAGGGACAGGTGGTCGTCATTTGCGGACCGTCCGGCTCGGGAAAGAGCACGCTGTTGAAAAGTCTCAACGGTCTCGAACCGTTCCAAGAGGGCGATATCGTCGTGGACGGCATCTCCCTGAAGGATCCCTCCACCAACATGATGCTGCTGCGGCAGAAAATGGGAATGGTCTTCCAGCGATTTGAACTCTATCCCCACTTGAAGGTGATCGACAACATCACGATCGCTCCGATCAAGGTCAAGAAAATCCCCCAGAAGCAGGCCGAGGATAAAGCGATTCAGCTGCTGGAGCGTGTCGGGATTCCGGAGCAGGCGCACAAATACCCCGGCAACCTTTCCGGCGGCCAGCAGCAGCGCGTGGCGATCGCCCGGGCGCTGGCCATGGAGCCGGAAATCATGCTTTTCGACGAACCGACATCGGCGCTCGATCCGGAAATGATCAAGGAAGTGCTGGACGTCATGATCGCGCTGGCGAAATCGGGAATGACCATGGCGGTGGTGACCCACGAGATGGGGTTCGCCCGAGAAGTGGCGGACGAAATCATCTTCATGGACGAGGGTCAGATCGTCGAGCGCGGCACGGATAAGTCCTTTTTCTCGGCGCCGAAATCGGAAAGGGCAAAGGATTTTCTGAGCAAAATTCTGATCTGAACCATCCCGGAACAGATTCGGATGTTTCCCGGACCGTCCCGCGGACGGGACCGATCGGTCGATATTGAAAGCCTCATTCGGTACAGGAGGAGTCACATGATTTCAGAAAGACTGAAGAAAGTCGAGCCTGCCCCCACACTGGCCATCGACGCGAAAACCAAACAGATGATCAAGGAGGGGGTCGATATTGTCGGTTTCGGCGTGGGAGAGCCCGATTTCAACACGCCGGAGAACATCAAGGAAGCGGGAATCCAAGCGATCCGGGCAAACCGGACCCGGTACACGGCGGCGGCAGGCATACCCGAGCTCAAAACTGCGGTCGCCGATAAATTGAAACGGGAAAACGGCCTGAATTACAAGCCTTCGGAGATCGTCGTCTCCTGCGGGGCCAAGCACACCCTCTTCAACATCTTCATGGCCCTGTTGAACCCCGGCGACGAAGTGATCATCTTCTCACCCTACTGGGTTTCCTACCCGGAACAGGTGAGGATCGCCGACGGGGTTCCGGTGTTCATCCCGCTGGACGAGTCCAGAAACTTCGAGATCGATTTCGACAGGCTCGAAAGGTCGATCACGAGAAAGACAAGGGCCATGATCGTCAACTCGCCATCCAATCCGACCGGCGCCGTGCTTTCGGAGGATTCGCTGATGAAGTTGGCCGAAACCGCCCTGAAACACTCGCTTCTCATCATTTCCGACGAGATCTACGAGAAATTTATCTACAACGGGAAAAGGCACATCTCCATCGCCGCTTTTATGAAAGAGGCCGACGATCAGCTCATCGTGGTCAACGGCGTGTCCAAAACGTACGCCATGACCGGATGGCGGATCGGCTACCTGGCATCGCACAACCGGGAAATCGTTTCTGCGGTCGACAACCTGCAGTCGCATTCCACATCCAACCCCGCGTCCATGGCGCAATGGGCCGCCATCGAGGCCGTGCAAACACCGGACAGCGTCGTGCAGGCCATGGCATCCGAGTTTGACCGAAGACGCCGGCACATCCTGAAGCGCCTCAGAGGGATACCCGGACTGACCTGCGTCGAGCCGGAGGGGGCGTTTTACGTGTTCCCGAACTTTTCCGCCTTTATTGGAAAAACCATCCGAGGCAGGCGCGTCTCGGGCTCTCTTGACCTGGCGGACATCCTTTTGAATGAAGCAAAGGTGGCGGTGGTGCCGGGAATCGCGTTCGGTTCGGACAGCCATTTCCGCCTCTCCTACGCGACGTCCATGGAAAACATCGACAAGGGGCTGGACAGGATCGCCGATACGTTGAAGCAGGCCCGATGATCCTCCCCGCCGCAAACAGCGGGGTATCCTAATGGACCATGGTTTTATTCTTCGTCGCAAGCGACGGGGAATTCAACCCGAAGAGATGAAGTAACAGGCCGAAGGGACGAAACCAATAAAAAAGCGGGGCCTTCATGACCCCGCTTTTTTATTGGAGCAACACCCTCACCCGCGGATGCCCACGGGATTCAGAGCGTTATTTTGACAAATGGATTTTCCTGTTACTTCTTCTTCCAGGCCTTGTTCGCCTCCCACGCCTTCTTCAGCGTGTCGCCGCGCAGGCCGCAGCGCAGAGCTTCCAAAGCCAGGATGTCTTCCGGAGGCACATTGCCCAGGTTCACGTTGGATCCGAAACGCATGATCAGGTGCTGCTGCTGATTCTTGATCGGCGCCTCCCATTCCAGGACGGTGGGATCGCTGACGCCGGAGATGATGGCATCGATCTCATCGGTCTTGACGTTTCCGGAGGAATCATAGATTCCGACGCCCTTGCCGGCTTCCCTCGCCTCCACGATCACCTTGGTTGCCCCGCAGGCCAGATCCGAGGCAATCTCCTCGTGCATCAGGGCGGTCGCAACCTTTTCGTTCGGGTCTTTCTTGCCCACTTCCGTCAGGACCAGGAAACCCATGTCCACCGCCCGCTTGATGCAATCCTTGCGGGTCTTCAGGTCGAACTCGATGGTGCCGTCCGAAATCTCGATGGCGTTGAAGCCCAGATCCTTGCAGCGCCGGAGATATTCCGGATAGCGCTTCTGCCATACGGACACCTCCATGAAGGTCCCGCCCGGCATGGTGTATACATCGTAGCTCTTGAGGATTTCGATTTTCTCCTCCACGACGTCCATGTCCATGAAGGCGGTGGTGCCGAAGGTCATTTTGACCATATCGATGGCGTCACTCGCCATTTGCATCAGGTCTTCCGTACCGGACAGTCCAAGACCCTTGTCGATGAGCATGGTGACTCCGTTCTTGCGCGGCTTCACGGTTCTCCCCGGAACCGGCATTTCAAAAACACCGTCAAACGCTTTTACAGCCATTTTTTCCTCCTTGCTTGAATGGTTCCGGTCCGATCCGCACCGGAACCCGTGATTCATAAAGCACTGCCTGCCTGTTTTCCAGCGGATCCTGAAACACAGGCCCTTGGCCCATTACATTTCAATCCCCTCCAGGCAGCTCTTGATGCCGGCAAAGATGGATTTCACGGGCAGGATGTCCCCGATCTCCATGAACCTTCGCATCGCATCCAGCCTGGCCCGGGAAAGGGTCTCGTCGTCACAGCCCTCCACAGGGAGCCTCTCGTACATCAACCAGGGCGGCGCCAGCTTTTCGCTGGCGTTCTTGAAAAGCGTCCAGACGATCTTGTCCCTGTTCTTGATCACGTTGACATCGGCTTTGGGCCGATTCGATTCGATCTTCACATTCGCAATCTGCACCTTGGGGTTCCTGTAGACATCGGACGCCTGCAGCGGCTCCAGATCGATGGTAATCTTGTGCCCCCAGATATTGTCCACCTTCGGAATCTTCAGCTTCAGCTTGTCGATGGCCTCCGGGTAATCAAAGACCAGATTGCCCACACGCACATTGTCATAGAGGGAGCCTTTATAGAACTCATAGCCCTTCTTGGTGAGGCGCAGGTGGGTCATTTCGGTGCTGAAGATCTTCCAGCCCTGAACCACCCCTTCCAACAGATAGACGGTCTTTCCGGCCCCCGCCTCGCCGATGACCAGCAGAAGGGTATTGTTGCTGGGAATGTACAGCGAGCTGGCGTGGAAACTGTAGATGCCGTGGTATCGCTCCAGAACGGCCAACAGAAAGCGGAAGAAGAGCCCCAGATTGCCGAACAGCCCATAACGGATGTCGGCGCACTCTTTTTCCATCCGGCTGAAATCGCCCGCGCAGAAGCAGGTTCGGGGCCCGACGGAGACAGTCGGTCTTACCTGCGGATCGTCAACGACGATGAACTCGGCATCGACATTCTTATACGGGACCTCCGGCAACTTGTGGATGTTGGTCAGCAGCGACTCCATTTTGGGCGACTTGAAAAAACGCTTGTCCCGGATCAGCTCCCTGTTGTTGGAAACGATGCCGATGGTGGCATCGAGACATTGGACGGCCCTTTTGAAAAATTTAGTATTCACGGCTTTTTCCTCATTTCTTTCAAAATGCGAGATCGTTGCGCAACTTGGAAATCGGATCTCGTATTCGCGCATTGGAGATTTTTCAGGCGGTTCGTCTCGGTCTGGCGAAGTTTGCGTAGCGGAGCGCCGGTTTCCCCTCCAGTACCCGGTCCACGTCTTCGCTGAGTGATTCCTGTACCTTGTCCTGCGCCTCGACGGTGAAGGCGGCCACATGGGGCGTAAGCAGAATGCTCTGCAGGCCGTTTAACGGGCTCGCCTTGGGCGGTTCCTCTTCACGGACGTCGAGGGCGGCCCCGGCGATCACCTTGCGGTTCAGCGCGTCGCAAAGATCGGCCTCGTTGACGATGGGTCCGCGCGAGGTGTTGATCAGGTAGGCGGTCGGTTTCATCCGGCTCAGGCTGTCCCTGTTGATCAGGTGCTGCGTCTCCGCAGTCAGCGGCAGGTGTATGGTCATGAAATCGCTGGTTTTCAGCAGCGTCTCCAGATCCACCAGTTCGGCCTGGCTTTCCGTGACATGGATGTGATGCCTTGTGAGATAGGGGTCATAGGCGATGATCCGCATGCCGAAGGCCCGGGCGCGCATGGCCACCCGCGCCCCGATCTTGCCCAGACCGATCACACCCAGCGTTTTACCGTAGAGCTCGACGCCCATAAAGGCCATCCGGTCCCATTTGCCGGACTTGACGCTTGCATCGGCCCCGACGAACCGTCTGGCGAGGCAGAGCATCATGCCCAGGACCTGCTCGGCGACGGAGATCGCGTTTTCTTCCGGGGTAAAGGCCACCACGATCCCCAGTTCCGTGGCGGCACGAACATCCACGTTGTCGATGCCCACGCCGGCCCGTCCGACCACCTGACAGCGGGAGGCGGCCTTCAGCAGCTCGGCGGTCACCTTCGTCTGATTGCGCACGATCATCGCATCGTACTGATCGGCTATCCTCAAGAGTTCCTCCGGCTTCTGCCAAAGGTCCTTCTCCCAGCGGCAATCGTATTTTTTCTTCAGACCGTCGATCCCCGCTCCGGTGACGTTCTCGGTTATGAGAATTCTTTTCGTCATTGCACCCCTCCGGCATCCGCTATGCCTTTGCGGAAACCTCCCGATAGAGTTCCCGGCCCTTGTCGAAGGCCTTGAGGTTGATCTCTTCCGTGCCCTTGGGGACATTGTCCCGGATGCACTTCTTCACCAATTCGGCATCGAGGAGCCCGGTGCTTTCAATGACGCCTCCCAGAATAACCATGTTGGCGACGATCTTCCGGCCCACACTGTCGATCGCCGCCTTGGTGGCCGGAATCGGGATCTGCCGGGTTTTCGGCCGCTCTTGTATTTTCACCAGGTCACTGTCATAAAAGACAAGGCCGTTCTCCCGGACATCGGCGATCAGTTTGTCGTAAGCCTCCTGGCTCATGCACACAAAGACGTCCGGGTTGATCACGCCGACATAGGTGATCGGTTCATCGTCGATGACCACATTGCACTGGCTGGCGCCGCCGCGGGCCTCGGTTCCATAGGACTGCGTCTGGGCAGCATTCTTGCAGTCCAGAATCGTGGCCGCAGTGCCCAGCATGATGCCCGCCAGCAGCAGTCCCTGTCCGCCGAACCCCGCAAAACGTATTTCCGTCCTGGCCATAATCTATGCCCTCTCCCCCTTCATTTTTCGAATCATCTCCCAATACCGCTCCACGACGCCGGTGCGGTCCGTCCGGTGGGCAAACTCGCCGATCAGCATCTTGTCCTTGAGTTCATCCGGCGTCATCTTTTCCGCCTTCTTCAGCGTGACGGTATGGTCCTTGTACCACTGCACGATTTTGATGGGATCGCCCGTTTTGAGCACGTAACGTCCGAACTGGGTCGGACACTGCACCAGGATCTCGATGAAACTGAATCCCCGGGTCTGGATCCCCTTCTTGATGGAACCGACGATCTGACGAAAATCCGTGGAACGCCACCGGGCGACATACGCGGCGCCGGCCGCGATTGCGACCTGGATCGAGTCCATGGGATCCTCGATATTGCCGTACGGGGTGGTCGTCGTCAGGGCCCCCATCGGGGTTGTTGGAGCCACCTGGCCTCCGGTCATGCCGTAGATGGCGTTGTTGAACATGATCGCCGTCACATCGAGGTTGCGGCGGCAGGCGTGCAGAAAATGGTTGCCGCCGATGGACATGCAGTCGCCGTCCCCGGTGAAGCAGATGAAATTGAGTTCCGGCCGGGAAAGCTTCATGCCGGTGGCCACGGCGAAAATGCGGCCGTGATGGGCGTCGATGTTGTCTCCCTTCCAGAGGGTGTAGGTGATGCGGCTCGAACAGCCCACACCCTGGACCCATACCGTGTTTTCCGGGGTCAGCCCCAGTTCATCGCACGCAATCAGCGTGGAATGGACCACCTGTCCGATGCCGCAGCCCGGGCAGGCCATGTGGGGCATCCGCTCGGGCCTCAGATATTTGGCCGCCAAGGGATGGATGGTTTTTTCAAGGTCTCCGCCTTGGTTCTTCATCGATTTTGCCTCCTTCATCGTCGCTGATGGGCGATGCGTATCGCCGTGCCGCTACTTTTCCTTCATGATGCGCATCAGCTCGTCGTAAACGTGAACCGGCTGATGGGTTTCAACGCCGCCCGATCCCAGGTGATAAACCTCGGCCTGTCCCTTGGCGGCACGCTGGACCTCCCGGGAGAGCTGACCGTCGCGGTTCAGTTCGGGCACCAGAATCTTCCTTACCCGGCAGGCCATCCGGTAGACCGGCTCGTCGGGAAACGGCCAGACGACGATGGGCCTGAGGAATCCGACCTTGATCCCTTCGGCGCGGGCCCTTTTGACCGCTTCCATGGCCGGTCTCGCTTCGCAGCCGTAAGCGACGATCCCGTATTCGGCGTCGTCCAGCATCTCTTCCTGGACGCGGGTCAAGCGATCCAGATGATCCGTGATCTTGCGGACCAGATGGATCGCCATCTTGTCATGGTCCTTTTCAGCGGTGGTCGCGTAGCCCTTTGCCGTGTGGGTGTAGGGCGAGACACAGATGCCGTAACCCTCCCCGATATTGGGATAGGGGTGGTCGACGGCCCCCGGCGTGTTCAGCGGATACATCAGAAATTCCGAGGGCGGCACCGTCGGCTTGCGCCTGGGAACGATCTTCCGTTCTCCCTCATCGGGAATGACAAGAAGCTCCCGGGTATGCCCCACCGTCTCGTCGGTCAGCAGAAAGACCGGCGTCCTGAATATCTCGGCCAGATTGAAGCATTCGATGGTCAGATCGAAGGCCTCCTGGACGTTCATCGGCGACAGCGCGATGATCGAATTGTTCCCGCCGGCGGAACCGTACTTCACCGTGTAGAGATCGCCCTGGCCGACCCGGGTGGCGACCCCGTTGCTGGGCCCCGCCCGCTGCACGTCCACCACCACGTAGGGAAGCTCGTTCTTGATCCCCCAGCCCAGACCTTCGAGCTTCAGGCTGATGCCCGGGCCCGAGGAGACGGTCATGGCCTTCATGCCGGCAACGGAGGCGCCGCCCACCGAATGGATCGAGGCCAGCTCATCCTCCATCTGGATCGCCACGCCGCCCACTTCGGGAAAGCGCTTCGCAATCGTTTCCGAGATCTCTGAAGCCGGTGTGATCGGATAACCCGCAAAATAGCGGCATCCGGCGGCGATGGCGCCTTCGGCAATGGCCTCATCGCCCTGGACAAAGTATTTGTTGATGCTGCATTCCTGTTTGATCACAACGCTGACCCTCCTGTTCTTTGGTTCCGGCTCCGACCTGTCTGCTGCAATCGCCCGAATGCATTCCGGCCGGATTGCGAGAGATTTGGCCGGGACGGTTCAGGCGGACTCCTTCTCCAGGACAATCGCGAATTCAGGGCAGTAGAGATCGCACATCCCGCATTCGGAACAGTCCTCGGGCCGGACGGCCCTGGGCGGCTCATATCCCTTCTTGTTCAATTCTCCCGAACGCTCATAGACCTTCTTCGGGCAGATGTAGATGCAGAAACCGCAACCCTTGCAAAAATCCCTGTTGATGTGAATGACCATGGCACTCGCCCCCTCCACGAACCGCTACACGCACCGCCCTTCAAAGCGAAACGATGCCTCAAACCATCCATCCTTCTTCTGTGCATGACCCGCTTTCCCGCCGGGGGAAAACCTGCTAACCCGGATAAAAATAGGTGGTGTTGGCGTTGGGGATGACCGCCAAACGGGGCATCCCGGGAAAATCCTCCACCCATTTCTCCACCGTTTCCTGCGGCTCACAGGCCCGCAGATGACATTTCCGCAGGAGTGCCGGGTCCAATTCCGCAACGACGGCTACCTCAAATGCTATCAGAGTTCTACCGAAAAGAAAAGACTTGTGCGCCCCCATCCTGAAGCCTATGCTCTTGAAGTCCTCCAGGGCTGCCTCCGGTGTCGGAAAACGGGAGACATACTCAAAA
>JAEAMF010001471.1_pt1 | contig 16845 bp, 12 predicted proteins | sample 8958721 | NCBI WGS metagenome assembly JAEAMF01 (sample SAMN16933255, study PRJNA681124) | bioreactor sludge metagenome | isolation source: anaerobic bioreactor treating anionic surfactant - SDBS | place: India: Bengaluru | collected 2019-02-28
TGAGCGCACTGTCCGACTATCTCGAGGCGAAATATCTCGACCACACCTACAACGGGGTCGCTTTCTCGCCGCCCTCAACCATCTACATCGCCCTCTACGCGTCCGACCCCACCGACGCGGACACGGGGACGGAAGTCTCAGGCGGCTCCTACGCCCGGGTGCGGATCTACGCCAATGGCGGAGGCTCCCCGGACTTCAACCTCGCCGTCACCGACGGGGTGGGAAAACTCGTCGACAACGACGACGACATCACCTTCCCGACTGCGACCGCGCCCTGGGGGACGATCACCCACTTCGGCCTGCGGGATGCCGCGAGCGGCGGGAACCTCCTCCACCACGGCGCGCTCGACGAGGCCCAGGTCGTCGGCACCGGCGGAGTCTTCAAAATCGCGGCCGGGGATCTGAAGCTCCGGATGGAGTAGGGGCCGGGCGCCTCCCCGCGAAGAGCTTAATTAATGAAGGCGTCGAGGCCTCATGGGTAGGCTCGTCTACATCGGGAATGAACAGGGCAGCCTCGGTGAGTACGTCTCGAGCGCGGGTGGGGCATCCATCAGCGCGAGCGAGCACCATGGCGGCGCCTACTCGCTCAAAATCCTCTCGCAGCCGAGCGGGGACGTCATCTCGTATGCGCGGGTCGGCTTCGCAGCCTCCGCTGCCGTTCGCCTGACGCTTTGGGTCAAGTTCGCGTCGTTCCCATCCTCGGAGCGTGTGGGGTTCTTCTGGGGCCGGATCGTCGCCAACCCGATGTCGTTGCGCATCACCTCCCAAGGGAAGATCGATCTCTTCGATCAGGGCACCCCCGTCAATCCCCTCGCGTCCGGATCGAAAGCCCTCTCGCTCGATACCTGGCACCGGCTGGACCTCTACTGGGCCAAGGGTTCTGCCGGAGCGTGCGCGTATGAGTTCCGCATCGATGGGGATCTCGAATACTCCGGCAGCAACGGGACCTTCGGCACCGGCGATCTGACGGGCGTCTACCTCGGAGTCTACAAGGACGTCGCGGGTGGCTTGGAGAGCGCCGAGTTCTACTTCGACGACGAGTGCTTTCGAAACGACACCTTTGAGCCCTCGGGCGTGCTCGGCATCTACCGGCTGCTGCCCAATGCCAACGGCTACGACTCGAAGCACTGGACCGGGACTCCCGCCAACGGCTACCAGGACGTGGACGACGGCGACTCGCCCGATGGGGACGGTTCGTACTGGTACACGACGAGCACGGGTGGAGTGCGCTGCTGCGATCTGCCCTCCTGCGACTCAGCCGGGATCCCTGCCAATGTCGAGATCCTTTCCGTCCTGTGGCACGGGATGGTCCGGTGCTTGGGCGGAGCGCCCGAGGCGCGTCCGATCTTCCGCTCGGGCGAGAACAACTACGGCACCGCGTTTGCTCCCAGCGTGGCCTACGCCTACCAGCGCGAGATCCGAGACGTCGATCCCGCCACGGAGGCCGCCTGGACGCGCTCGGGCGTGGATGCGCTCCAGATCGGGATCGGGGCCTCGCAGCTGGGTTCGGAAGAGCTCCGCTGCACGATGTTCGAGGCCTTCGTCTTGATCCGCGAGAACCCCGTGGTCGAGGGCTCTGCCACGGCGAGCGGAAGGGGAACGGTCCAGGCGGCAGGCGCCGTCACCAGCGCCGGGTCTTCCCATGCGACGGGGACCGGTGTCTCGCGACTCGATGCGACAGTTGTCGCATCTGCCTCATTCGTGGCTACAGGTCGAGGGACGGTGGCGGCGAGCGGGGCCGTCTCATCGAGCGCAATGTGCTTCGCCACAGGCTCCGGCGGGGCCGAGCTGATCGCTGCCGTGATCGTCGCCGGCCTCGGGGCTGCGACCGGACGAGGGATCGTCGAGATCGTCGCTGCGGTCACAATCTCCGCCTCGGCCATCGCCACCGGAAGGGCGACCGCTTCCTGTGATGGCGAGTTGGAGGAACAGACCGCTTCTGCCACCGCGACCGGACGCGGCTTCGCCTTCTGCCTCTTGACGGCCGTCTACTTCGATCCCCTGGCGCGCCACTTCGGAACGAGAGCCGTGCGCGCTGCAAGCGCCGGCGTCCGATCGGTTTCCCGAGTCCATCACGCATCGAGAGCGTGCGTACCCGATGACGAGCGGGTCTGCGGCCCGAGGAGGCTGAGCTGATGTCGGATCTGGCGATTGAGATCACGGGCTTCGTCGCTGGCGATGATCTCGAAATCCGCCGAACCGTGACGGACTTGCCTGCCGCGATCGACGTGGCCTGGTTGACCGTCAAGCGCTACGCCGGCCAGCCGGACGATGAGGCGAGCATCCAGAAGCGGATCACCACAACGGACGCACCAGGGACGGGACAGATCGTGGAAGCCGGCGGACCGGATACCGATGGCGATCTCCGCTTCGATCTCACCCCTGAGGACACCGCATCGCTCGGGGCGAAGCGCCACGTCCACGACATCCAGATCAAGCTCGCGACCGGCAAGGTCTACACGATCGAGAAGGGGACGATCCAGCTCGCGGCGGACGTCACCAAGACGACCGCCTGATGGAGAGCATGCGATGAGCGAGGTGCTCGAGATAGCTCGCAGCTTCGGTCTCGGCGGGCTTGGCCTTCTGGCCGCGGTGCTGTCGGTGAAGCTCGCCGTCCAGGCGATCGAACTTCTGCGAGCGCAGCAGCAGCGGCGGAACGGGAACGGCAAATCGAAGCTCGCGCTCGATGAGCTGCGGCTCGTCTGCCCGCTCGCGCCGGGTGGCTACTCGCTCGATGACATCCACGAGGTCTTAGTCGAGATCCGAACCGGCATGGAGCGCCTCAACGACACCCAGAAGGAGCTCGTGGCCGACACGAAGGAGCGAACCCACCACCTGAACGATGTCCTGAACGCGCTCCGCTTGGAGCTCGCGAGACGGGAGGGGTGAGGACATGAGCCGAGCACTCTTCGAGCGGGCCGTCGAGGTTGTGCTCTCGCACGAGGGAGAGGCGTTCACCAACCACCCGCTCGACAAGGGCGGCCCGACCAAGTTCGGGATCTCCCAGCGCTGGCATCCCAACGTCAATGTGCGCGAGCTCACCCGCGAGCAGGCGATCGAGATCTACTGGAACCGCTACTGGCTGGGCCGCGGATACGACGAGCTTCCCGGGCAGGTCGCCATCAAGGTCTTCGATCTCGCCGTCAATCTCGGCGAGCAGACGGTGGCCCGTTGCCTTCAGCGAGCGCTCTGGGCCTGCGGGGTCCAGGTCAAGATCGACGGTCACCTGGGACCGAAGACGATCGAGGCCGCCCGGCAAGCGGAGGCAGCGGCCCTGATGGCAGCGCTCCGTTCCGAGGCGGCGGGGGAGTACCGGCTGCGGGTCGCGCGGGAGGCGGACCAGGAAGCATTCCATGGCGGGTGGCTGAAACGCGCGTACGCCTAGAGGAGGAGAAGCGATGGGATTCTTCAGAGACCTTTGGACGATCTGGAAGCACCGAGACCAGCTGGGGCAGGTGAAGGAGATCGGCGAAGCGGTGAAGGAGGAGCTCGCAAAGGCGGCCACCGACGCCCGGCCGATCTGGAAGACCTACCGGTTCTGGTCGGGGCTCATCATGATCGCGGGCGTCGTCGTCGCCCTGGCCTTCGGCGTGCTCACGATCGAGAAGGCCCTCACGCCCGAGGTCGTCGTCGCCGTCGGCACCGTCATCGCCGGGATCGTCCAGATCCTGATGGCCAAGGGCCAGGTGAAGACCGAGAAGATGATCGCCGCGGCGGCGGCCCAGACGAAGCTGCTCGCCCAGTCGCCGCGATGACCCCGATCTGGAAGCGCAAGCCGGGGCCGGTATGGAGCTGGTCCCGGTTGATGCACTTCGTCCTCGCGTTCGGGCTGACCGGCTATGGGGCCCACCTCTTCGGGGATGCCGGCTGCGCCTATGGGGCCGGTCTCGCTACCCTCGGGGGCCTCGCCTGGGAGATCGCGAATCGGTGGATACCGGGGGAGCATCGGGGGGCGGATTTGTGGGATTTCGTCGCCTTCCTGCTAGGAGCTGCTGGTGCTGCGGTTGGGTGGGCAATGTTCGGCCCCCGCTAGGGAGGGGATGCCCGCATGTTTCGTTTCTCGAAGCCCTTGTCATTATGGCGCTTTCGTGTCCAGACAATTCAATCTGCTGCGGGCCGCGTCTCAAACTCCCGCTCGACATGATTCGGCTGGGCCTCTAGACTCACGCGCACCGTGATCTCATTGCGCGGCAAGGAGGTTGGGGCCCCAGACAAGGAGTGGGTGATGGGAGTGCTGACTGGCTGCAAGCCTCGGAAGGAAGTCCTCAAAGGCGATCTCGACGATGCCATCTTTGCCGCCGATTTCGGGCACTTGGTTGCCGGCCGCTCGCCCAAAGTCTACGGAGATCCGGCAACCTTCTTCCAGAACACCCACCCGGCAAAGGCCCTCTGCAAGGTCGTGCAATCGGTCTTCGACCGTCTGGCCGAATCTAAGGAAGGTGGCGCGACCATCCGGCTCAGCACCGGATTCGGGGGCGGGAAGACGCACACCCTCATGGCCCTCTGGCATCTTGCCCGAAACATCGAGGACCCCGGCATGGGGACCGATCTCCTCCCAGCAGCTGGCAGGCCGAAGCAAGGAACAGTCGTTGCGGTCGATGCGAGCAAGGCAGGGGTTCCAGTTTTCGGGCGTCACGGTACAGCGGAAGCTCACAGCCTGTGGGGTGAATTGGCCTTCCAACTCGGAGGCGAATCAGCCCTGAAGCGACTGGGGGAGGCTGACGATCCCGAGCGACAACCGGACGAGGCCTTGCTGGAGCGCATCTTCCCAAAGGGACCGGTTCTGATTCTCCTCGATGAGCTGGTTGTTTATATGGCGACGCTGTCCGAGAGGGGACAGGGCAACCTGCTTGCCTTTCTCAACAAGCTCGCGGCGGTGGTTGGAAGGCGCCCCCAGACCGTCCTTGTGGTGACCGATCCTGCCGATCAGCGGGCTTATCAAGCCATGTCGAATAAACTGGGTAATGCTCTGACCGCAGCCGCGATCAAGCTCGACGATATGTTCGGCCGGAAGATGACGGACTTCGATCCGATCGGGAACGAGGCTGCTCAGGTCATTGTCCGCAGGCTCTTCGAGTCAGTTGATACAAAGGCGGCCCAGACTGCCTCCGCCATGTATCATGTCCTCTATGACCGTGTTATCCGAGAGTCCCCAGCTTTCCTCCCGCCCGATGCGGCAGGAGCAGACTACGCACGCCGGATCGTCGAGTGCTATCCGTTCCACCCAAGACTGCTCGACACGGCCCAGGGTCGTCTGGGAGCCTTGCAGGAGTTCAACAAGAGCCGGGGTACCTTGCGGCTCTTCGCGAGGATCCTCCGGACAATCTGGGACGCCAAGCTGGACCTGGAGCTCATTACTGCCGGGGATCTCGAGTGGCGGAGCGATCGCATCCAGGCCGATCTTCTTCAACGCCTCAACAGGGACAATTTCAAGGCTGCAGTAGCTGCGGACATAGAGGGGCACGCGGCGGAGCTCGACGGGGGTACGCCTGGTGGAATCCATGGACGAGTTGCGGCGGCTCTCCTCGTCGAGAGCATCCCGATGCAATCGAACAGCGGGATGGACCCCGCTGAACTGACACTCGCCGTGCTTCGTCCTGATGAGGCGGGTACGGAACCGGCCGAGGCCCTCGATCGTCTCGTCGGAGTCTGTTGGCACACCTACCCCATGCCGGGTGGTCGCGGCTGGCAGTTCCGGTACGAGCCCAATGTGATCAAGCAGATCGAGGAGCGGATGTCGAAGATCCCTCTCGAGGATGCCAAGAGTGTTGTTCTGTCGGAGGCTCAGGGGTACTTCTCGGGGCCCGCATTCAAGCTCTGCGCGTGGCCAACTGGAGCGCGGCAAGTACCAGAGTCGGCTGAGCTCCAACTCGTCCTGGCGGAAGACGAAAAGATCGCAAAGCTGGTCTGTGCCTATTCGGATGACTCGAACCCTGCTGCACCGATCCCTCGCCGTTTTCAGAACGCCATTGTCGCGATCAGCCCCACGGCCGCAGCGATCAACGCCGCAATCGAGCGTGCGCAACGCCTTCTGGCCGCTGAAGCGATCGAGCGGGAACACAGATCAGGTGACTCGGGGAAGCTGGTGCGAGAGCAACTTGACCGGATCAAGCCCGAGCTTCGCAGGCAGTTTCGCCTCCAGACCTGCCGAGCTTTCGACCGTGTCGTTCTTGCGGGCGGAACGTCCTATCCGCTTGAGGAGCAGTATCAAGTGCCTGATGAGCAGATGCTACAGCGACCTCACGGTCAGGCGTGTCTGCGTCGTTTTCTCGATGCAAAGGGGTTGCTCTATCAGGCGGGAGACGCATTGGACGTGCCTCGCTTCATGAGGGATGTCCTCCCAGGCACAACACCTCAGTCCGACGGCCCCGACGTTTACACCACACGGGCGGTTCATGAGCGATTCCTGGGTGCGCCAGGGCTGCGCCTGCTTCCCGACGGTGGTGTCGTTCGGCAGACCGTTCTGCGAGCGGTAGGCGATGGGAAGCTCATCGTCCGCCTTCCGGACGGCCGTGCCTTCGACGCCCAAGGCTGTGTGGCGGGACCGGAGGGTAAACGCCAGAGGGTTCCTTCTTCGTTGACTACGGTGGCGTTGGACGATGCGACCCTTGTCACGGCCTCAGGTTCCACTTCGGGTACCGGATGGATCAAAGAGGACACGTCTGGCTACGACCCTGGGGGGGGGGATGGCGGAAGAACCGTGGTCCTTCCGCGTCCCGAGCAAGGACGGATGACAGTCACCAGATGGGAAAAGGTTGTGGAACTCGCCGCTGAGAGGCCATTGATCGAGCTTCATCTGCGGGCCACGGACCCAGCTTCGGCCAAGACTCTCTCATCGCTAGGGCAGCCATTGGGAGCCGAGAGCCTATCGTTGTCGGTCACTGTTGGAGGAGCACTTAAGGACGAGGGGACGATCAACTTTGCGGCTTATGACGTGAAGCCCTCGCATCCGACGAAGCCTCTGTCCGTGGCGCAAACACTGTTCACCGCGATGGCAGAAGGGGCCAGCTTCGAAGTGGACTTGACGTTGCGGTTCGGTGCCTCCGGTCGGACGGGGCTGCAAGACCAGCTGCGCAAACTCATGGAGGAGGCTCCGGAAAGCGTGACGCTGCAGGCAACATTCGAGAAACCAGTGGGAGCCAGCAAATGAAGGTTCGGGAAGCGTCGTTTGCATTGCGAGTCGTCCGGCGCCGCGCGGGTGACGCAGCGATCCTCTACCGGAGACGCCTGACTGCTCGGGGGAAAGAGCGGCTCGACCGCATCGGACCCATCTCGCCTCTTGCATACTCGGCGGGAGCGGGTCTCCTTCGAGCTTCAGTACGAGCGACAGCAGGTCCGACGACGAAGCTGACGACAGGGCCATTCCATCCACTGGACGGCGATTGGGGTGCACGCGTCGCCTGCTATGCGCTGGTTGCCCGCGGGCTCCGTAACGCAGAGCGTATGCACAGGGCCTCAGCGAACCTGCAGGAGGCAGACGCGACAGAGGCAGCATGGTGGCTTGGTCTCATGACCCGAAGCAACGGCAGGCGTGCCGCGCGGGCCCTGCGGATTCTAGTCGAAGCCGTGCGATGAGTATGAACGGCCGAATTTGTTAGGGATAGAGAAGACAAACCGGGTCAGGCCAGGCGACATTGCACCCTATACGATTTCGAGGACCCCCATGACACCAAAGAACAAGCCCGAGGTGAGATCTCGACCGTCTCCCGGTAAAGTATCGACGGCACGTGTCCCTCGCGTTTTGATTGAGGAATGGCTGCCGGCCGCAGCCATCGGCGTGGAGTGCATCCGTGAACGGTCGACAGGCCAGCAGCCTCCCGACAAGCGCCTCCATGTCTGGTGGGCACGGCGTCCATTGACCGTCTCGCGGGCTGCCGTGCTCGGCTCGCTCCTTCCGGCCGACTTCCCGCGGGATGTATTCGAGAGGCTCCTGGGGTTCGGAAAGCCGGGCAAGGAACTGGTTGAGATCCGGCGGTTCATGGACACTGGCATCCGGCTTCCGGGCGGGTTCGGATGCGACCGAGCCTTCAAGCGAGGTCTGCTTCCCGGCGACCTGGCGTACGCTCGCGAGTGCGCAGCAACACTGTGGGGCGAGGCACTCACCGTCATTGACCCGATGGCTGGTGGAGGCTCCATTCCTCTCGAGTCCGCGCGGCTCGGATTCTTGACGCTTGCGAATGAGTACAATCCAGTCGCCTGCTCAGTCCTCGAAGCGACGGTCGACTATCCATTTCGCTTCGGCGAAACTCTCGCGGCCGCAGCACGCCGCTGGGGTGAGACTTGGGAAGAGCGCATCAGCATAAGGCTGGGCGTGTTCTTCCCGCCATACCGTCTCGCCAAGATCCACGCGTACATCTTCGCCCGCACCGTTCCCTGCCCAGATACGCAGCACGAGACACCACTCGTTCCCGATTGGCACCTGCTCAAGCCGAAGTCGGGGCGTCGTGTAGTGGCCGAGCCGATCGTTGATGCCAAGCGCGGGACCTGGAGCGTGCGGATCCGCGAGGTCGGGCGCGGCGCTGGGCAGCTTGGCGAGGCGCCGGCGCCGACCTACTCCGACGGCAAGGGCGTCTCACTCTTCACCGGGCGACAGATCCCTGCCGACTACATCAAGGCAATGGCGCAGGCGGGCAAGATGAGAAGCCGCCTCTATGCTGTGGCCGTCAAACGTCCACTCGGGGGGCTCGATTTTGCCCCGCCCGAGCCCGCCGATCTCAAAGCCCTCGACGAGGCGGAGCGCGAGCTCGCCCGCTTGCGAACGGGGTGGGAGCGGGCGAATGTCATTCCAACGGAGAAGATACCTGTTGGGGACAAGACGGGCGAGCCCATGGCTCGCGGCATCGTGATGTGGGCCGACATGTTCACCCCCCGCCAACTTCTCGCGATGGGCGTGCTCGTCGAGGAGCTGCGCAGGTTGAGGCCTGAAATCGTCAAGGTTGAAGGGGAGGAGCTGGGCGAAGCGGTGGTGCATCTGCTGTCGCTGGTCCTGGACAAGTTCGTGAACTACAACAGCGTGCTCGCGTCTTGGCACGCACCGAGGGCAGTCATGCGAAGCGTGTTCGACCGACACGACTTCGCCTTCAAGCCGACCTTCGCAGAGATGCCTTCCTGCAACGCTGGTGCCGGCGTCGCTTGGTCGAGCGACAATGTCCTGGAGGCCTTCGACTCGCTCGCAAGGCTGCCCCGGAACCCCGAGTCTGGACCTGTCACCGTTTCCCTCGGCTCCGCCACGAACCTCCCCCAGATCATTGACGGAAGCATCACCGCCGTCGTCGCTGATCCTCCCTACGCGGACAATGTGCAGTACTCTGAGCTGGCCGACTTCTTCTATGTCTGGCTGAAGCGCACGCAAGGGCATCGCCGTCCGGAGTGGTTCTCAACCTATCTCTGCGAGCACGACGAGGAAGCCGCCGTCAACATCAGCCGTCACCGTGAGGATGGGAGCAAGCCCTCCAAGAAAGGCAAGCGTGACGGCAGCACCTCGACAGCAAAGGCGAAGGCCCACGCGTTCTACCAGGATCTAATGCTTCGGACCTTCCGTGAGTGCCGCCGCATCCTGCTGGACTACGGGGTCCTTACCGTCATGTTCACGCATAAGAAGCAGGAGGCCTGGGCTGCGCTCTTCACTTCACTCATCCGGGCTGGATTCATGATCACGGCCACTTGGCCAGTTAAGACCGAAAGTGAGCATTCTCTCCATCAAGCCAAGAAGAATGCCGCGCAAAGCACGGTACTTCTCGTAGCCCGCAAGCGGCCCGCAAGAAGCGGGATCGGCTACTACGACAGCGCGATGGAGCGCGAGATCCATGAGCGTGCCCGCGCGACCGCCGAACGCCTCGCCAGGGAAGGCCTCAACCCAGTCGACCAACTCGTCGGCTGTTTCGGGCCGGCGATGGAGGTCTACAGCCGGTTCGACGAGGTCCGCACCGACATAGGCGAACCTGTGGCTGTCGATCGCGCGATTGGTGCTGCCGCGGATGCGGTAAGCGCGTGGCGCATCGAGCGGCTAGCTGGGAGCGGCCTCGAGGGCGTCGAACCCGAAGGCCGCTTCGCACTGCTCTGCTGGGATGTCCTGGGAGCGGCGGAATTCCGCTTCAACGAGGCGAAGCTTCTTGGGCATGCGGTAGATATGGATGTCGATCAGCTTGTCGTGGCCGGACTCGTAACGAAGTCCGGGGACAAGGTCCAAATGCTCTCTGCTCGAGAGCGGCGACGAGACCGAGCCCTTGAACCTGAAGAGGTGTCTGAGACGCTTTTCGGGACCGTTACGGAGCGGAAGAAGAGAACGAAGAAGGACGTTCAGAGAGTACATCCGAATGACCCGCAGTTTCGCACAGCCTTGGATGCCTGCCATGCCTTGGCTCTTCGCTATCTTGAGGCGGGAAAGGGAGCGGCCGGGATCGGTTCTGCCAGGGCGCTGATCCGTCAGCAACGGTGGAGTAAGGACTCAGCCGTGGCACGGCTCATGACGGCCCTAGTGCAGGCAGCTCCGATGGCGCTCCGCCATGATCGAGGAAAGAAGTCCGCGGCAGCAAGATTCCCCGAGTTCCTTGCATGGCACTCCTTGCTCGAACCCCTCTTCGGCATTGAGCCTCCCGACTGGAGCGAGAAGGAGCCGCCGCAGACCCAGTTGTTCTCTGGAAGCGAGGACGAAGACATCGAAGAGGGTGAGGACGAAGCGGACGAGGAAGAGGAATGATGTTCGAAAGTACCGCAGGATCTTCGCCGGCCGATTCACGCAAGTCACCTGGTACACGTACGGGACTGCGCAACCGGCGCTGGAAACGCTTTCTGCGCGGGCCGGACCCGGCGCTCCTCGAAGAGCTTTACATTCCCGCTCTCAGCGAGGCGGTGCGGTACGACCGATGCTGCGCATACTTCTCGAGCACAGTTCTTGCAGCGGCCTCCCGTGGGTTCGGTCCCTTGATCGCTCGTCTTGTTGACATGGGAGCGGAGGCACCGAGACCAGCAGTACGTCTGGTCGTGAATGAGGAGCTCTCAGCCGAGGATGTTCGCGCCCTCACGGAGACAGGAGATGAGACTCCCCTCGCGCTCCTGCTACAGAAGCGCTTTAGAAACCCACAAGGGGTTCTTGAAAAGAAGCGGCTCGAGATGCTCGGCTGGCTGGTAAAGGCCGATCTCCTGGAAGTTCGAGTCGGAGTCATGCGCCGCGGTGGTGGAATTCTCCATGCGAAGTACGGCATAGCCACGGATGGATTCGGTGATGCCGTGGTCTTCAGCGGGAGTGGGAACGAGACCGCTCAGGGGCTTCTCGGGAACTACGAGAGGCTTGAGGTCTCTACTTCCTGGGAGGATTCAGAGAGGCATCGTGAGTACGCAGACGAGTTCGGTTCCCTCTGGCTAAACGCCCATCCGGACGTCGCGACCGTGACGCTTCCCGAAGCTCTGCGCCTGCGGCTCATCAAGCTTGCCCCCAAGGAACCTCCGATTGCGGAGCCCTCGAATGCGCTTGCACGACAACGGGCAGAGATGGTCTGGCGCTTCATCGTCGAAGCTCCATTCTTTCCCGAAGGGAGTGCCACTTGCGACGCAACGGCTCTGGTCGACCAGTGGCCTCACCAGCAGAGGGTCGTGGAGGAGACGGGCAACGCTTGGCCCGAGGGGCGACTTCTCTGCGACGAGGTCGGCATGGGCAAGACGATCGAGGCGATTCTCATTCTGAGACGTCTAATGGCGGGACGCGGTGTAGGGCGGGTGCTGATCCTGCTTCCGGCCGGCCTACTCAAACAGTGGCAGGGGGAGTTGTTCGAGAAGGGTGGCATGTCCTTTCCGCGGTTGGAGGGGCAGAATGCCCTGATCTGGCCTGACGGCCGCACGGACAAGGTGAGTGGCATTCCCGAAGCGCTCGCGCGAGATTCCCTTCTGATGAGCCGCGAGACGGCCCGAACGGAAGCCAACGCCCCGCTTCTCTACGCAGCGTCACCCTGGGACCTAGTTGTACTCGATGAATCACACGCGGCGAGAAGACGCCGGCAAGAGGAAGGGGACTTCAATAGCGGTACCCTCCTCTTGAACCTGATGCGTCAGCTTCAGTTGCGAAGGCGGGTGAGGGGAATTCTGCTCCTAAGCGCGACACCCATGCAGACCAGCCCTTGGGAGCCATGGGATCTGCTTGGCGTCCTGGGCGAGGGCGGCCCCTGGCTTGCCGACTTCGCCAGCGTCAGGGAGTTCTACGACACAGTGGCCGGAGTCGCAAGAGGACGCTGTGATCTGCGCTTGGCGCGGAGAGCCGCCGCACTGATCGCGGGGGACCCGGAATTCCCGCCACCGCCCGATGGGTTTGTGGGAGGGTCTGATGCAAGAACGCTGGCCCAGCGGATCGCGTTCGCGCCTCCCACGCAGCTAGAAGCGATTGCTGCCTGGTTGCGCCAAGGATCGCCCCTAGCTAGAAGGATGCACAGGAACACGCGGAACACTCTCCGACAGTATTACAACATGGGACTCTTGACTGCTCCGCCCCCGCGAAGATCGGTCCGCGACATTAGTTACGACTACAGAGACCCTGCAGAGCGTGCGGTCTACAACGCCGTGGGGAGCTATATTGACCGACGCTTCGATCAGCTTGAGAGCGAGAAGCCAGGCAAGGGCTTTGTCATGACGATCTACCGACGGCGTGCCTCTAGCTCCCCCTTCGCGCTGCTTCGCAGCCTGCGGCGGCGGCGCGAGGGACTTCAGCTTGTCGTGCAGCAAAAGGCATACGATCCGGATCTCCCATGTGATGAGGACCTTGATTCCAGTGATCTGGACGACCTTGGTGAGTTTGAAGGAGTGGGGCGCATCACGGCCGCTTATCCGACAGACCCGCAGGTCGCTCGAGCGGAAATGGAGGAGGTTGACCGCGTCCTATCTCAGCTGGGAGGCCTCGGCGGTCGGGACAGCAAACGCGATACGTTCTACCGGGTACTGCAGGAGATCACGCAGGATGGCCGGGCAGTTCTCGTGTTCACCGAGTACGCGGATACCATGGAGTACCTGCGGGACACCCTTCGTGAGTTCTACGGAAAGAGCATGGGCTGCTACAGCGGGGGCGGCGGACAGCTATGGGACGGCGTTCAGTGGCGACCAGTCACTAAGGACGTCATTACCGCCTCTCTACGCCGTGGAGACCTGCGGATTCTGGTGTGCACGGATGCGGCTAGTGAGGGGTTGAACTTGCAAGCCGCGGGAGCGGTGATCAACTACGACCTGCCGTGGAACCCCAGCAGGGTCGAGCAGAGGATTGGCCGCATCGACCGGATAGGGCAGAAGTGCGAGAACGTCTACGTCATCAACATCTTTCTGAAGGACAGCGTCGACGATCGGGTCTATCGGGCGCTGCAGAATCGTTGCGGATTGTTCGAACATTTTGTTGGTCCGATGCAGCCGGTTCTCGCTCGGGCTAGGCGAATGCTACTCGGTCACGAGGCTGCGGACACGCAGGTGCTGGAGAATACCGCGGCGGGTTTGGAACAAGACTCGCTGAACACCGAGACCTACTTGGAGAGCGCCGCAGCGCTGGCCGACCGAAGACCCGCCCCCCTGACAAGAGAGCAAGTCGTCTCTGCGCTTGGATACCTCAAGGCTGACTTCGGATTCCGAGCTCGACGTGGCTCGGGGCCCGGTACTCATGTCATCACGTCCCCGGGGTGGGGGCGACGGGTCTTCGGGTCAAGTGTGGAGGCGATCGAGGGAGACCACAAAGCACTGCCGCTCACCCCATTGGAACCGCGGCTGCGTGAGTTGGTGCACAGGCTCCAGAAGGCCGGCGAGAACCTCCCGCTTGTCATTGGATCACACCAATCGGGTGCATTCCGCGCTTCGAAGGCTTACTGGGTTGGAGATGGCTCGGTCGAACACATGGGCTCCTTCATCGATCTTCAAGCGAAGGTCGACCAGTGGGATGGGACCTGTCCGGACCCGCGACAGGTGCTCCGTGCTGAAGAAGTGGCTCACCAGGAGGCACAGCGAGAGGTCGCAAGCCTCGAAAGCCGCGCCTGCCGCCGAGAGCAGGAGGGATTGAAGAAACAAGTTGAATCCGCCCGGTTGCGGCTCACCAAGGAACTCGGCCGGTACCTGGTGTGCCTGGGAGGGACAGCTGACGACCTAAATGGCGCGCTTCACCAGCAGATGTCCAGGGAAATCGTCGGCGCCCAACGCCTGCGCAGGTGCCTGGACCGGCTCGGTGGGTACCCAGATTGGTCAGCAGATCTCACCCGCGAGCTTCAAGAATGGATCTCGGGGATCTCTGAGCCACGCCGTAAGGGGAGGCTACTCGGGAAAGAGTTGGACGCGGCGTTGGATGATCCTAGATGGCAGGCGCGGACAGCAGTCGGTGGGTCCTCATAAAGGGACGAACAGGGTCGACCGCCGTGCCTCGATGTGCCACGAAATGCTGAATGTCAGCGACGGTGCGAGGAGCTCCGCGCTGCATGTCGTTGAGGGCGTGCGCGCAGTCTGAGGTGGCTGAAGACCACTCCATCAAGCGCCGCGGCAAAGGCCCGGACGAAAGCGAGACAGTCGTGCAGTTGCTGCTCCGTAAAAGTCACCTCTTCGTCACCGGCATGTGCCAGGTGGTTACGCCAACGCCATAGTTCTTCCATTTTGTCTCGCGCGAGCTTCCCTGTGGCCCGCGGCCCCCTCGTTCCGAGAATACTCGCGAGCGAACTATCGGCGGCCAGCTTGTCCCACCAATTGCTCACGCCGACGTTGGCGAGGGCCCTATCGAGCGTCGGAGGGCCGACGCCGGCCACAACAGCAGCGAACGCCTGCACGTTCAGGTGATATGCAGCGGAGCCGGGCCGGCACGATGCGAGGTCTCTGATGAGAGAGTCGAACTGCAGCGCGAGGTGACTCCTGGGTGACTCGATGGACGCTAGGAGGTTCCCAGTAAGGGCTGTGTTACGAATTCTAATGTGGTCTGGTAGCTCATCATAGATCGGCGCGCGACCAGTATGCACTGCAAGCGCCTCTTCGATCAGGCGGCGCATGAACCGCTCGAATGCGGCCAGAAGGCGCACGAACAGCGCGCCGAAGACACCTTCAACACGCGCATCTCTTGCGTCCATGAACTCGCGGGCCAAAGCGGTAACCTCACCTGGAGCAGTCCAATTCACAACATCACCGAGCCGGGGACGCAAGCGACCTGCGAGAGACACAAAGGCAAGGTCAGCCTGCAGATCCCGCAAACGGCCATTGAATTCATCCAACGCGCTTGACATCAGATCGATTCGCTCGCGTTAGAGCCGATTCGACCAAGGCAATTCGCGCTTCGATTGCCTTGGCAGTATTCGGGCGGCCGACTATCACCCGATAGGCATCTTCCTGTCGTAGGAGCGCCCTGAGGGCGGTCCTTATCCTGTTCTTGTGCTTAGGGAGCCCCAGTCTATGCGGCCAAAGGCGGTCGATTGCTACCATTTCGGCATCATAGAGTGGTTGCGACAGTCGCCAGGCGCCATCGGGATCCTGGTACCGAAAGGCGTGCTCGCCAAAGATGTCGAGCGCCACTCTGAGCCGATCGCGAAACTCCCCGCCGAGACCCTCAACTTCATTTGTCGCCACGTCAAGATAGTCCTGCATGCACCTGTCGAGCATACTGCGCACCGATCCCCTGATCTTGGCGCGGTGCCTGAACGCAAAGAAACGGAGGACGATCTCGCAATCCAACATCCTTCGGTAAAGCCGGTCACTTGCAAGGGGCTCCCTTACCTGTCCGGCCGAATCTGCATGGTCGTCGTAAAGCGGAATGTCCCAGGCGCGCTGGAATTCAGAGTCCCTGGAGAGCTCAATCAACAGCTTGTTGAAGGGGCCGTCGTAGACGCAGTTGCGGAGTTCCTGGGCGTTGAGCTGCAAGCCCCCGGTGTTCAGGCGTTCGAAGATGAGCTTCCGGATGTCGCTGTGCTGCGGCTGCTTCTCTTTTGGCCGTTCGAGAAGAAGTACGGTGGCGGACAGGCGACGGCGGTCCAAGCCACGCTGAAGTGTGCTGGGGAGGTCCTTGTACCTGTAGCCGGCGAGTTCGGTCCACTGCTCCAGTCCCTTCAGGGCAAATCCGTTCTCGTAGTACTCAACGACGGCATTGAGCCGCTGCTGACCGTCCATGACTTCGTAACGACCAAGCTCCCACTCATAAAGGAAGACTGGCGGTATGGGGATGTTAAGAAGAAGCGACTCTATGAAGCGACTTCGCTTGCCGATGTCCCAAACCAATCGCCGCTGGTACTCGGGGCGAAGGTTGAGCCACTTGTTGCCACGAACGAAATCCAGAATCTGCGGCAAGAGGAAGTCGTTGCGTTCTTGACTGAGGCGAAAAGCCGTGTCATCAAACTTCTTCTCGAGTTCCTTGACGGTCCACTTTCGTTTCTTGGACATGGGGGGTCCTCAACGGGGTTTTGCTGCCTGGCCTCAAGCTCGGAGAAGTACTCATCGCATGCCTGCTGGCGTTTCCGAGGTCCGGGAACTTGCGTAGGGTACACCGGCCGCGGCAAGGATTCCATCTGAGACGTGCCTCCGCCGCGGGACTGGAACGACAGCCTGAATGTGATTTGGGAGAAGGGGGTTAGCTATGTCGGGGGCGCTGCCACTCCAGTGGGAGAGGAGGAGGATGCGAAGTCGGCACTGGCCAGAGTGTCACTCTGCGTTCGTAATTGCCTCGCCTCCAACAGACTGAACGATTCCCGGCCCCGCCGACAAAATCGCCATTGACCGAGGCAGGTTCGTTTAGTATGTAATGCATGTGTTCGAGAACGACCGCCGGCCAGCCCCACGCTGCTGAGCCGCCCGACACCCCGCCCTGGAGGAGTAGCGAGATGGCTGGGAACCCCAAGTTCGGCAAGCGGATCCGCAAGCTCC
>JAEAMF010001472.1_pt1 | contig 16845 bp, 10 predicted proteins | sample 8958721 | NCBI WGS metagenome assembly JAEAMF01 (sample SAMN16933255, study PRJNA681124) | bioreactor sludge metagenome | isolation source: anaerobic bioreactor treating anionic surfactant - SDBS | place: India: Bengaluru | collected 2019-02-28
CACTGAAAGCCAGCCGGGGCCTGGCCTGTGCCGTGCTCCTGGCGCTGGGCCTGTACCTGGCTACCCTGTCGCGCAACTGGACGGCGGACAGCCTGCTCTATGCCCTGGATATCGAATCGGGCGAGGTGGCGCGCATGGTGGACCCCTACCACCTGCTGCTGCATCCGCTGGGCTGGGCCTTTTACCGGCTCTGGCGGTGGGCCGGCTGGAGCGGAGGAGCGCTGCTGCCATCGCAGGTGCTGAATGCCCTGGGCGGCGCGGCATGCGTGGGACTGGTGTATGGCGTCGCGCGCCACCTGACCGGGTCGGCGCGGGCCGCGGCGCTGGCTGCGGCCGGGATGGCCGTGTCCGGCGGGCTGTGGCTGCTCAGCGTGGAGGCCGAGTTTGTCACCATCCCGCTGGCTGCCCACCTGGCGGTGCTGTGGGGCGCTCTGGCGGCTCCCGCGCATCGCGCCCGGCGGCCGGCATATGCGCTGGGCCTGGGCCTGGGTGTGGTGCTGTCCGCGCTGACCTACCTGACGGGCGTGTTGCTGCTGGGCGTGGCCGCCGCCGGGTTGCTGCTGCGGATGGAGTGGCCGCGGCCGGTGCGCTTGCGGCAGGCAGCGATCGCAGCCGGCACGGTGCTGGTCGTGACCGCCGCCGGCCTGCTCTGCGGGATTCTGTGGAGCCGGGGCGCTCTGGCGCAATGGCCGGGGCGATTGCTGGGAGGCGGGGTGTACGGCCAGTTGTCGTGGACGAGCCTGCCCCGGGGTGCTTATGCCTTCCTGCGCTCGCTGGCGCTGTATCCGAATCTGGCCATGAACGACAGCACCCGCGCCTTTCTGGCCTCCGCCGCCGCGCCGCAGCGCGCGCTGTTTGTCCTGTATTATCTCGCTGTGCTGGCCGTGGCAATGGCCCCACCGGTCCTGGCCTGGCGCTGGCGGCATGTACTGTGGGCTGAACACCGTCGCGAGTTGGCCGTCCTGGGGACGTGGGTGGCACTGTTCGGGGCATTTGCCGTGTACTGGGTGCCGGGGGATGTCAGCTTCTGGGTGCCGCTGCTGGCGGCCTGGTGGCTGCTGGCGGCGCTGGTGATGGTGCCCCGGCTGAAGCACGGGAGGGTGAGCATGGCGACTGCCGTGCTCCTGCTTCTGGCGGCGAATGGTCTGCTGGCGATGGCGCCGCGCCGTGACCTGGGGCGCAATGTGCGCTACACGCTGGCTCAGGAGCTGGCCGGGCACACGGCGCCGGCGGATCTCATCCTGCTGGGCGACGGGGATGGGCTGGAGGCCCTGTACGCGGTCTACTTTGGCCGGCGGCAGGTTGTATCCTTGCCGTTGGAGGGGGCGGACCTGCCAGCCGTCGGGCAGTGGTTCGGCGGGGCGGTGCGCCGGGTCCGGCAACGCGGCGGCCGGATCCTTGCCGCCGGTTACCCGCGCTCCCGGGAGCCCGGCCTGGAACAACTCTGCGCATCGGCGGCGCGTGCTCTGGACCGGCCGTGCCCGCGCCTGCTCGAGGCCTGGCAGTTGCGCGGTGATTCCGTCTGGGAGCTCTGCCCCCGGGAGTAGGGCAGCAACCGTGCACGTGGGGTATGAACATCATCGGGAGGGTATGGACCATGCCAAGACCTGACGCGCGCCGGCGGCTTTGCGCCCTGTGGCTGGCCTGCCTGCTGTCCCTGCCAGGTGGGCCGGGCGGTGCGGCGGTGTCCTCAGCCGGAGCCGTCCAACCACCCGAGCCGGTATGGTCCATCTCTTGCGTGGACTGCCCGGTAGACAATTTCGCGGTGAACGACCGCAGTCTGGCGCTGGACGCCGACGGCTACCCGCATGTCCTCTACTCGGGCGATGACCTGTACTACGCCTGGTTCGACGGCGCCTGGTGGCATTCCGAGGCGGTCGACGATGCGCCGGGAGGGGACAACACCTACACTTCGTTTTCGTCCCTGGCCCTCGATGGAAAGGGTGTGCCTCATATCAGCTATACGAGCGGCACCAACACGGCCCTTTATTACGCCATACGCACAGGCGGCCGGTGGCAGAGGCAGGTGGTGGAGAGTGGGGCGCACTACGGCTACGACGTCGCCCTGGCTCTGGATAGCGCCGGCGGTCCGCACATCGGCTATTCGGCCGGTGGCCAGCTGCGCTACGCTCGCCGGACAGGCACAGGCTGGAGCATCGAGGCCGTCGATAGCCGGGGCTGGCTGGGCTGGCACATTTCCCTGGCCCTGGATGGCAATGACCGGCCGCACATCAGCTACTACGATGACATCGATGGCGACCTGCGCTATGCCTACTGGAGCGGTGTTGCCTGGGAGCGAGAGACGGTCGAGAGTGCCACCTGGCTGGGCGAATGCAACTCGATCGCCGTCGACGCGGCGGGCATTCCCGGCATCAGCTACATCGACTATACCACCGGCAAGCTCAAGTATGCCCGCCGGCGCGATGGCGCCTGGACCATCGACATCGTCGATGATGCCCGCTGGCTCGGTGGTTTTACCTCGCTCGCTCTGGACCACGCGGGTCACCCGCACATCAGTTACACGGACCTCAACACGGGGGTGCTTTATGCCTCCTGGAGCGGGACGGGGTGGATTACCCAGACTGTGGATAGCACCAATGTCTGGGACACCGCGCTGGCTCTGGACGGCAATGACGTGCCCCACATTGCCTATTACCGGTGGTCCGACCGCACTCTGCAGTACGCTTCGTGGCTGGATGCTGACTGGCAGAGGGTGACGGTGGACACGGTGGGGCAGGTCGGCCAGTACACGTCACTGGCCCTGGACACCCTGGAGCAACCCCATATCGGCTACGTCGACTATGCCCACGCCGACCTGCGCTACGCCCAGGGGGCGGGTGGTTACTGGGAGACCGAGGTTGTCGACAGCGCCGGGGACGTGGGTCGCTACAACGACCTGGCGCTGGATGCAGAGAATCACCCTCGCTTCAGCTACTATGACGGCAGCGCCGGCGACCTCCGGTTTGCCTCCTGGACCGCGGGCGGGTGGGTTATCCAGGTCGTGGACGACGTTGGAGATGTGGGCCTCTATACCTCGCTGGCCCTGGACGGCGGCGGAAACCCTCATATCAGCTACTACGATGGGAGCAACGGGGATTTGAAAGTCGCTTACCGGGCGGATCAGGGGTGGATCGCCCAGACGGTCGATAGTGACGGCGATGTGGGTCTGTACACGTCGCTGGCGCTGGATGGCAGCGGGCGCCCTCACGTCAGCTACTATGACGCTACCCATGGCGACCTCAGGTATGCTTCCTGGACGGGAGACGAGTGGGTCGTCCAGACCGTGGACGGCGCTGGCGACGTGGGCCTCTACACCTCGCTGGCTCTGGATAGCAGCGACGACCCTCATATCAGCTATCACGATAGGACGAACGGTCATCTCAAGGTTGCCCGCCGGGCGGGCGGCACATGGGCCATCGAGACCGTCGATAGCGCCGGCCGTGTGGGCCAGTATAGCTCGCTGGCTCTGGACTCGGGCGGGATGGCCCACGTGAGCTATTACTGCCTCAGCAACCCGGGCGGCCTGAAATATGCCTATGAGACGGGCAGCGGCTGGATCGCCGGGACCGTCGCCAGCGGATGGACGGTCGGTCAGTCCACTTCGCTCGCGTTGGACCGCAGCAATCTCGCTCGAATCAGCTACCATGATGGGGATTATCGGGATTTGAAATACGCCGCGCTGAGCCAGATAACGCGGACCTATGTGCCTGTTGTTACGCGCAGCGCCGGAAACTGACCGCTGATTATGCGCCTCTGTTACGTTCTGCTCTCGCCCACCCCGGGCATGCACCAGTACACGGCGGACCTGGCCAACCGCATGGCCGCGGCCGGGCACGAGGTGCACCTGGTGACTACGCGCCGCGTGCCGCGCGACCGCTACGGACCATCCGTGGCCATCCACACGCCGGTGGACACCCGCGACCGTGGCTTTTCGCCCCGCGGGTTCTCGACGGCACTGCCGGTGGCACGCCGGGCGCTGCACGCTATCCGCGCCCTCGCTCCGGACGTGGTGCACGTCACCGGCGCGCACCTGGTGAACCCGCTGCTGTTACGGGCCCTGCGCGGCGATGGGATCCCCTCTGTGCATACCCTGCACGACCTGCATCCGCATGCCGGGTCGAGCTACGGCCGCCTGCTCTACGTCTGGAACGCCCGGGTGCGCCGCGAGGCGGGCCACCTGCTGGTGCACGGGCGGGTTTTTCGCGACGAGCTGGCGGCGGCCGGCGTCGACCTCTCGCGGGTGACCAACACGCCGCTGACGCACCTTTTTGTGAGTTACGAGCGGCAGAGAGAGCTGGAGCAGGCCCCGCCGGACGTATCCTACGAGCCCTTTGCCCTCTTTGCCGGCCGCCTGGAGGAGTACAAGGGGCTGGACGTGCTGGCCGAGGCGGCCAGGCGCGTTGTGGATAAGGGCGTGCGCGTGGTGATCGCCGGGCCGGGGCGTCTCGAGGACCACGTGCGCGGGCCCCTGCCGGCCAACGTCGACCTGCGCGCCCGGCCGGTGGGCGACGACGAGCTGGTCGAGCTCTTTTGCCGCTGCGGCCTGCTGGTCCTGCCCTACATCGAGGCCAGCCAGTCGGCCCTGCCGGCGGCGGCGTGCTTTTTTCGCAAGCCGGTGCTGGTCACTCGCGCCGGAGCCCTGCCCGAGTACGTGGTCGACGGCGAGACCGGCCGGATCGTGCCTCCGGGCGACCCGCAGGCCCTGGCCGGTGCCCTGGCGGAGGCCCTGGCCGATCCCTCGCGCCTGGAGCGGATGGGCCGCGCCGGCCGCGCCTGGTACGAGCGCCGGCGCGAGGCCGAGACCGCCATCCTGCTGGACATGTACGCCCGGCTCGGAATTTGAACCGCCAAGACGCGAAGCACCCCAAGAAAAACAAGATTGAGATCAAGGCCACCGGGGTACCCTGCATCTTGGATCCTGAATCATATTCATACAATCATACAATCTTGTCCTGTACCCCGCTACCCTCCTCATCCCTCCGTCCGGCGCGATGTTGGCGTATGGGCCGTTTGGGAGTAGAATAGTCTGATTACAGACCGGGACTCGACCGGCGAAGGTCATCACCATACAGCGATGTCCATGCCAGTAGACGGTAACCAAGAGAATACCATCGTCCCGGCCGACCTTGCGGGCAGCAGGCGGCGCATCGCGCTGCCACGCCTGAGCCTGGCCGAGCGGCGGCTCTTGCTGTGGCTCGTGGATGTGGTGGTTCTGAACCTGAGCCTGCTGCTGGCGCTCTACCTGCGCTTCCCGTACGCGTTTTCCTGGCGCACTGTGGCCGAAGCGCCGGTCTACTTTGTCCTGCTGACCGTGCTGTGGGCGGCCTGGGCCTCGTTCTTCGATTGCCACGACCTGCCGGCGACGGCCGATGCCAGCGAGAGCGCCTGGCGGACGGGCCGCGCCGGGCTGTTCACCGCCCTGACGTACCTGGCCATCCCGGTGGTGACGCCGTACTTCGGGCTGTCACGCCTGAGCTCTTACCTGTTCGTGGGCCTGGTGACGGTGGGGGTGCCCCTGTGGCGGGTGCTGTACGCGGCGGTGTTTGTGCAGCCGGTCTTTCAGCGGCGGGTGCTGCTGGTGGGCGCCGGGCGAGCCGGGGAGGACCTGGCATGGCTCCTGGCCACGACGCCCAAACAGGGCAATCCCTACGCCGGGTCCGGCTATCTGGCGGTAGGCTTTGTGGACGACGATCCGGCCAAAGCGGGCAAGCGGGTGGCAGGGCTGCCGGTGCTCGGCAACCGCCACGACCTGCTGCGGCTGGTGCGCGAACACGGGGTGGACACGGCGGTGCTGTGCATCACTTATGCCACCCAGATCCATCCCGGGCTGGTGCAGAGCCTGCTCGACTATCGCGAGCAGGGGCTGCAACTGGTGCCCATGCTCACCCTCTACGAGCAGTTGACCGGCCGGGTGCCAGTGGAGCACGTGAAGGCCAACCTGCAGGAGCTGTTGCCGGCGCAGGATTCGGCCACGCGGCGGGTGTTCGATGCGGGCAAGCGCCTGGCCGACCTGATCGTGGCCATGCTGGGTATGGCCGCCCTGACCCTGATTGCGCCCGGCGTGGCGCTGGCCAACGCCGTGTGGAGCCCCGGCCCGCTCTTTTACTGGCAGACGCGGGTCGGCCGCGCGGGCCGGCCTTTCCGCATCGTCAAATTCCGCTCGATGAGCCCCACGGCCGAGGCGGAGAGCGGGGCAGTGTGGGCCAGCGCGGATGATCCGCGCGTGACCCCGGCGGGGCGTTTCCTGCGGCGGACGCGCCTGGATGAGCTGCCCCAGGTGTGGAATGTCCTGCGGGACGAGATGAGCCTGATCGGCCCGCGACCCGAGCGCCCCGAGTTTGTGGCCAGCCTGGTGAACCAGGTGCCTTTCTACCAGGCGCGCCACGCCGTCCGCCCCGGGATCACCGGCTGGGCGCAGGTGCGCTATCATTACGGCAGCAGCGTGGAGGATGCACGGACCAAGCTGGAGTATGACCTGTACTATATCAAGCACCAGAGCCTGTATCTGGAGCTGTCGATTCTGGCCAAGACGGCGGCGGTAGTGCTGGGGCTCCAGGGGAGGTAGATGGTGGTGACCTCCGTGCTGGCGGTGGTGGGCACCCGGCCCGAAGCGATCAAGATGGCCCCGGTCATCCGGGAGCTGCAGCGGTGGCCCGCCCAGTTCCGGGCGCAGGTGTGCGCCACCGCCCAGCACCGCGAGATGCTGGATCAGGTGTTCGACCTGTTTGCCATCGTGCCCGACGTGGATCTGGACCTGATGGAGCCCGGCCAGACGCCTGCGGAGGTGGCGGCGCGGGTCCTGCTCAAGCTGGAGCCGGTGCTGCGCGAGCGGCGGCCGGACTGGGTTCTGGTGCAGGGGGATACCACCACGGTGATGGCGGCGGCCCTGTGCGCGCACTACAACCGGGTGCGCGTGGGCCATGTGGAGGCCGGCCTGCGCTCATTCGACCGGGCCAACCCCTTTCCGGAAGAAATGAACCGCGCGGTGGCCGACCAGGTGAGCGACCTGCTCTTTGCTCCAACGGAGCGGGCGCGAGCCAATCTGCTGCACGAGGGCGTGCCCGGGGAGCGCATCCATGTGACCGGCAATACGGTCATCGATGCCCTGCTGGAGGTGGCCGCGCAGGGCTGGGAGCCGCCGGAGGGCGACCCGCTGCGGCAGTTGGACATGGCCAGGCGGTGGGTGCTGGTGACGGCCCACCGGCGCGAGAACCTCGGCGCGCCCCTGCGGCGCATCTGCAGTGCGCTGCGCGCTCTGGCCGGACGGGGCGATGTGCAGATTGTCTACCCGGTGCACCTGAACCCGGGCGTGTGGCAGCCGGTGCACGAGATGCTGGGGAATGTGCCCGGAGTGGCGCTGCTTCCGCCGGTGGATTACCGCCGCCTGGTCTACCTGCTGCAGCACAGCCACCTGGTGCTGACCGATTCGGGCGGCATCCAGGAGGAAGCGCCGAGCCTGGGCGTGCCAGTGCTGGTGCTGCGCGAGGTGACGGAGCGGCCGGAAGGAGTAGACGTGGGCACGGCGCGGGTGGTTGGCACGGACACGGAGCGGATTGTGGCCGAGGCGACGCGGCTTCTGGACGACGCGGATGCATACCGGGCCATGGCGCAGGTGGCCAATCCCTATGGCGACGGGCGCGCCGCGCAGCGGATCGTGGCGGCTCTGGGGCGCTCGCGCCCCGGCGGGGACAGGGCGGCAAATGGCCAGGATTCTCTTTCTGACTGAGCTCTTGCCCTATCCGTTGGTCAGCGGGGCCAAGATTCGCGCCTATTACGTGCTGCGCCACCTGGCTCAGAAGCACCGGGTGACCCTGCTCTCTTTTGTGCGCGACGACGACCGGCGGGAGGACGTGGCGCACCTGGAGGGGTTTCTGGAACGGGTGTATACTGTGCCCATGCGGCGCTCGATGCTGCACAACGTGAGGGCGGGCCTGGTCAGCCTGGCCACCGGCCGCCCGGCGATCATCGCCCGGGAGGAGAACGAGGCCATGCGCCGCCAGGTGGAACAGCTCCTGGCGACGGGCAGCTTTGACGTGGTCCACGCGGACCAGATTCCCATGGCCCAGTTCGGGCTGTTGGGAGCAGGGCAGGGGCGCGGCACCGGGCGGTTGCTGGACGAGCACAATGCCACGTTTCAGATACTGGAGCGTTTGGCTGCCCACGAGCCCAGCCCGTGGAAGCGAGCTCTGCTGCGGCGCGAGGCCGGTGCTTTTGGCCGCTATGAAGCGGCAATGTGCCGCCGTTTTGATCACGTCGTGTTTGTCACGAACGAGGACCGGCAGGCCATGCTGGCGCGGGCAGGGGAGGGATCGCGCGGCTCTCGCACGAGCGTGATCCCCATTTGTGTAGATACGCATGTGGCGTCTCCGGTGCCGCCGGTCGCCGCGCCGAATCGTGTGACCATCCTGGGCACGATGTTCTGGCCCCCCAATGTCGAGGGTCTGGACTGGTTCTGGCAGAACGTCTGGCCCCAGGTTCGGGCGCGGGTTCCTCAGGCCCGGCTGACCTGCATCGGCAAGCGCCCGCCGGAGCGAATCCTGGCTCTGAATCAAGAGCCGAACGTAGAGATTCCGGGGTACGTGCCGGATCTTGCGCCCTACCTGGCTGAGACAGCGGTTATGGTGGTGCCGCTGCACTCTGCCGGTGGGATGCGGGTCAAGATACTGGACGCCTGGTGTTGGGGCGTGCCGGTGGTATCGACAACCATTGGTGCGGAGGGCATTGCGGCGCGCAACGGGGAGGATATCCTCATTGCCGACTCGCCTGAGGCGTTTGCCTCGGCCGTCGTGCAGGTGTTGAGCGACGAGCAACTTGGCCGCCGGCTGCGGGCGGCTTGTCGCCGCCGGGTGGAGGAGCAGTACGACTGGCGCCGCGTGTACGGTGCCTGGGATGAGGTCTATGCGCATCTGCGGTGAGACGCCGCCTCGCGGGAGACGGGCGAGATGCCCCGCAGGCGGGGGTAGTAACAGTAGCGACCCGGGTTGGGAGGAGATGGATGGAACTGCGTAAGATTGCGCTAACTCTGTGGAAATGGGCCTGGCTGATCGTCCTGGCCACAGCGGTTGCGGCTGTCTCGAGCTGGTGGGTGGTCAGAGGCCAGCCGCCGGTATACCGGACGTCAACCACGTTGATGGTCGGCTTGACCATCCAGGAGGTCTCCCCCGACTATTCCGAGTTCTACACGGCCCAGCAGCTGGCGCAGACCTACTCGGAGCTGATCAAGCGCGAGCCGGTGCTCAGGGCTACGGCCCGGGAGCTGGGGTTTGAGGAGGAGTGGCGCAACCTGCAGGGCCAGGTCAGCGCCGCGCTGGTCGCCGGGACGCAGCTTATGGAGATCAGCGTCGTGGATACCGATCCCATACGGGCCAAGCGCATCGCGGACGAGATTGCGCGGCAACTGATCGCTACGGTCGAAGCAACCAGGCCGCAGGGGACGTCACGGGAGTTCATCGAGGCGCAGGTGTCCACGCTGCCGGCCAAGGTCGAGGCGGCGCAGAAGGAGATTGCCGAGCTGGAGGCGGAGCTGGGCCAGACTTTTAGCGCACGCGAGATCCAGGACCTGCAGAGCCGGATCAATACTCTGGAGGGCCAGGTCAATAACTGGCGGTCGACTTTTGCCGACTATCAACTCTTGCTGGGCGATACCGGCGTGAATGTGCTGACCGTGGTGGAGGAGGCCCGGCTGCCGACGCACCCGGTCGGGTCGCAGGGGCGGATGCAGGTCATGCTGGCGGCGGCGATCGGCCTGATGCTGGCGGTGGGCGCGGCCTTTTTGATCGAGTACCTGGACGACACGGTCAAAACGCCGGAGGACGTCGAGCGCAAGACCGGCCTGCCCACTCTCGGCTCGATTATTCGCTATCCGGGCACGAACGGCGAGGGGCCGCTGACCGCGCTCGAGCCCAGGTCCGCAGTCGCCGAAGGTTACCGGGTGTTGCGCACCAACCTGCAGTTTGCGGCGATGGGCGTGGGCAAATCCCGCCAACCTCACCAGGAGGGCGAAGCGGAGTACCGGCCCGGTGTGATTCTGCTCGTCACCAGTGCCCAGCCATCCGAGGGCAAGACCAGCAGTGTGGCCAATCTGGGGGTCAGTCTGGCCCAGGCCGGCCACAAGGTGCTGCTGGTCGACGGCGACCTGCGGCGGCCAACGCTACACCGTTTGTTCAACCTGTCCAAGGAGGCCGGGCTGACTTCGCTTTTGCTCGAGCGCGAGGCGGACATCGAGCACGTGATCCAAAAGACCAAGGTGGATGGATTGCGGGTGCTGCCATCCGGCCCGGTGCCGGCGAACCCGGCCGAGGTACTGGGCTTTGTCGAGATGGGTACATTGCTGGAACGCCTGCGGACGATGGCAGACTATGTGCTGCTGGACGCCCCGCCGGTGCTGAGCGCGGCCGATACGAGCGTTCTGGCGCAAAAGGTGGATGGGTCCCTGCTGGTGGTGGAAGCGGGCCGTACCCGGACCGAGATGTTTGAGCGCGCCGTAGCGGTGCTGCAGAGGGTGAAAGCGCGGGTTCTTGGTGCGATTTTGACCAAGGTCGGCTTGAGCCGAAGCACGCGCTCCTACGACTATTATTACTATTACTCCAACTACTATGACGAAGAAGAGGGGGTGCACAAAAGACGAGTGCGCCCTGGACCGGAAGGCCTGGTCGACCGGTTGCAGTCGGGTGTGGAGCGGCTGGGTCTGGCCATCGGTGGGCTCTTTGGTCGCAGGCCGCAAGCGCGCGCGGAGACATCAGACCACGAAAGACACCCCGCGGGACGGGGTAGTAACGAAAGGGTCGAGGAGGTACCGGCCGAGGTCGCTACGGCACCTCGACTGCTTTCCAGCGAGGTCGCTATGGTTACTACCCCGCAGAGCGGGGTTACTGCCTTCTCTGGTGGGGCACCTCTCCCGGTTTCCGGCGAGGTAGCGCCTGCGGCTGCTGAGGTGGAAGCGATGCCGGAGGTGGTGGAAGTGGCGGCCGAGGTCGCTGCTTTTGCCGCGCCCACTGATGGGGCACCTTCCCCGCTTTCCGGCGAGCTGCCGCCCGCCGCTGCCGAGGTGGAGGTGCCGCCGGAGGTGCCGGAGGCGATGGCCGAGGTTTCGGCTGAGGCTGCCGAACTCGAGGCGCTGCCGGAAGCGAAAGAAGTGATTGCCGCGATACCGGCCGGTGTCGCCGCGCTCGAGGTTGAGGCACCGCCGGAAGTGGCGGAGGTGATCGTCGGCGTGCCTGCCGTTGCGGAGACAGCGGACCACGAAAGACACCCCGCGGGACGGGGTAGTAACGAAATGGTCGAGGAAGTAGCGGTCGAGGCGCCGATCGCTCAGGAGGCTGAATCGCCGCCGGAGACACCAGACCACGAAAGACACCCCGCGGGACGGGGTAGTAACGAAAGGGCCGAGGAAGTGGCGGTCGAGGTGCCACTGCTTGCAGCTACGGTCGAGGTGGTGCCGCCGGCAGCAGAGCCGGCGCTTGCCGGCGCGGCGGTCCGCCCGAATGTTCTCTACGCCAGAGCCATGGAACACTATCGCAGCCGGGAGTGGCCCCGGGCCCTCGATGAGCTGCTGCGCCTGAAAGCGGCAGACCCGGCGCGGCCGGGCCTGGATGCGCTGATCGATGATGTGGAGCAGTTCATGAAATCCGACCGGGAGGGGCAGCGTGCGGCCAGGCCGGAGGCGGCTCCCATCGCTCCACCCGGTGTGAAGGGCAGGGACCGTCGTTCCAGGATGCCGCTGTGGCAGGCCATCGCTCTGGCTCTCTTGCTGCTGTCCGTGGCCGGCGGGGCTCTGGCCTACGCAGGCGTGATACAATTGCCCAGCCTGACCTTGCCCTTTCTTGACAACCGCGTGCAGACGTATATCAACCGTGGCTATGACTCGTTTACGATTGACGACTATCAGGCCGCCATGGACAATTTCAACAGAGCGTTGGAGCTGGATCCGGACAACGAAGAAGCCAAGCTGGGCCTGCAGCACGCCAGACAGTACCTCGATCTGAACAGGCTCTATGCCGAAGCTCGAGCGCTAATGGAACAGAAATCCTTCGACGAGGCCATCACCAGAATACAGGCCATTATTGCGGTGGACCCCTGGTATAAGGATGCTGATCTGCTGTTGCAGCAATGCGAAAACGCCAAGAAGCTGGAGGATCTGTACAAGCAGGCGCTGAGCTATTACAGCGCCGGTGACTGGTCAAAGGCAGTCGATGCCTTCGAGGCTTTGCAGGGCAAGGGGGTGGCTGCAGGAGAGGAGGAGGTCCGGAGCCAGCTCTTCGACTCGTACCTGAACGAGGGGCAGCAGCAGGTTGCCGCGGCCGACAGCAGGTCCGCGATCATCCGCGCCACGCTGAGCTTTAACAGTGCATTAGCGCTGTTTCCCGACGACGAGAAGGCGCAGAAGGAGCGACAACTGGCCAGCCTGTACCTCGATGGGTACACCGCCTACGAGCGCGCCGACTGGCGGCAGGCTGCCGGCTACCTGGCCCGGCTCTGCGCCGAGCGCGCAGATTATGCGGAGGGGCAGGCGGCACGCCTGCTCTGCGAGTCGTACACGAAACAGGGCGATGCCTATCAGGCCAGTGGCCAGTTGCAGTCCGCCCTCGACCAGTACCGTCTGGTGCAGGCCGTAGCACAGTGCGACCAGACGGAGGTGTCGGCCAAGATCCAGGCGCTGCTTGCGCCTACGCCGACGCCGGCGGCAGCCTCCTGATGCTCCGTTTCGCCCCGTGCCGGACCGTGTTCGCAGTGCGAAAGGAATAGCGCACCGGCGGGTATGCGTGCCGTGATGCCAACGAAAACCGCCTGTTTACCTTGCGGGGTAGACAGGCGGTTCTGTTTTCTGGCCCGGTGATCTCGTTCCGGTCAGGGCGCCGGCGCAATCACGGGCAGCGATTCACCGCCGTGGGTCAAGACGACGATGCCGGCGGCGGGACCCTGGCGGCGCAGAGCCCCGGCCAGGGCTGCCTCGACGCTGTCCGCCGGCTCCAGCCCCAGGATTCCGATTTCCTCTACCGTCAGGCCGTGCGAAACCACACTCACCCACGCCAGCTCCATGCAGCGCGCACAGGTATCCGACAGCGCCAGAGCGGCATAGTCATCCACACCCAGGCGCAGCGAGGCGTGGTAGAGCTCGCGCGAGGGAAGGCCGCGCAGGGCGGCAATGGCCGCGACATGTTCCTTCTGGCTGGAGATGCCCTCGGGACAGGAGGTCACGAGGATGATGTCCCCACCGCGCTTGACGATGCGCTCGGCCGCGTACAGCCCCTTGTTGGCCTGCCAGAAGTCAATGTCCGCCGGGTGTGAGCTGACCACAACAATGTCGGCCAGGCGAGGTATGGGGATCTCCCAGACACGGCGCGCCAGCTCGACCCCGCGCAGGTAAGTGGCCTGCGTCTCGCCGGCGACGACATCCACCAGCTTGCCGTGGCGGTCCAGAATGGTGTTGACCACGTGGCGCATCCTGGTCCGGCTTGCCACCGCCTCGATCTCGGCGCGCACCGGATTCATGACCTTGCCCAGATTGGAGCTGGGACAACGCGCCGCCAGCAGGTGGGTGGCGTTGGTGGTGTCCCTCCCGCAGATGCCCGGCTGGACAATCTTGCCGCCACCCGACCAGCCGGCGATATTGTGCGGCACGATGTTGCCGATGCCGATGCAGATATCGGTGTCGACGATGAGCCGGTTCACGGAGATGGGGGTGCCATTGGGAGTGGTTCCCAGAGTCACGAGATTCGGGCCGGTCCAATCATGGTTGAGGACCGGATAGCGGGCCACGATGTCGCTGCCGATCTTGGCCTCGATCTCCTGGCGGGTCATGGCGCGGTGCGTGCCCAGCGCAATCAGGATGGTGACTTTCACTCTCTTGCGCTCGACATCGAGCTCAGCCAGCAGGGGCGGCAGTAGCCCGGCGACCGGGGTGGGCCGGGTGTTGTCATCGACCAGGATCAGCAGTTTCTGGCCGTCCTTGACGCAGTCTGACAGGGGCTGGGCGCCTGCGGGGCGGCGCAACGCCTCTCGAACCAGGGTGGCGCAGTCGGCGCGCGGAGAGACGTCGGTGGGGCTGGCTACCTTGATCAGGTTCGATGCGGGTAGCTCCAGCTCAAGCGTGTCGTTGCCATAGGGCAGGCTGATTCCGACCGGGTTGCTCATCATCATTCTTCTTGCTTCTTGATATGTACGACGATCGCGCCGGATGGCCCGGCATAGGCGAAGGCCATCTTGGGTGTGCTGTAGGCAAAGCCGTAGCTGCCATGGCGGTCGATCAGGATCATGCCGGCCAGGCCTTGCACGCGCCGGCGGATCATCTCCACCGCCAGGTCGGCGGCCGGTTGAGCCGGATGATCGCGCATGAGGTCACAGGCAGTCTTGGCCAGCACGGTGCGGATGATCGCCTCGCCCCAGCCTGTGGCTGAGACAGCTCCGCAGGCATTGTCGGCGTAGGTGCCCGCTCCAGCCAGCGGCGAGTCACCGACCCGCCCCGGGAGCTTGCCGGCCGTCCCGCCGGTGGAGGTGGCCGCGGCCAGGTTGCCCTCATTGTCCATGGCGACTGCGCCGACGGTATCGAGGGGACCGGATCGGCACTCCACCCCGCCATCGTCCTGGTGGGATCGGTACTCCATCCCGCCATCAGTTTGGCGGGACTGGAAAGGCTTGATGGTCCGGAAAGCGGGATTGCACGTCACCTGGCGGTAGTACTCGAGTTCGCGGGGCGTCTGCAGCTCTTCGGGCGCAACCTCGGCGATGCCCATCTGCCGGGCAAAGCGCCGGGCGCTCGGGCCCACCAGCAGGCAGTGCTCCGTGCGCTCCATGACCAGGCGGGCCACAGCCACGGGGTGCAGGATATTCCGGATGGCCGCCACAGCGCCGAGGTTCAACGTCGCGCCATCCATGATCATGGCATCCAGCTCGACATCTCCCTCGGCGTTCAACGCAGCGCCGCGCCCGGCGTTGAAGGTCGGGTTGTCCTCGAGCATCTCCACTGCGGCCTGAACGGCGTCCAGGGCAGACGCCCCGCCCTGCAGTCTGGGGAAAACCTTCGCAACGGTCCGCCGCACTCCCTCCAGGTGGTCACTTTCGTACTCCTCCGGTATATTCCACGCTCCGCCATGGACAATCAGCCTTGCTTTCATGACGATGGACTCCTTTCCAGCAGCGAGCAGCCAGCAGCAAGCAGTGAGCAGACTGCGTTTGATACCGTGCACATTCTGCCGCATTCTATCAGCTATCATGGATTCCGCGAAATTCCCCCGGCATGGCGCGCGATTTCTCCGAGCAGCTTCTCACCTCCCCTCGTTTGCTGGTAGGCGGGCAGATGCGGTATAGTAGCAGGAATTCCTGTTGGGGAGGCGAACATGAGCGAGCAAAAGACCGTCCGCGAAGAGTTCAAGATTAATGGGGAGCAGGTGGTCAACAAAGTCAAAGAGCTGATCCATGAGGGGAATATCCGGCGGGTGATTGTCAAACAAGATGATCGCACCATCCTGGAGATCCCTCTGACCCTGGGAGTGGCAGGCATCCTGCTGGCGCCTACTCTGGCGGCTCTGGGGGCGGCAGCGGCATTGCTCACAGAGTGCACGATTGTCGTGGAGAAAACAGAGTAACCCGCCGCAGGAGGAGCGTACGAGCATGAAAGTACTGGTTTTCAACCCCGAGCTATGCGATGGACGGCGTGTCTGTGAGGAGACGTGTTCGCAGACGTGGTTCAAGGAAGTGAACCCGGCCAAGTCGGCGATCCACATCCTTGCGGTAGAAGGGCAGCCCGGCCGCTTTGTGGCCAATGTGTGCAACCAGTGCGGCCAGTGCATCGATATCTGCCCGACGATGGCCATCCGGCGTGACAAACGCGGCATCGTGCGCATCGACAAGAGCCTGTGCGTGGGCTGCATGTCCTGTGTGGGCTTTTGTCCCAACCAGGCCATGCGTGCTCACCCGGACTCGGTGGTGCCGTTCAAGTGCGTGGCCTGTGGCGCCTGTGCCAAGCAGTGCCCGACGGGTGCGCTGTCCGTGCAGGAAGTGCCAGACGCCGAGCTCACGGTAACCGAGAAACGGATGAAGGCGGTGGTAGCATGAACAGAAAACCCACACCAGCGAAACAGGACGCCATACCGGTCGAGACACTTCGCGCCGCGCACAGTGTGCTGGCCGAGTTCCATTACACACCGCCCAAAATCGAGCGGGGCTATGCCAACCAGACGCTCTATGTGAACGTGGGGGATCACACTATTGCCAGCAAGCCTGTAGACGACAAGATGAAGCGGACCTTTGTCGGCGGGCGTGGCTTTGGGCTGTGGTTGCTGTGGAATGCCGTCCGCGGCGACACGCGCTGGAACGATCCGGAGAATGAGATCATCCTCTCTTCAGGTCCGGTCGGGGGCACGACAGTCTACCCCGGCGCGGGAAAATCCATCGCCGTCAGCCTGTCCCCGCTCACCGGCTCGGTCATCGACAGCAATGTGGGCGGCTACTTTGGGCCACTGCTCAAGTTCGCCGGATGGGATGCCATCGAGGTCCAGGGAGTGGCCGACGAGGAAGTCATTGTTTTTGTCGATGGCAACAAGGGGCTGGTGCAGATCATTGCCGCCCCGCTGGAGGCGGACGACAGCTATGTGCTGCCCGAGCAGATTGTGGAGTTGTTCGCGGATACTCCGGCGGAAAGAGTGGGTGTCTCTTCGGTCACCGCCGGTGCGGGCGCGGAGCACACGCTGATGGGTTGTCTCAACGTGACTCTGTACGACAAACGGCGCCAGTTCACGCGCGTGAAGCAGGCCGGGCGGGGTGGCATCGGCACAGTACTCCGCCACAAGCGAGTCAAGGCGCTGGTGGTCAAGTATGCGGGGGTCAAGGGAGATTCCAATGCTCCGG
>JAEAMF010001473.1_pt1 | contig 16809 bp, 32 predicted proteins | sample 8958721 | NCBI WGS metagenome assembly JAEAMF01 (sample SAMN16933255, study PRJNA681124) | bioreactor sludge metagenome | isolation source: anaerobic bioreactor treating anionic surfactant - SDBS | place: India: Bengaluru | collected 2019-02-28
ATAAAATGTGAATTTTATTTTTATAATTTATGTATTAATATTTATAGTTTGTAATCAATACTTCTATAGTACCATCTTTGCTTTTATCTTTAGTTTGGTAATTACAATTGCCATAACTAGATTGTATATATGCTAAATTGTAGTTATGTGACCATTTTTTTAATATATCATTTGATTTACCTTTACACTCAAATACATTACTTAAAGCAAATCTTGTGCCTTGCTCATCAAGTCTATCACATAATTCTAATAAATCTTTTTCGTCTTGATCATTCCAACCTTTAAATCCTCTCTTACCATCGTTATAATTTCCTGTAGTTATTAAATAAGGAGGATCAAAATAAACTAAGTCATTTTTATCAGCATCTGTAAAATCTATATCTCTAAAATCTTTATTTGCGAATATAATATCTAAACTATGTAATTTGTTTAAAAACTTTACAAACTTTTCTTCTGTATGTGATGAATAACAGCTTTTATGCCAACCAAAACTACTATTATAATCATGGTTATTATTAAATCTATACTGATTATTAAATGAATAGCACATTAAAACATAAAAATTTTGCCAAGTTTTATCACCATTATTATAATCTTCTCTTAATTTTGTAAAACCTTCTAAATTTGTCTTTGATAACTCATATTTTTTAATTATATTATTTATTTTACTTAAAGCACCGTCTATGCTTTCATCTTGTAAATCATTAAACATATTGCTAATATAATTTACAATGTCATTATAATAAATATGTTCTGCTTTAGTATTTAAGCTAATACTACCTCCGCCACCAAATACATCATACAGCATATTTATCTTGTTAGGAAATCTATCTAATAACTGAGGAAGTAATTTAAATTTACCTCCTATATAATTCATTGGACTTTTAACTAATTCTTCTTTTTTATAATCTATTTTACACCCTTCTTTCTTTATGTATTTGTTCAATAAAATATATCTTTCATTAATTTATGTATTAATCCTCTAATCCCAATAATTTATTTAATTCTGATCTTCTATTCATATCTACATCACTGGTTAAATCCTTAAAGTTCTCTATGTATACCATTCTATTCTTTGTTACATCAACACACATTTGTAAACAACCGTAATTTCTCCACTCAAGATTACCCCAAGTTGATATGTAATTTCCCATTATCCAATTCCTAGTTAATTTCTTCTTGGCTGTTATTAAATCTGTTTCTCTATTATCTTTAACTCTACGTTTATAATAATCTAAAACACCTTTATCTATGTATATTAATTTAATATCTTCCATGCTCATTCTCCCCTTTATTAATCATTATTAAAGATAATATAACTGTTACAATAATTGTAGCTGCTACTGAGCCTATTAATATTCCTAACCAAAACATAATTTCCCTCTCCTTTAATACTTATTAATTTAATTATATATCTTGTTTTATAATTTATCAACTACTAAAATTAAAATTTTCAGCACACTCGTTACATAATATATGTGCTAGTGCATCTGGATTCTGTAAGTTATTCTCAATATCATATTCATCTGAATAAGAGTATCCATTAATATCATAATAGCAAACTTCATCAAGGTTATTAGATATTAAACCACACACTTTACATTTCATTTATTTCACTCCTTAAAAGATTGATTTTATTAACTAATTTTCATTGCATTTTCAAGTGCTTCAATAGATGTATCACCTACTGCGTGTCCAATTATTTTCTCATTTTCATCCTCAACTTCACAAGTCCATGTAAATCCATTAAAGAATACTAGATATTCTTTATTCATACTCAAACCTCCTTAAATATGTCGCTTATTCTTTGCATTGCGACTAACGATTATTTTAACCTAATCGTATCCATTGTTGTACCCATTTCGATACGTACAATATCTGTTATATCATAATAATCATCTAGTTCAGAAAGTGTTTTTATCATAGTTTCAATAACTTTCCCTGATTTAAAAAGAATAGTAACCCACATTTGCAAAAACCTCCTTTAGCTTCGTTATTTTTTGCATTGCGAAACATTAGAAGTTTACCACTCTCTTATATCAACTAATACATGGACTTCTATATCTTTATACTGATAATTTGCTTTTAAAAATGCAGTAATCTCAAATATATCCCTAGTTCCTGCCTCTCGACATTGTTTTTCGAATTCTTCTTTTGAATATTTCGTTTCATTTGTTAAATGCACTTCTTCAAAACAATCATCATATTGAAAAGTTGGATAACAAGCTAATACATAATTATTCATGATTTATCTCCTTTCTTGAGGCATATTCTAATTCAACTAAATCGCATTCAAAGTCTATATCCAATAAACCTTTGCAACCGTTGCAGTATACTTGTTCCTCATTGGCTTCATTTGATTTATCTAAATCAGTGCTACCACAACGAAGACATTTTAATATTATCATTTTTAACCCTCCATGCTATTTGAAGTATATTGCTCTTAACACCTCAACACATAGGTGTATGCAATTCTCTTTATGCTCACAAGTATCACAGTATTTCTTTTTAACCTCTGTAATATCCATAATATCCTCCTTGAATGGTGAATTAATATTGTTTAACTACTTGAACAGTGCAACCACAATTCTTGCATTGTAAGGTTACGAGTGATGTATGTCTTCCTAATGCCTGTATCATAAAATCAATATCACTCGGTATGGTGATTTCATGGTCTTTTGGGTTTCTTAATGCAAGAGTAAAATTACAATTTTGACATTTAATTTTTTCGTCTAAGACAATTCCTAATTCCTTCATATTTACCACCTCTTTAAATTATTTAAGTCGGACTTTTTTTGCATTGTGAACTAACTATGCTGTTTTTCAAATTCTTTTCTTAGTGGATGTTCCTTGTCAAACATAGGTCTAAACCATGCTTGAGGACAATTTTCTTTTATAAATTCTAATGCTTCATGTTTCACGCTTAACCAAATAATATTAGTTAAATTTTGTGGATACTCTGTTGTTTTTTCGCCCCAACGACCTTCCATTTGAGGGTTATTTCCCATAACTTTATCCACAACTGCTTTTGCTTGATTATCAAACATACCATTTTGAACTAATTGATTAATGAAAAAATCATAAAAATTCATTATATATTCTCCTTAAATTTACTTCGCATTTTTATCAATTAACCTATTTTTGCATTGTGACTATTCCCATTCACAACCACTACATTCTCTAATGTCCTCAATCCCTTCACCAATGTTATAGTTAAAACATTTTTCACAATGATTTTCTTTTATATTTGCTCCACATACAGGACAAAAGTTTATTCTTACTTTACTTGCTAAAGTCATTCCTCTTTTGTGTAAATGTAGCCAATCCTTCACAATGTACACATCTAACTCTTCATCTTTATAGATTGAGTTGTTTCCATATGAAGCATCGGGGTTGCAATATTTACATTCTTTTTCTTCCATATTATCCTCCTTTGGTTAAGTCGCTTAATTATCATAGTATTCATCTATCGTATTATCACGATAAAATACAAGTTTCATTTTTTATTTAATTTTTAAATATTCAATAACTCTGTTTAAATCAAAGATTTCATAACCATCTTTCTCAAGAATTTCTAACCCTTCTCTTGAGTTAAATCCTATATACCTATAATTACATTTGGCTACATCGCCTATAATTTCAATATCTTTTTTCATTACTAAATATTTATAACCTTGTTCAACTATTTTTCTTATAATTTTCTCTTGTTCTTTTGTTACATTTGAGGTCATAGTTTCTATTATACTATTAATCATTTTTTCAAATCCTTTTTAATCAATTTATTTAATATTTTTATTATAAATTTCCCAACCTTTGTTTCACTTAAAGCCATGAATAAATTATCTTTAGCTTTATTTAATTCCATACATGCATATATTAATGTATTTTCAAATTCCTTTTTGGATACATAGAATTCTTCTCCGTTATCACAAATTATTTTATATTGACTATTTATTAATTCATATGATTTAATCTGCAATTTATCCTCTCCAATCCTAATAGAATTTACTATTTATTTAAAATCTTTTTGGTTGACATACTGCACTAAGAATTTCGTCATAATTTATAAATTGTTTTCTAAATTCCATTGCTTCATTCATATCTAGTGTAGTCCAAGCATTTCTCCAATTCTTAGTAGTTACGATTTTACCATTATCCCACTCAACAAAATATTCTTCTGTTAAATCCCTAAATGTAAGTGCTATTGTTATTTTTCTCATATTTCAACTCCTTAAAATTGTTATAAAATGAGGATTTTAAGACCTCATTATAAATTAAAGTAATACCCTTTTCTGTAACAGTCCAATGCTACTAAATTCAGTTCTTCTGTCGACATCTTCGAAAATCTTTCTTCATAATGAATAGTTATTGTGCGGTCTCTACCACCTACAGATATTCTAACTTTTATAAACCTCACTTAATTCACACCTTTCCATTTTAAGATATTATATTTCTTCAACATATACTTCAGTTGTACTTATACCATTTACTTTGTCATCTGTAATATTATCACAAAATTCAGTTCCCATTATATCATCTTTTTCATATCCTTCTTCAAAGATTTTATCTATTGCATCCTGTTTTGATTCTGCCTCTACTTCTTTGTAAACATATCCTATTATCGGAACATATACTCCATATTTTATCATAATAATCATTTCTCCTTTTTAATATATTTTTTATTTCATAATGTTGTATGAACCCATATTATATAAACATTATTTAAATACCATCAAAACAATCAAAGCATCTTTTATTATGTTCTACAGCTTTCTCATAAGAACCACCGTTTGACAAATATTCACTCCATTCTATTAAAATGTTTTTAATATCCCAATCTCCATAATTTACATATAAACTTTGTTTTTCTATATCTAAGAAAAAGTAAATAGTGTACCCTTGTGTTATGTATATAGGGATAAATGAAAAAATTTTATACTTATCCTCATAATTCTTAGCACATCGTATTCTTTTAATTTTCCCCTCATCATGATATAGTAATGAATTATTTTCAATATAAAAATCATACACTCTTTCTACTTTAAACATATTTTTATTATCTTTTACATAACTTGGTTTTAATTCTGCTAATTCAGGAATTCTTATCTTGTTCATATTACAGCCTCCTAATACTTAAATATTATTAGTATTCCCATAAAAGTTATTTTTATTTAAATTCTACATTAACTACATCACTGTTATTATGATCCTTAATCTCATTTACAATCAAAGCATCATATCCACCGAATATTTCCTTACTTCTAACCACAGTATGCTTATACTTAGCGTTACACCCTGGATTACTACATTGTACATAAGGCTCTGTAAAACTAAACTGATACTCTGTTACACTATTACATTTTGTACATTTAGGATAATTAATCATCAAAATCACCTCTAATTTAAGTATATCATAATGGTAATATAAGTCAATACTTTCATTGTATATTTTATAATTTTTATACAATAAAGGACTAGATTATGTTTCTAGTCCTACTTGTTGCTAAATCATTTCTATATATTTAAGTGTAAAACCTTTATATGATTTAATTTTACCAAGACATACTGCATTTATATATCTTTGATATAATTTAATTCCAAGTACTTTTTCAGATTGTCTTGCTAATTCAGTTCCTGACTCAAAAACACCCAATGATACACCATCCTTAAATAATTCTACAGGTTTACCATTCATTTTTCCTACTTTTATAGCACTCTGTATGGCACTTTTTGTTTTTTCTTCCTTAGCATTATAATTACACCAATCCCATATCTGAGTACCTTTTCCTAAATATCTACGTATAGTAAACCTATTTAAATTCATAATTTCTCCAATATCTTTAGTTGTCATATCAGGATTTTTAAACTTTATCTCACATGCTTTTTTAACTAAATTGCTTAATGCAGATTCTTCTGCTCGATACCAATCAATATTAGACAAATCTAATATTGCACTTAACTTAGAAATTATAATATTATTTTTAATATAATCCATTTCAGACATGCTACAATCAATTCTAATAATTTCAATATTATGTTCAATGGCTAACTGATCTTTATATTTATCAATTTGAATTGATTCTTCTTTTCTTTTTCCACTCAAATTATTATCTATTTTATGCCATTCTCCATCTGCTTCAATAATATATTTATCATCTCTTATACGGAAATAAAAGTCGTACTTTTTGGGTTTTATCCATTGAGGCGAGTATTGATATTCAAATTCAATCTTCAATTGTTCTAATAAATTAAACATAAATTTCTCAGGATAACTAATTACATCACCACAAATACAATTTATAGATTTATATCTGTAAATAGAATCTATTCTCATAGGGTTTATTTTTATCCTCCCACAATCAGGGCATACAGGATAAATTATCTCTTTTGATGTTCTCGAATATGACTTAGCCTCATCGTATCCACCTTGAAAGTATTTAACCATCCATGGTTCAGTTGTTGATATGTCATTTATTCCTTCAACCACTACTCTTCCACAACAACAAGAACAACCTATTCCATACAGTAGGCTACTTTCACTCTTCCATCCTTCATTCCATCCACATATATTACACTTATATTTATAATACTTTGGATTGCCTGATTTTTTACCTTTACCTTTTCTGTATTCTCTATCGATAATAACTAAATTCCTATTATTATCCTTTAAATTACTTCCAATTTCTATTTTAAATTCATTCGTAAGTACACCTAATAATTTGCCTAATCTACAATTTGTGAAACTTCTAATGGATATTTTATAATTTGTTTTATCTAAATATTTTATTATTAAGTTTCCATTACAAAAACAAATAATCTCGACTTCGCCTTTAATTTCGTCATATATAAACTCAACTTTATATCCAACCGAGTGAATCCAATCAATTATTTGTGTTCCCTTTAAAGCCCCAACACCTTCTTTTCTTGGTAAATTGTCTAAAAATACTTTTTTCATTTCGTATGTATCACCTCTTTTTGGTCTATATATTTTTATAACATCTCTATATATATTTCTTTATCTTTTATATGTATTTTGATTAAATCATCAGCAATTTCAAATACTTTGCTAGTATTAAAACCATTTATTGTGTATTTATTAAACTCATATGTTATGTCATATATAATTAATTTACCATCGTGTGTTAATAAATAATCAATATTCTGTAAAATTATTATATCCTCTCCTTCCTTAATACATACTCCATCTTTACACTCATCTAAAAACAATTCTACTAAACAGTTCATATTACCTGTTTCCCCTTTCATGCTTTTTATTTATTTTATAATTTATATTTTGTGTTTTAGGATGAAGGCAAACTAAATTTTAGTCTGCCTTATTAACAAAATAATAATCCTCTTTTAATGTGAAATAGCTTTTCTTATTTCCACTAAAAAGTTCTACCACATTCCTAAAGTCCTCATCTGTTAAAGTGCCTTTTTCAGCTTTAATTTCTTCAAGTTTGTGGAATTTACCACTTGTTACTAGAGATTTCATTGTTACCAGTTTGAATTTATCACTCTTGCTCATTACCTTCTGCATACGTTGTCTGATTGTCACTGGACTTATTTTGTCACTTGTATTATTTTTTCTATTTGGAACTTTTAAAATATATCCGTTATCTATTAAAGGCATTTCACCTTCTGCTTTATCTCTGTGGTATATAAATTCTTTATCTGCTTTCTTTAGGTATTCAATTAATTCTTTATCTACTTTTACAAATCTTGGTTCTTCATCATTTTCAGTAATTATATGAATTTCATTCTGTTCTTCTTTAACATTTTCCCATTTTAGATTAATGATTTCACTACAATTTTGACCATACACTCCATAAAAAGGTAATAGTACACATACTGCATCTTGAACATTTTCACATTTAGAAGCTATCGAATATAAATCTTCTTTTGTAACAAATCTTTTACTTAATAAATTAGTATTTATATTCTTTTCTAAATGATCTTTAACATTTACCGATTGCATTGGGTTAACTCCTGTTGGGTTTATTCCTCTTTGTGTCGCCCATGCCATATAATTAGTTAACAAGCTATCTAGTGTATTTATAGTTCTTTTACTATATGTCGGAATTGAACCTATTACTTGTAATAATTCTTCCCTATTAAATAGTGCTAATTCTTTATTTAAAGCATCTTCTGTATCTATAAACAATTTAAATAATCTACCATACGTCAATTGTGTTTTTTCATTATCATAATTATCTTCTAAAAATGTTTTCTTATTCTCTCTAAATTTCCCTAATTCCAAATTATTTAAAACACTCTTCCCATCTATTCTATTCATATTAATCTCTCCCTAAATATATTGACATATTCACTCACTTTTACAAAACATATTAAATATTATTCACTAACTCTTTAAAATAACTGTATATCTTTTTAGATTTTAAATTCTTTAATTGAAAAACTCCTAAATCTTGATACTCATTTCTTGTCATATTCATCAAATAATCTACTATATTTGTTACCTTATCAAAATAATTTTTATCATTCTTTAATTCATTTGCTATTGCTAAATATCCGATAAACATTCCAGGCTCTAATAAATTACTCTTTTCGCTTAATTCATTAACATCATTATTATAATATCTTCTTGTAGCATATCTAATTAACATTGTAGTTATTTCAGTTACCTTTGGAATAAACATTTTTACTTCAAACATATCTTTAATATCTAATTTTGTTTCTTCTAAACCTTTTCTCATGAACTCTATTGTCGTATATTTATTATTAAATTTAACATCATTTATAGTGTTACCTATTTTATTTTTTAATATATTATCTAATTCTGTTCCATAATCATTTAGTTGTCTTATTACTTTATTATAGTCATCATCTGATAAAGCTGTTACATATTCTTTACTCATATCGTTTCTTTGTGCTTCTCTAGCTATATAGTTTTTAGCTTCTTCTTCTGTCATAGCAGTAATTGAAACTACTAAGCCACCTTTTAATTCTTTACCTTCATCTTTAGCCTTTGCAACACTCCATAAAGCACCGTTGATCCTATGAAATCCATCCAAAATATCTATGAATGTTGTATTATCTGATTCATAATCGTAATCTGGTTCAATAATTAATTGTCTTGTTTTCTCATCATATTTTATATTTGGTTTTTTACCCTCTAACAATCTGACATTCAATGTTATCATGTTAGGTGTGAACTTATTTTCATACATTGATTTTGATATATCACGTACACTGTCAACATTAAGTGTCGCTGTTACTATCAATTCACCTGTTGTAGTTTCTTTGTAAGTCGCTTCACGTTGAGTATTAAAATTATAAGATAAAAAAGCATTATTATGTGCATTGTGTATTTCTTCTAGTGTCATGAATGGACATATCCAGTGTAAATCATCAATTTGAACTACATTATTCAGAATTAATTCATCATTCTTTTGAGATTGTTTAGTCAAGTTATTAAGTGATATAATTTCTGCATTTGAAAAATAATCTTCTGGATTAATTTTCAATGATGATTTTACTTTGTATAAAGAACCTACAAACATTAATAATTCTTTATTTGATAGGCTTTCCAATGGAATGTTTCTACTTATAATTTGTTGAGGTCTGTTAGTTGCAAACCCTTTATTAGTAAACATATTACTAATACTTTTTATTAACTTTTTATCATAATTAAGATCATCTAGTACACTATATAATTCAGCATATAAATCATCTCTTGATTTCATATCGTTTCACCTCTATTTATTATTTCATATATATTATAAAACCATATATGTATTATTGCCACGTTATATATAAATTATAATTTAATTATCTTAAAAAATCAACAAAATATATTAACTTTATGAAATATATCCCACTTTTTAGTAACTTTTCTTCGTATATTATAGATGGGATACGAAGAATTGCTCGTTCCATCGTATCCCGTTTGGTATATTTGGTTTGGACTAAGGTCTAGGTTCAGTTCCAGGATCATTACCATATGTAACTATGGTTGGTCTTGGTTCAGTTCCTGGGTCTGTTCCTGCAAATACAGTTAAACTAACATTTGCAATCACCCCTACTGTTAATACTAGTGTTAATAAAGATTTTAATAATTTTTTGTTCATTTAGAACACACTCCTTTTGTTTCTTAATATATATTTTAACAACCTTTAACGGCTGCTAATTGCTCATTAATTTTTTAACTGTATCTAATATTGATTTTTTTAATCCGTTATTCTTTTTTTGTTCTTCTATTGTAGACATTTTAAACCTTTTTAGGCTTTCTTTTGCCATCTCTAAATCTTCAAAATACCAAGCTTTCATATTATATGCATTTGCTAGAAACATATTATTCTCTGTTTCTATGTAATAATTTATTACTTCTGTAAAGTAATTTTCACTTTTTTCTTTTTCACCTAACATTATATAACTTCTAGCTATAGTCCATTTATTTTGTATTACTTTATCTCTTACTCTTACGTATTTTAATGCTTCTAATCCGTATTCTAATGATTCTTCAGGTTGATTTAGTTCATTATATGATCTAGCAATTGATATTAAACATATCCAATAATAATGTTTATTTTCAACTTTATTTATTTTATATAATTCAAATGCTTTTTTAGCCTTTTTTATACAGATTTCAAATTCTCTTCGGTCATACAAGTCGTCTTGGAAATCATCATTTAATTTTTGTATTTCGTGTTCTTCCACTTGCTTAACCCCCACAAATAATCTTTTTTATATCTATATTGCTATTGACAACTCAGTGCTGCTTGGGAGATAATTTTTATAATCTCTTCCATATTCATCACAATATCTTTTTAATTCTTTTATACTAGATTCTATATATTTTTTAAATATATCTCTTTTTGCTCTTGTATATTCTCGTTCTGATTCTTTTATCATGAATAGTACTTCATCTATATAAGTATTATCGAATGGTTTTAATAATTGTGTCTGAATTTTTAATGCTCTTTCTATCTCAGACATTTTATCATCGTTACACATTGCTACTTCAAAAATTAGATCATTAACATCAATCGTCATTATCTGTTCACATAGTGCCATTGATTCTCTTTCTAATCCACATTCTGTACTCAAGATAACATGAGTCGGTAATTTCTTTTTAACTCGGCTAGTCAATGTTACTACTGTTACAACTGGACTATTTGCATTGTTCATCTCGTTCGATATAATTACTACAGGTCTTCTTCCTTGTTGTATGCAACTATTTTCTTTACTAAATGGTATATTCGCTACCCAAATTTGTCCTCTTCTTATTATCTTTTTCATATTCGTTTCCCCTTTTTTTAATTACTCTCTACACTTATAATTATATATCTTTCACAACCTATAGTCAAGGTTATTTTATAATTTATCATTAACTAATTTTCGACATATAACTTTATGTATTGAGCCATCCTTTGTTTATCTTGTTTATATTATTATCATTTGTTTTGATTATTATTCACCTTTTTTTATAATTTATATATTAAATATTAAAAGAGATATTTTATTATGTATTTATATTTATGTATTTATATTACTTTTTTATATGTATCTTGTTGTTTTATGTAATCTTCATAGTACATCCATTTTAAAGGTTCGCCTGTAACTGGGTCTTTACCATAATACCTTCTTTCCCCTCGACATACTTCTGTCATACAATGACCCTTAATTCTGTAAAAAACTTGTGCCTCTTTTATTGAATTAAAAACTTTTTGCGTATTTAAACAAACTATCTTCTTACTATTACGCTCTCCATTTTTGATATTGTTTTTTATTATTTCCTCACAAGAATTATAGTTACACCATTTCCATATATTTGAACCTTTTTTTAAATATGTACGTATTGAATTTGTACTTAATTTTGTTATTTTAGAAATTTCCTTTATATTCTTAACTTTATTCCATAATTCACAAATTTCCTTCATTCTTGATTTACAAGCATATTCATGACATTTAACCCAATTTATATTAGATAAGTTAAGCAATTTGGCTAATTTACTATTTAATACACTATTTTTAATCAATTCTAAATCTGATTCTCTGCAATCAATGACAATATAATGTTCAATACCATTTTCTTTAGCTAATTGTTCTTTTAATTTATCATTTTCCTGTTCTTCTTGAAGGCTTCTACCTCTCCCTGTGTGTTCATAATGTTGCAATCCATGAGTTTCTATAATAGAACTTAAAGAAGGTATATAAAAATCGTATTTTTTATTTTTACTCCATTTAAATTTGTATTGACGCTCAAACTCTATACTTAACTGTTCTAAAATATTAAATATAAATTTTTCTGGGTAACTTACTCCATCACTACATTTAGGACAAGATAATCCATATGTACTTATAGAATTTATTCTTTTATTTTTTATAATAGTATTACAATCTGGACATTTCCAATTAGTTGTTTTGTTGCTACTGTTTGTATATATATACCCATCAACATAATCTTCCAATAGATTTGCAATATGAGGATTTAGACTCCATAAGTCATTAACTCCCTTTAATACCTTTTTATTTCTACAAACAGGACATCCTTTACCTTGATTCAAATTATTTTCTGTAATCTTACCAATAAATCCATCATTCTGACACTCGTACTCATATCCTTTTACAAAATGATTTCCTGACTTTATTTTTATTTTATTTAAGATTCTTAACTCACCTATTTTTGTTTTTACCATATCGTCTATTTGATAAATATAATCATAATTAATGTTACTTAACACTCCACCCAAACTACATTTTTTTATTTGACTGCTTGAAAGTTTATATTCTTTATTTCTATATATAACTTGCAAATAAGAATTGTTATTCTTAAATTCATATTTTTTTATTCTAAATTCACCATCTATATCATCATATATAAATTTAACATTAAACCCTACACTATTTTTCCAATCAATACGACTTTCAAATTCCCCATGTTTTGGTAAATCATCTAAAAACACCTTTCTCATTTCTTATCCTCCTCGTCAGGAGGTGTAGCTACACTTTGTTACTTGCAAGTTCTCCTTTATTTAATTATTATCATTTATATAAACCTCCACACAAAATATGGAGGTTTTTTATAATTTATCTTCTTGTTATACTAATTTATTATGTATTGGCACTAAATCTTTTATTTCAATAATAACACCATAATCTTCATCAGTAATTATTATATCTTTTGATGATTTACCTAAAGCTTTTTCAACTTCTGTTACTTTATTTTGCTTTTTAAATATTCTACATATTTCTTCTAATTCATCTAATTTCAAATTCACCTTTATACTGTCAACTCTATTAAATTCTATATCATAAATATAGTTAACTATACATGAAATTTGAATATCAGGTGTTAATTCTTTCAATATATTTGATTCTTTTCTAGCTTTTAATAATTCGAAATTTGTTTTAACTCTCATTTTATAAAACCTTCCTTATTTTTAAAATATATTATAATGTGTTACTGATTTAAATTTAATTCCTCTTCGTTCAAATTCTTCGGCAAATAGTATTCCTATATTATAAGTATCTAATATTATGTTACCTTTTGGTAATCTATCACAACATTCTTTTACAGTACCTTTTATCATTTGTCTATTTGAACCATACCAAACTACACAACCATCTCTTTGTGGATCAACTATTACCATCTCTTTCAATGAATTGTTTTTATCTTCATTAAAATCACTTGCATAATCAACAAGAGTTCCGTTAATATCGTGTTCTGAATAAATCTTATCAGTTATAATTTTACACTCATCTTCAGTAAAATTATAACTGTTCACTTCTGAAATTTTCTTTATTTTATTTAGTATAGCTTCATAAATTACATCACTCATTGTAATCTCTCCTTTTTATTTACACTTGTTCTAATAAATCATTTGATATCGCATATCTTATCCCGTCTATTTCAATTTCTGATTGCCCATCTTGTGTGTTTAATATAGTATAAGTTTTCTCTGGATTTAATTTTGCTTTGAATGCTAGTAAGTATTGATATTTTTCAATTAGTGTTTTTATTTTATCTTTGTCAATTGTTATTTTTACATTGTCTCCATTTTTCATTCTCTCACCTCTTTTCTTTTTTTATAGTTGACCATTGATTATTTTAATTATTTTCTACAATAACTTGAATGATATTTAAATTTAACATTTTAGATATTAAATAAGTTATATAGCCATCTTGTAGAGTATTATTTTTATCAATAGTGATATACTTATCAAATTTACCATGTTTATTATAATAATCTAATCTAGCTTGAATTTTTTCTATAGAAGGACTTGACTCTGTAAAACTTTCAGGAACGATGATATCAGTGATATTAATATTCATTTTTTCTTTATTTAACTCATCACATATTCTTTGTGCTTCTTCTTTGGTTTTAAATATATTTTCTTCTGCTCTATTTATGTTTGAAAATCCACAGCGACCTTTATATTTTACGTTAATTTGTCCACTATTTTCTATATCTATTTTTGTTTTAGATATTACAAAAGGTTCTTTGCATACCATATATATTGTTTTAGTTGGCATTACAACGCCTTTACCCATGCATTCAGGGCATTTCTTATCTTTATTATTATATTTAATTGTTTTAGTTCCTTCACATATATGACATTCAATTTCTTCTTTTGCTTGTTTTATTGTATAAAGCAAGTCTCCTTGTTGATATTTAACTGGTATTGTTAATTCTTTCATTTATATTACCTCTTTCTTTTTTATAATTTATTAACTAACTTAATTGTAAATCATTTCTAAAAGCCTGTCAATACTTTTTTATAATTATTGTTTAATTAATTTTTATTATCTAATATTCTTAGATGCTATTTAGCCTTTCTTTTTATCTCATCAATTTTTCTTTTATATTCTTTGGTTTTAAACTTGGTAAGAAATTCATCATTTACACTAAGTATAATCTTCATTTGTTCAAGTCTTTCTTTATCTATATTTTCAACCTTGCAATTTGATCCAAAATAATCCTCAAATATCTTACGTATTTCAATAAAATCTTGCTTTTCTTTTTCTTCTATCATTTCTTTATATACATCCTGTAAATCGTCATCATCATCAAAAAGAAAATTCTTATCAAAATATCTTCTCTGTTGCATTCCTCTAAATATCTTTTCCTCTTCAATCATTCTAATTATATCTTCTTTATTTAAATTCTGCTTATCAATTGCTTGTTTAAATATATCAGATATAACATCACATTCACACTTATCCTCATATAACCTTAAATATGTATCATCATCTGTTAATATATCTTGTATAGCTGCTATCCTTTGTTCTTTGGTTAATTTGATATCTTCCAAATCACTTAATGTTTTTGAATATTTTTCAGTAGTTTTTTCTAACGAGTCCATAAAATCATTCCAACTACGTTTAGGTATTTTACCTTCTCTCATAAGTTTCATTTGATTTAAGCTCTCTCTTAGCGATTCTTCTACAGTACAATGTCTGTCCTCATTATCTGGATTATCCTCATTTACAGCTTGGATTAATTCATCCCACTGGGTTTCTTCTCTCCATTCATCATCTTTACTTATTAAAACTCTACCTTCGTTATCAATTTTGACATCCTTGTTTAGTAATTGTTTTATTTCTTTAGTATTTAATTCTGTATACCTTGAATCCTCTATAAAACCCTTACTTAAATCCCTCTTACCTCTTTCCATATATTTATCCTCCTATTTTTTATACTTCTGTGATGTTTGTTTACATTGTTCTAAATAATCCTTGCTGATACCCTTCATATCTAATACTTTCTTTATAGCATCTTTAGTCAAAGAAAATTCAAATATATTTGATTTACTAAAATCCATGTCAAATCTTATATAACCAAACTTTGCTAACTCGTGTTTAGATATTATACTTTTGATTCTTTCACTCAGTTTTAAGATATTAACCGTAAACGTACCAGTTATAGGCTCATTATTAAAATCAATATTCACCTCCATTATTCTTTCATCGTATTTACTAATTGTTATTTTATATTCTTCAATTTCAAAATTCATTTTCTATCGCCTTTCTTTTTTTAAATTATTACACATTATCTATATGATTCAAAATCTTCACATTCATCTTCGTCATTATTGTATTCACATTCTGATTTTTTCATATGAATACAATTCCAACACTCACCATAACCAGTTTTTTCTCTCTCGTAAATAATATAATTAGATTCTCTTTCCTTTTGTTTTACCATTCTTTTGTTTAAATATGCTTTTACTCCGTTTATATTCCAATCATAAGGTAATAGTAATTCTTCAGAGTCTTCTATATACTCTATTTCATTTTTTAAATCACTATATGATTTTTGCCATAAACCGCATTCAGCACATATATAAATATCTGAGTTTGCCACGTGATAAAATGTCCACTCATTTCTTGAATCGGCAAAACATTTATGTTCAAGAGTTTCTAATTCAATCACTGTTCCATCAGCAATTGTTCTTTTACCATTCCACTCCTCATATAAATTAACATCTTCGCTATTTGCAATTTTTTCTAATTCTGAATATAATGGCAACTTATTAATATTTTCACTACCTTCTAAAACTTTTATCCAATTCATGCAGAATTCTCCTCTCACATATTATTATCATTTTAATCAATTAATAGTTTTATTATACTACTTTATATTAACATTATATGCGTTTAAATATGTTTTAATACATTTTTTATAATTTTTATATTAAGTAATTTGTTAAGTAGTAAGATCAAACAACCTTACTACTTAAACTTATATATTATATATTCCTTATAAACTGAATCTATAAGGTCTCGCTAGGCTATTCTATGTATTTTATTATTGTTGTAACCTATTACAATCTTTTGATAGC
>JAEAMF010001478.1_pt1 | contig 16736 bp, 12 predicted proteins | sample 8958721 | NCBI WGS metagenome assembly JAEAMF01 (sample SAMN16933255, study PRJNA681124) | bioreactor sludge metagenome | isolation source: anaerobic bioreactor treating anionic surfactant - SDBS | place: India: Bengaluru | collected 2019-02-28
TGAGGTAGTTGATGCCGATGCGGATTTCCGGCGCGGTTTCGCGCAGGAGCCGGATCGCCGCAAGCGCCGGGGCGTGGGTGCCCGCGCCGCGCAGCCGGTCGTGCACCGCGGCGTCGGTGCCCTCCACGGAAATGGAGACGGTGGACACGCCGGACTCCCGCAGTTTTTGCGCGCGGTCCGCGTTAATCAGGATGCCGTTGGTGCACATGTGCACCGTGATCCCCTTTGACTTCGCGTGGGCGATGAGCTCGTACACATCGCGGCGCAGCAGCGGCTCGCCGCCGCTGATGGAGATGATCATGACGCCCAGGCGCGCCGCCGAGTCAATCACCGCCTTCCACTCGTCCGTCGTCAGTTCCTGCTCGTGGGCGCGGCTGTTTTCCAGCTCGCACACGCCGCACATTTTGCAGCGCAGGTTGCACCGGTCCGTGACGAACATGAGCATGATTGGCAGGTAGCGCGGACGCAGGCCGAGCTGGCGGCTCGCCACCACGTGGGACACGCGCAACCCGTTGCGTAGAAACAGTTTCGCTTTGGAGAACACCTTCACCCTGCGCCTTTCATGCCGCGGAACAACCCGGTTTTCCGCACTGAAAGTGTCTCATGCCGCCCCCCCGGGACGCAAACGCCGGGGAAAAAATCCTGCCACCGCACCGTCACCCGGCGCGGGAGGCGAGGGTCTCGATGAAGGCGTCTATGCGGGTGTTGACGGCCTCGGCGGCCCAGGAGCGGGTGTCGTTCATGTCGGCCTCGATCATAAGCGTGGGGATGCGGTACTTCTCCTCCAGCCGCTGGGCCAGCTCATACTGCCCAAAGGAGTAGGCGCGGCAAGAACGGTTGGAGTGCATCACAAACCCGTCGAGGTGGAATTTCTCGACCATGCGCACCAGATCCCGCTCGCGGTAGGGCAGGCCGTGGTTGATGTAGCCGCCGATGTAGGTGGCGGCGAGGCGGCGGAACCGGCTGCCGTAGATGTCGGGGGCGCGGTAGCAGAAACTTTCGGGGTAGGTGGACACGACCAGCGCGGTCTGCCGTTCGGCGAAGCGGACGGAGAGCTCCTTGATCTTGTGCCAGATGGCGAGGTTGTCCCAGCCGAGGCGGAACTGTTCGCCGGGCACGGAGGCGACGCCCTGTTCGATGCGGTCCCGGATTTCCGCCAGGAGCTGCTCGTAGTATTCAATGCAAATCTCGGTGCCGCGCAGGGTGACAATGGGGCCGAGGTGGATGAAGGTGTCGAAGGAGTTCATGGGCGCGGGCCGGTGGGCCAGGCATCCCTGGACCTCGCGCCAGAGCTCGGCGGCGCGCTCGGAAAGGTCGAAGACCTCCTCCAGCCGGTCACGGCTCATGGGTTTTCCGGTGACGGCCTCGATGGCGGCGATGGTCTCCTCCATCTGGGCGACCATGTACTCCACGGCGTGGGGCTCGTCGTCAATGCCGTACTGGAAGGGGGCGTCTATGACGACGAGGGGCACGTTGAAAATGCGCTGGAGCTCCTGGTACCACTTGGTGACGGTGCCGCAGATGTTGTTGCAGCAGATGAGCAGGTCGGGCTTGGGCAGCCCGCCGGGGATGGGGCTCATGCCGGTCTTGATGGAGCCGAGGTCGGTGCGCGCGTAGGAGCACAGGTCGCGGCAGTAGCCCATCTCCTCGGCGGCGTCGGCGAGGGTGTCGGCCATCTTCTGCGCGCCGCACATGGCGGCGTGGTTTTCGGGGTAGATGGGGACCATGCCGCCTGCGTAGACCAGCTCGACGGGCGCGCCGCTGGTGACCCAGGCGATTTTCTGGTCGGTGCCCTCCGCCATTTTCGCGCCCATGTAGTATATGGTCATGATTTCCTTCATGCGCGCGTAGGACTTGATAGGGGCGGATTTTGCGCTCATGTCGTCTCCTTTGCGGGCGCCCCTTGGGCGGCCTGTTTGGCCGCGGTGTCGCGCGCGGCCAGCGCGGCGCCGAGGGCGCCGGTGAGTTCGGGGGTTTCGGGCACGGTCAGCGGCGCTCCCAGCGCCTCGCCGAGGAAGCGGACCACGGCGGCGTTGCGCGCCACGCCGCCGGTCATGGCGACGGGCGCGGCCACGCGGGCGCGTGTGGCCAGGGCGGCGGCGCGGGCCGCCACGATGCGGCAGACGCCGGCGAGGATGTCCGCCACGGGCGCGCCGCGCGCGACAAGGGAGATGACCTCGCTCTCGGCAAAGACGGTGCAGGTGGAGGAGATGGCGGCGGGCGAGGCGCTGGACAGGGCCACCGCGCCGGACTCCCCGAGCGGCACGTGCAGCGTGCGCGCCATGACCTCAAGGAAGCGGCCCGTGCCCGCCGCGCACTTGTCGTTCATCTCAAAACGGTCCACGCCGCCGTTCGCGTCGAGGGCGACGGCCTTGGAGTCCTGGCCGCCGATGTCGATCAGGCCGCGCGGGCCCCGCCGCGTTGGGGGGGGGGGGCGCGGGCCTGGTCGGCGTGGCCCCGTTTTGCCTCCTGGCCGGGGGCGCGGGGCACCTGGGCGCGCGCGCCGCGGGCGTGGCAGCTGATTTCCGTCACGGAACGGGACCGGCCGGCGATGGCCTCGCGGGCGTAGCCCGTGCTGACCAGGCAGGCGATGTCCCCCCGGACGCCGCCCGCAACTGCCAGCGCCTCATCAATCACGCGCTCCGCCGTCTCCCTGGGCAGGGGGCCGCCGGGCGCAATCGCAGACCCGCGCACCGCGCCGGAGGCATCCACCAGCACCGCCTTGACCGTGGTGGAGCCCGCGTCCACGCCCGCGAAAAGCGCCCCCGTCATGCCGTCGCCTTTTCCGCCAGCATTTCGGCGAAGGCGGCGAGGCGGGTGCGCGCCTGCTCGGGCACGGGCCGGTGCTGCTCGATGGTCACGGCGAGGGAGGGCACGCCCGCGTCGTCCAGCGCCCGGCGCATGGGCGGATAGTCAAAGCCCATGGGATCGCAGAAACTGGTGAGCAGGAAGACCACGCCGGCGGCGCGGGAGGCTCGGACCTGCTCCAGCAGGCGCGCGCCGGGATCGAAGCCGTCCTTGTGGAACGCGGGGCAGGGCCGCCGCGCCAGATAATTGCGGATGATCACGTCAAGGGGGTCGTCGTCCACGGCGTCGGGCAGGGCGAAGGAGCGGGAGCCGACGCAGAGGTCGTCGTCCACGGCCAGCAGCCCCGAGGACTCGACCATCTCGACGAAGCCGCCGTCGCGGCACATGCTCCCGGACACCAGCACCCTTGGCAGGGGCGGCGGCGGCGGCGCGTCCATGGCGGCGAGCGCCTCGTTGAGTTCCGTCATGAGGGCGAGGTGCTCCGCGCGGTCCATGAGGAAGGACGCGGTCACCAAACGCAGCGCCTGGGTGCCGGTCACGCAGCCGGGCTTCGCGCGGCGCAGCGCGTAAAAGGCGCGCATGGCGGCCTGGTGCAGCATGTGCATGCGCACCACATCGGCCAGGCGCCCGTCGGGAACGGGGCCGGAGATCGCCTCGATTTCGGCGCGCACCCGCTCCAGTTCGGCGCGGAAATAACGGTGCGCCGCCGGGCCGTCGAGCCGGTTGGGCAGGGAGAAGATGTGCACGGGCTTTTCGGGCCGCCGCGCGCGCCAGAGGTCGGCCACGTTCTGGAGCGTGTCGCAGGTGTGGGCGAAGGCCACCCCCGCGAGGTGGTCCAGCTCGCCGGAGAGGCCCGCGTCCAGCGCGCTCCGGGAAAAACTGCACGCGTAGGGCTGGAGAATGCCGTCGGCCCGGGTGGTGTCGCCCTCGCGGCCGAAAATGCGCACGGGCAGCCAGCCCGCCGCGTAATACAGTTCCTGGGGCACATAGGAGCAGAAATAGCCCAGCACGGGCCTGCCCGCGGCGGCGGCGGCGCGGGCCGGGGCCTGGGGGTCGGCGGCAACGGCGTCAAAGCGCCGGAGAATCTCGCTCACTTTTTCCTGCATGGGCTGCGCGTCCTCTTGTGTGCCCCGCGCACCCACACCGACACCGCGTCCGGACGCGGCGAAACGGCCTAGCGGCGGCGGCGGTTTCTGCTGCTGCTGTTGCTGTCTCCGCTCCGGTCAAGCACCCGCACATCGTAGGACTCGCCGATGATGGTCACCTCCATGTCGGTCATCCACTGGCCGATGGGAATGGCGCCGCCCCGGTGAAGCGTGTACGGGTCATCGTCATAGATGAAGTACAGGACAAAGGTGCCCTGGTTCACTTTTGCCGACCTGCGGCCGCCCGCGCCGATGTCCAGCTTGATCCCGCCCTCGTCAGAAAGGACCACGGCCTTCACATCGCTGTCGGAAATGTTGTTTACGCGGATTTCGTAGTTTCCGTTGCGCAGGCTGTGGGGGAATTTGGGCAGTTCCGCGCGGGGTTTGTAGGAACGGCCCGCATTGGGGTCGCCGCTTTCCTTTTCGCGCTCGCGGCGCGTGGCGCCCGCCACCTTCACCTTGCCGCCACGGGTTGTCTCGGCCGCCGGGGGCGTCTCCCCGCGCGCGGGCTCCTCATAGGCCTCCTCCCGGCTTGCGTTGCGCTCGCGGATGCGCTGCAAATCCTCCATGGTCACCCCGTCCTCCTCCTCCGGCTCCGGTTCTTCCGCGTCATCCCCCGCCGTCTCCCCCTCTTCTGCCCCCCCCTCCGCCGCCGCAGGCTCTTCGGCGGGCGTTGGCGCGATGTAGAGCCCGTTCTTGCGGGTGAGCGTGTCGTTTTCAAAGCGGGCGGTGAAGCTGGAGCCCTGGGCGTCGGCCCATTTGTAGATGGCCACGTTCTCCCCGGACTTGGTGATGGGCTGCGCGTCCATGCCGATGAGGGACATCACCTGCTCATAGGTCATCCCCTCGCGCACGGAGTCGTAGATGGACTGGTCGATTTTTTTCAGTTCGGGGGAGGGGTTGCGGACGGGCTTGCCGTCAAACATCAGGTTCTTGCGCTTGAGCACGCCGTTTTCAAAGCGGGCCAGGAAATTGATACCCCCCTCGCTCCAGCGGTACAGCGTGGTCTTTTCGCTGTTCCCGGAAACGAGCACGCCCGGATCGCCTATCTGCGCCTGCACCTCCTCGTAGGTCATGCCCTCGGCGATGCTCTTCATGGCGTCCATGGAAAGCACCGGTTTTTCCTCCTCCGGCGGCGCGTCCTCGCCCTCCTGGGGCGTTTCCCCCTCCGGCGGCAGACCCTCCCCTTCCGGCGGCGCGTCCGGCACGGGCAGGGGGGTGGTGGGACTCTGCGCCACGGGCGCGGGGGGGCTTTGCACCGCCGCGCCGGGGGGAATGACCGGCGTTTGGGGCTGCGACCCCGGCGGGGTGGTGGGCGTCTGGGTTTGCGGACCGGGCGGGGTGACGGGTGTTTGCGGCTGCGCGCCCGGCGCGGCCACGGCGGGCGGCGGGGGAGGTGGTGCCGGACGGCATCCGTCACAGGAGGAAAAACAGCCCGACACCATAAGGGCGGCGCACGCCGCCCCCGCGAGGAGCATGCCCCGGATTGTTCCGGTCAACCTCCGTCTGGTTAATGTCATGGTGTTCATCCTATGCCGCGGCCCCGCCGCAGTTCCTCTAGTATCCTATGCCCTCCGACGATTTGCAAGAAATACTGCCCCCGCCGGCACCGGCCCCCCATTACAACGCATGAGCACAGGGGTTTTGTATACATGCACGCCGCGGGGAAGAAGGCCGCACCCGCACCGCGCCCGCCTGCGGCTTATCTAAAAATGATAATTGTACTATCAAAAAAATGCTGACAGGTGGCGCAACGGGCCATGGGGGTGATACCCTTTTACGAAAGGCGCACCATGAGCGAGAATCCCTGGCTGAAACTGCTTAAACCCTCCCAGGTGCCGTTGCCCGAAGGGGCGGCGGTGCTGTGGGCGCGTCATGCGGCGCTGGTCCGGGAGTGGAATCCAATTTACAATCTCGTATCCGCACGGGATGCCTCGCTCTTGGAGACGGTGCATGTTCCTGATGCAGTTTCCCTGGCTCCGGTTCTGGCACATCTCGGCCTTGCGGGCGGGCGGTTGCTCGACATCGGCCCCGGCGGCGGTTATCCCGCCCTGCCTTTGAAAATCGCGCTTCCGGGCCTGCATCTGACCTTGATGGAGCGTTCAGCCCGGAAAGCCGATTTCCTGCGCCGCGTGGTCGCCCTGCTGGGCCTGACCGGGGTGGATGTTCTTGAGGGGGAATTCCCCCATTGCTCGGATGATATTGCGGTGGACGTTGTCACCGCCCGTGCGGTTGAGCGGCCCGAAAAAGTGCACAAGGCGCTGTCCCAATGGATGCGGCCGGGCATGGTGTTTCTTTGCCAGACCACACCCGGCAGGGTGTTCTCCCCGGATTTGTTCCACGTGGAACAAATTGAAGACGATTGGACCCGGTCCGGTGCGCGCCGGTGTGAATTAATTATGATTCGCCGCAAGTAAACCCAAAAAGTTCCACGTGGAACATTTCCGCCCCCCCTCTCCTCCTTTCCACGCACATATAGCCGCAACAACGACTATCTCTTGTGTTGGGGTGCGTGATGCGCTCTCCCCCCTGCTGTAGTGACAATGCGCACTCCTTGCAGGATAGCACGGCTTTAGTGCCCCCTGCCCCCGACTACCCAACCCCATAGGTCAGGACAATAAGGGGGGCTGTTGCATAGTCTTCTTGGGACACAAAGAGGAAAGTTGGCAACTGCGTAATTCAGACATTCATTTGCCAGTTGCATTCAGTCTTCATAAGGGGGGTGCTGTCGGCTGTCTCATGGTGAAGTATTCGCCGTCTAGTTCTCTTGGGATGCCAGACACACGGAAACGGTGCTGCCAATCAATAGGTGGGGTATGTTAGGGAAATTCCGCGCGTCTTCAGAATCAACCAACATGTGCGGTCAGGCCGGAAGAAAAAGACAGTCTTACCGCAATGAAGGGTGGGGACAACCACTGGGGTTATACGCATCCCGCACTGCGGAATAAGGGAGAGCACAAACGGCTGACCCGCCCAAGGACTTGATTCTTGAGGCATAGGATCACGGAAAAGACATTGGCCTGGCATGGTGATGTGGCGGCACCCAATTAGTTCAGCGGGATGAATGGGCAAACGCCGCCGATTCATGATGGTCTTGCCCAAGACATTTCCAGTTCCCTAATTCGGCATGGTGGAGCTTCCTTTTCAATCTGTCCCGCCCGCCCTGACGTTAATCCAGAGAAACATCACAACAATGAAAGACCAGCCACTATCCTCATAAAAGCCACGGGCGGGCATGCCCGTCCATGGCCGCCCTGCAAACCGCCCCGCCCGGCAGGGCGGGCCAACGATTGACGAAGCCAAACCATAATTTATTTGATAGTTTTTATATCTTACTTTATCATTCTGCCGGGCCATGCCGGGGTGGTGTTGCGGCGGCGCGGGTGCTATGCTTAAACTTCACCAACACACAGGCCCCGGCGGTGTTTTCCCGCCGGGCCGCAGCCACAAGGAGGAGGCCCCCATGAAGTTGGCCATTATCGGATGCGGCGGCATTGGCGCGCTTCACGCGCAGATGGCCGCGAACAGCGGCTGGGAGATCGTGCTTTGCGCGGACACGGTGCGCAAGGCCGCCGCGGCGCTCGCGGAACGCCATGGCGCAAAGGTGTCTTCCGACCCCCTTGCCGCTGTGTCGGCGAAGGGTATTGACGCGGTGGCGGTGACCACGCCGACGCCGACGCACCTTTCCTTTATCGAGGCGGCGGCGCGCGCGGGCCGCCACATCTTCTGCGAGAAGCCCTTCTGCCGCTCCACGGCGGAGTGCAAAAAAGCCATCGCCGCGGCGGACAAGGCGGGGGTCAGGCTGTTTGTGGGTCATGTGGTGCGCTATTTCCACGAGTTCGAGCAGATGCGCGGGCAAATCCAGTCCGGCGCCATCGGCACCCCCGGCTGGGTGAAGATTACCCGCGGCGGCATCTACCCCGGCCTTCCCACGAGCTGGTTCCGCGACTACGCCCAAAGCGGCGGCGTGACCTTTGACTGCATGATCCACGATCTGGACTGGGTCCGGTACGTCTTCGGCGAGCCTGAGCGCATCTTCTGCCAGGCCCTCATGCGGAAGGAACCGGTGCAGGCGGACTACTCGCAGGTTTCCATGCGCATGAAGAACGGGCTCATCGCCACGGTCATCGGCACCTGGGCGCACCCCGCCGGTTTCCGCGTGACGGCGGAGATTTGCGGCGACAAGGGCATGATCCAGTTCGACAGCAAGGACGCGCCGGTGACCACCCAGCCCCGCGCGGCGGAGCACGGGCCCACGATGTTCGTGCCCATGAGCCCCGTGGGCAAGAGCCCCTACCAGTGCGAATGGGAGGAGTTTGCGGCGTGGATCAACGGCGGCCCGCAGCCGCGCGTGACCGCGCGGGACGGCATGGCCGCGGTGGCCATGGCGGAGGCGGCCCTGAAGTCGGCCAAAACCGGGCAGCCCGTTGCGCTGTAAGGAGGAGCATCCCATGACGGTGAAAATCGGCATCATGAGTTTCGCGCACATGCACGGCATGAGCTACGCGGCAAGCCTGAAGAGCCTTCCCGGGGCGGAGCTGTCCGCCGTGTGGGACGACGACGCGAAGCGCGGCAGGGCGGCGGCGAAAAAATTCGGGGTCCCCTTCGCGGCGGACCTGCCGGAATTTCTGGGCCGCGGCCTGGACGGGGTGATCATCTGCTCCGAAAACGTGAAGCACCGCGCGATGGTGGAGGCGGCGGCGGCGGCGGGCAAATGGATTCTCTGCGAGAAGCCCCTGGCCACCACCGTTGAGGACGCAAAGGCGATGGTGTCGGCGTGCCGCCGGGCCGGGGTCGGCCTAGGCACCGCCTTTCCCTGCCGCCACGCCCAGCCCGTCATGGCGGCGAAGGCCCAGCTTGACGCGGGCGCCCTCGGCGAGGTCTACGCCGTGACCTGCACCAACCACGGCCAGTCGCCGGGCGGCTGGTTCGCCGACGAGGCCCTCAGCGGCGGCGGCGCCACCATGGACCACACGGTGCACGTGGCGGACCTGCTCCGGTGGATGCTCGGGCGGGAATTCAAAAAGGTCTACTGCGAACTGGGCAACCAGCTTCACAAGGGCAGCCTCGCCACGGACGACCTGGGCAGCGTGCACATGGAAATGGAGGGCGGTGTGCAGGTGAGCCATGTCGCAAGCTGGAGCCGCCCGCGCAGTTTTTACACCTGGGGCGACGTCACCATGGAGTTCATCGGTGAAAAGGGCGTGATGTGGGTGGACGCCTTCAACCAGAAGGTGACCGTGTTCAGCGACAAACTCATGCGCCCCTTCTGGGCGGGCTGGGGTGACAATCCGGACACCGGCCTGGTGGGTGATTTTGTTGACGCGGTCCGGGAAAAGCGCGCCCCCTCGGCCACGGGCGTGGACGGTCTCCGCGCCACCGAGGTGACCGCCGCCGCCTACAAATCCTTCAAGACCGGGAAAATGGTCCGGGTTTAACCCCCCCCCAGGGGACCGTCTGTTTTTCGCCGGGGAGCCGCATGCACGCGGGTTCCCGGCGTTTTTTATTCTGTCCACGGCACGCCCGCAAGGGTGATCAAAAAAAGGGGCGCGGAAGACGCGTTGAAAAAGGGTTCGCTGGTCCGGTCTGGGCTCTTCACCTGGCCCTTTTCGATCCTGTTTGGGATCCTAGCAAAACCTTTTTGCCACGCAACTCCCGCGCCAAAAGTCTTTGCGGACCGTCCGGGCCGGGTTGTTACGCCCGGCATATGGGCCGCACACCGGCGGCCAGTTGTCCTGTTTGAGGACCATGGCGCACCCGGCCCGGCTTTACCGCCTCGGGTTTCGCTCAAGGTCACCGCCGCGGATTTCCGCGGTCGGCGCCGCGCGTCCCCGGGCGATGTCCCTGACGGATGCGGCCCCGAAGCTCCTCCAACTTCACGTCCGCCGCAACCGTCACGGACATCAGACCCAACAGAATTGTACCACGAAAACCGGAGAATGCAAGCGGGTTTTACGCCCGTCTTTATTGGGTGAAACGGATGCGGGGGGAGCCGGAAAAAACGGGGCGGCGGGGCCGTGAAGGGCCCCCCCCCCCACGCTCCGCCCCGCCCGGCCGCGGTTTGGCCGAACCAACCAAAAATTACAGCTTCCCAGTGGTGGGGGGGTCACAAACACGCCCCCAGCCACCGTTTTTTTTTTTCTTTTGCTTTTTTTTTTTGGTGTTTTCGGGGGGGGGGTTTGCCCCCCCTCTCGTGGGGGGGGCGCGCGCCCCCCCCCCCCCCCCCGCCCCGGGGAGCGCCGCGCGCGTCAGCGGTTGGCAAGAACCACCGAAATATCCGAGGTGCCCTTGTTGAGGGTGATCAAATCCGCGCCGCCGTCGCCGTTCAGGTCAGCGAGGATGCTTGCGTTCGGCAGCTCGCCGGTGAGGAAATGGTTGAGCCCGTCAAACTTGCCGCCGCCCCGGCCCAGGCGCACCACGCAGTAGCCGCCCGCATGGGTGGTGAGAATGTCGCCCTTCCCGTCCGCGTTCAGGTCTGCCGTGATCACACCCACGGGGCTCTGGCCGGTGAGAATCTTCTTGCCCGCGGAAAAGTCGCCGCCCTTGGTGCCCGTGAGCAGGTAAATGCCGTCGTCCCCGGAGTGGCTGGTGACCGCGTCCGCCGCGCCGCCGGTCACATCACCCACGGACATGTCGCCGGGGCCGCCGCCGGTGGCGTAGCGTTTTTCCGATTCGGGATCAAAGGTGCCGTCGCCGTTGCCGAAAAAGCGGACCACCCTCGGGGCGGCCTCGTCGCTCGGCTTTTCCGGATCGCGGGTGCTGACAAAAACCAGGTCCATCCTGCCGTCGCCGTTGATCTCGGCAAGCTCGACGCACAGGGGATAGCTCTGTTTTTCCACCACATTCGGCGCGCCGAAGGCGCCGGTGCCCGCGCCCAGCATCACGGACACGCTGTCGGCGCCGGTGTTGCCCGTCGCAAGGTCCAGGCTGCCGTCGCCGTTCACATCCGCCACGGCGAGGGAGCGCACCTGCGGCTGGTACTGGGAGCCCGCGGGCTGCACGGCCACCAGCGGCCGGGCGGTGAAGGTGCCGTTGCCCTGGCCGATGAAAATGGACACGCCCGCGCTTTCAATGCACGCCACGGCCAGGTCCGCCTTGCCGTCCTTGTTGAAGTCCGCGGCGGCCAGGTCGCGCGGCTTGCCGGGAAGCGCCAGCACCCCCGGGAGCCGGGTGAGCACGCCCGCGCCGTCGCCGGTGAAAATCATCACGTTCGAACCGTCAAGATTGCCCACCGCCAAATCGGCCTTTGAATCGCCGTTGAAGTCGGCGGCGGCGGCGCAGCGGGGCGAGGCCCCCGCGGGAAAGCGCTGATCCGTCTGGAAGCGCCCGTCCCCCCGGCCAAGGAGCAGCGAAACCGTGGCGGTGCCCGCGTCGGCCACGACAAAATCCTGGTTGCCGTCCGCGTCCACGTCCGCCATCGTCATGCCGAGGGCCTGGGCGCCCGCGCCAAAGAAGGCCATGGGTCCGAAACCGCCGGCGCCGTTGCCGTTCATCACCGCAATCACGCCGAGGGGCTCGGACTCGCCCGCCGCAAAGAGCAGCGTGGCCAGGTCCGGATTGCCGTCCTTGTTGAAGTCGCCCGCGGCAAGGCGCGCGGGGAGCTGGCCGGTGTTTGTCTTCACCTGCGCGGCAAAAGCGCCGCCGCCCAGGTTGATCAGCAGGGAGATGTCCGCTGAACCGGCGTTGGACACCGCGAGATCGGGTTTGCCGTCCTTGTTGAAGTCGGCGGCGGCCACCGCGCGGGGCGCCGCGCCCACGGCCAGCGCCACGGGGTCCTTCAGGTTCGCGCCCTCGTTGATGAACAGGGACAGGGTGTTGTCGTTGCGGTTTGCCGTGATCACGTCCGGCGTGCCGTCCGCGTTCACGTCCGCCAGGGTCACCCAGCGCGGCCCCGCGCCCGCGTCGAAGACCCGCGCGTCGTCAAAGGTGCCGTCGCCCGCGCCAAGGAGCACCGTGATTCCGTTTCTGCCGCTGTCGGCGGTCACCAGATCCGGCCTGCCGTCGCCGTTCAGGTCGCCCGCGGCCACCGCGCGCGGCACCGAATTGGCCGTCAGGGTCACGGCGGTGCCGGCCGTGAAGGTGCCGTCCCCCGCGCCAAGGAGCACGGAAACCTGGTTGTTCGTCTCGGCGGTTACGGCGAGATCCGCCGTCCCGTTCATGTCCGCGTCCAGCGTGGTGACCGCGCTCGGCGAGGCCCCAGCGTCATAATTCTCCGCACCCCCAAAGCCGCCCCCGGCCGCGCCGAGAAGCACCGACACGTTTCCCTGGTCGCGGTTGATGGCGGCGATGTCGGGCCTGCCGTCCCCGTTGAAATCGGCCACCGCCGAGTCAATGGCCTGCCCGGCCACGGCATACACCAGCCTGCTTTGGAAAAGGCGCACCGCCGCGTTGGTGTACGGCCCCGGCCCCTCCCCGCTGTCGGGGCAGCCCGCCAACAACACCGCGGAGACAAGGGCCGCGCAGCACGCGCCCATTTTGGAAAAGAAAACCCGTTTCATGACCTTTGCTCCTGAACGTGCCCAAAACGGACACACGGCAAAACACCGGCCGCCGCCCTCCATCTCAAGCCATTATGGTAGCGGCATTTTCTCCATTATACAAGCCTTTATTGGAAAATGTGTCAACAATTAACCGGGGCGCGGTTTATGTTGCCATTTCCTCCGGCGCGAAGGGCCGGGGCAGGGCGGCGATGCGGGGCAGCAACGCCCGGTACCAGGCAAGGTCATGGGGCGGCCCCCCCGCAAGATAATGGCTGCCATACTGCCGCCCGGCCCATTCCCATTCGATCAGCAGCAGGCACCGCCGGGAGGCGTAGGTCCGGAGCAGGGCCGCCTGCCAGTTTTGCCCGGCGGGCACGGCAGCCACGCCTTCCGCGCACACCCCGTCCGTTTCCGCATCCACCACGCGCCACGGGACAACAACGTCATTCCGGGTGTCGTTGCAGACCACCACGGGCTGGTGGTGCTCCCCGGCGGTGTCGCCCACAATCACGCAGACGGGCTGCTGCACCCGGCGCAGGTATTCGTAGGCCAGCTTCCGCCGGAAATAATAGTCCACCACCGCATCCGAAAACTGGGGCCACCCGTCCAGCAGGTTCCACCAGAGGACGCCGCTTGTGCGCCATTTGCGGAGGCGCGCGGACTCCACAAAATACTTCTTCGCCTCGGCCTGGGTGATCTGGCTGGCAAGGGCGAAATCCTCCAGCGTTTCCGGCACGGTCCCGAACAGCTCGCGCACCTGATCGGCCATGAGTTTGATCCGGTCGCGGTCCACATCGTCATGCCGCCAGTGGTATGTGTTGTGAATTTTCCACTGCGGGTTGTCCCGCCAGGACCACCAAAATTCCTCATCGATGAATTGCCGCACCGAGGACGCGCCCGGGCAACCGTGGTAGCCGATCTCGCCGATGAACGCCGCGCCGTGATGCGTGTAGTAGGCCCCCTTGTAGTAGGAGCGGGGACCCCACAAGTGCTGTTCGGCCATGGCAGCCTCGTTACCTTCCGGAATGTGGGGCGAACTGGGAATGTACACCCTGCGCGGATCGAGCCGGTGAACGGTCTGCGGCAGCACCTCCCGCGAAATCCGGTTGTGCTCGGGGTTCAGCCCGTCCCAGGCGTAGCAGTAGTCAATCTCATTGTCCCCACACCACAACGCCAGCGAGGGGTGGTTTCGCAGTCGGCGCAGCACCGACTCGGCCTCGTCGCGCACCCGGTCCAAAAAGGCCCCGTCCTGTGGATAGCGGCAGCAGGCAAAGGCAAAGTCCTGCCAGACCATCACCCCCAGCTCGTCGCAGCGGTCAAAGAAACGGTCCGACTCGTACACGTTGCCGCCCCAGCAGCGGACCATGTTGCAGCCGGAATCGTCCAGCAGTTCGAGGGCCGCGTCCACCCGCGCCGCGTCGCGGCTGTGAAAGGCGTCCAGCGGCACCCAGTTGGTGCCCCGCACCTGAATGGGCGTGCCGTTGACGCGAAAGAGGAAACGCGCCTCCGGATCGGGCGGCTGATCATAACGGCCCTCCCCGCCGCCGCACGGACCCGGCGTCCACGCGCCGCCCGCCTTCAGCGTCCGGTCCAGCTCCACCACCCGCAAGCCCACGCGGTCCACGCGTTCCGCCAATGGAAGGTCTCCGTCATACAAGGTGGCGGTGACACTGTACAGCGCGGCCTCCCCGTAGCCCTTCGGCCACCAGAGCTTCGGCGCGGGAACCTCAATGCGCGCGGACCCGGCGGTGAATTCCAGGGGCAGGTCGCGGGTGAATTCATGATCTCCGCACACGCCCCTGAACACCATGCGGAGCCGGCTGTCGGGCCCGAACCCCCCCACGCGCAGGGAAAACTGCGCCCCCAGCACCGCCGCCCGCTCCGACGCGGCGACCGTCCAGTAATACAGGTCCGCAATGGCGTTTTCGGGCCGCGCGCGCAGCCACACGGGCCGCCAGATGCCCGCCGACACGGCGCGGGGCATGATGTCCCAGCCCCAGACATGGGGCGCCTTGCGCAGGCGTAGCCCCTCCTCGCGGCGCTCCCAGCTCAGGGCGGTGGCGTCATGGCCCTGCCGCGCCGCGGCGCGCAGCGCCGAACCGATGCGCACCGCCACCGTGTTGACTTCCCCGAAACGCAGCAGCCGCGTCACGTCAAAGGCATGGGGGATGAGCATGTTGTCCGCGCCGCCGGCGGCCACGCCGTTCACCCACACGGCGGCCAGGGTGTCCAGCCCCTCAAAGACGAGATCCCATTCGACGTCCTCATCCTCCGGCAGTTCAAAGTCGCGCACATACCACCACTCGCAGAACTCCAGGGGCCGCAACAGGCGGATGTTGCCGCCCGTGAGCGGATCCGGCAGCAGGCCCGCCCGCGCCAGGTCCAGCTCCACATTGCCGGGAACAACCGCATCCACCCACGGCGCGCCCGAGTCCGCCAGTGCGTCGGGATGCGCCACGGGGAGGGAGTCCTCCGGAAAATAATAGAGACGCCAGCCGCCGTCAAGGGAAAAATCGCGCATGGGGAAATCCTTCGGTTGCGTGATTGGCCACGGCCCCCAGAATATACGGGACCGCGCCGCCCGTCAAAATCCCCGTCCCCTGCCTCAGGAATACAAAATCACCGCGCAGGTGGCCACCCAGAGCAGGACGGTGATCATGACGGGCATGTCCTTGAACAGCATGCCGCTGGGATCGCCGCCCGCGCCCTTTTCACGCACCAGCCACAGGTACCGCGCGAGCCCGTAAAAAACAAAGGGCAGGGTGAGGTACATCTTGTCCGTGCCGATGCGTTCCACCACCTCGGGCGAGCAGGTGTAAATGGTGTAGGTGATGATGGCGCCGCCCGCCACCAGCAGGAGAAGCTGGTCAATGAAGCCGATGGAATAGTGCTCCAGCACCGCACGGTGGGAGCCTGCGCCCTCTTCCAGCAGCGCGATCTCGCCGCGCCGCTTGCCAAGCGACAGGAACAGCGCGAGAAAAAAGGTGCACACCACGAGCCAGTTGGAAAACACCACGTCAATGGCGAGGGCGCCCGCGATGGCGCGGATGACAAAGCCCAGCGCCACGCAGATCACGTCCACCAGAAACACATGCTTCAGGAAAAGGCTGTAGGATATGGTGAGCAGGAAATAAATGGACAGGGCAAAAAGAAACTCCATCCCCGCCTGAACCGCCAGCGCAAAGGCCCCGCCCAGCAGCAGCACGCCAAGCAGCGCGGCCGCGCCCACGCCCACCTCGCCGCTCGCAACGGGTCTGCGCCGTTTTTCCGGATGCTCCCGGTCTTGCGCCAGATCGCGGATGTCGTTGAAAAGATAGGCCGCGCTCGACGCCAAACAGAAGGCGGCAAAGGCCAGCAGCGCGCGGATATCCGCCTCCACGCGCACCATGTCCTGCGCGAAAACCAGCGGCAGCAGCACCAGCAGGTTCTTCGGCCACTGGTAAACGCGCATCAGCCGCGGCAGCAGCAGCAGGGTGTTTGTCCGTCTCCCGGGCATGGGTTGTGTTCATTCCCAAAGTTGTGGTGGAAAAATACTATGCCCATTCCCTGGGCCGCCGCAAGACGAAACCGTCCGGCTTTTCGTAAATGTCTGGCAACTGGCTGTCCTGAAGCAACTTGCGTCCAATGCGAAAAGACGCGGACGCGACAGACTCCAATTTTTTTGACTGGCGATCAGGCGGGCACACCATTATGATCCGCCTGTCCGGATAACGCGCAAGCACGGACTCGACAGGCGCGGAAAGATCACTGTCGGCGGACACCAACAAGGCCGTGTCAAACCTGTCGTCAAAAGCGTCCTGCATCAGCTCAACGGAGATGTTGACATCCGTCATCTTCTCCTCATGCGAAATCCATTCAGCACCGCACTTAAGGCATTGCCTCGGTTTTGGAAGGTAGTGGCCAAAATATATCCTCGTCAGCGGAAGGGACGCCACCGCCTCCAGGTAAATCCCCTGGCGTGTTTGTTTTTCCATGTTTGCCGGGGTTGCAGAAATCCTTGCGGTGAAATATTTGACGGCAGCCAGCTCCTGTTCTTGTCGTAAAAGATTCCGGGCCAGTAAATGCAGGTCCAGCCAGTAATACCGCCTCCAGCCCTTTGACTTGAGCCCGTAATAAAGGTTGAATCCGTCTATATAAGCAATCACGCGTCTCATTCAAGCCCATCCGCCGCTTGACAACTTGAACGTGTTTTGGGATAATTCATTCATCACCCCACCGGTGATAGCATCACCGGCCCGACGCCCCGAAAGGGGCGTTTCTTTTTTCTGGACATCCGCCCCCTAAATGCTCATGCGCTTGAAGA
>JAEAMF010001481.1_pt1 | contig 16677 bp, 18 predicted proteins | sample 8958721 | NCBI WGS metagenome assembly JAEAMF01 (sample SAMN16933255, study PRJNA681124) | bioreactor sludge metagenome | isolation source: anaerobic bioreactor treating anionic surfactant - SDBS | place: India: Bengaluru | collected 2019-02-28
TTTTGCACGGGTTAAGCAAATGAACTCATTTGACGCAAAATTCAGGTAATAAATACGTGCCAACGCAACTGCAGGGCACTATATCCGGCCAGCATTCGCGCCAGCCTGTGAATGCTACGATTTGTATATAAGGGTGCCCACCTTCTCCCCTTTAAGCGCCCTGGTTATGGCGCCGCGCTCCAGCCCGTTTACGATCTGTATCTTATGGATGACCTCGCTGTGCTGGAGAATTTCCAGGCAGGGCCGCTCGATAATCAGGTCGTCCAAGTTTTTGGCCATAAGCTCCGCGGCGCCTATTTCCCTGATGAACTTGCTTTTGGGGTGCTTCTTGGGATCATCCGTGTACAGACCCTTCTCATCCTTGATGAAAATGCAGCTCCGCGCCCCGATTAAATCAGCCAGCACCATGGTGCCCACGTCGGTACGGTGAACGGGAATGCGTCCCCTGGCGGGGGGAATGGCAAAATAATCGTAAGGGGGCATGCCGTGCATGACCGGGATGCAGCCCTGGCCAAAGTAGGTGGAAAGCTTCACCACTTCGTCGTGACCGATTTTTATGCCGCCCCAGGGATAGAGAAGCGTGGCAACCAGAAGCGCGTTCTGCTCTGATATGGAGCTTCCGAACTTGGCGATGATGCCGGTCGGCATGCCCAACTCCAGGCCGATGGCGTAAATATGGCGGCTTCGCGTTCCGCCACCGGTGGTGATGAGCATTTTGTGCTTCTTCCGGTTCGCCGCAATCTCCTTGATTATGCCGGGCAGGGCCTTGATGCCGCGGTCGCAGATTGACTGCCCGCCAATTTTTACAATATTCACATCGGGGAAGAGCCGCTTCTGCGGGGCAATCTTCAAATGTTCGAGAAACGATCTCCCCACCAGGCTCTCGCCCATCAGTTTGCTTTTGACATGCAGGCGGCGGCTGTCCCGCTCCCGTACCAGCGCCATGATTAACTCCCGGTTGGAGAATATATAATTAACTTTTCCTGCCCGCGAAAGCGAAGATCCGGTCTCTTATCCAATGGAAGGATGACCGGTTGCCTCTACAGAATGAAACAAATCGTTTTGTTGCGGCACGGTGTGCATGTTCTGTCATGGTCGCTGCGATCAACGCACAAGATCACATAATTGCCGATTATAAAGTTGTCATTTCGAAGGAGCGTGCGCGACTGAGAAATCTTACAAGATTTCTCACGTGCGTTCGAAATGACAGACGGATCAATATCCGGGAAGCGATGCAGAACATGCTTCGTCGACGGACGCGATGGAGTGCGTCCCTCCATACAATCTGCGGTCAGCAGACTGGTGCTTTTCAACAACCTGGCTATACTTCCACCTCTTTCTCGTCCCCCTTGCCCCCGTGCTTGAGCAGCACCAGCTCGGCGCCGATTGATTCGGCAATCTGCTCCAGCTCCTGCTTGCGAAGATGCTCTGCATAAATGGCCAGGTCAACTTCCGCGACGGCAACTATCTTAAAACGGGGCTTCTTCTCTTCCTTGCCAACCTTGCGCCGCTCCCGGTAAAATATTTTGCCCGCCATGGCAGCTCCTCCCTCTCACGTGTTCCTGTTTTTTTCCCCGATGCTTTCCCACCGGTTGCTGCCGGCCGGCCGGACCGGAAGCACCGGCTTGTGTCCCCAAAGGCGGGGACGCATCCACCCCCGGGTGTTTACGACGTCGCCGCTGCCGGGCAGCATGGTGTCACGGTCCACCGAGACCACGGCGACACCTGCACGCTCCAGCTCAGCAACGCTGACCAGCTCGGAAAACTCCCGCAGTGTTCCATATTCGATAAATCGACCACTCCATCCTGAAGCCGTCAGCCCGACCGCTGCGGCGGCGCCGATGATGCCGTCATTGGTGCCGCCATGTCCGGAAAGATGGGTCCCGTTCACCGACTGCAGCACCTGCTGCTGGGTGACGATTGTGGCGGTGCACAAGCGGCCGATTTCAATCAGGCGGGGCAGTACCGGATCATCCCCCCGGACCGCACAGAGGCCCGGGTCGCTCCCCAAGCTGGATTCCTGCTCAATGTGTTCAACTGCCTTTGCAATAAGTACGGGCATAAGGGATGGGTCGGCACAGTCGATGACCGCGCAGGCAGAACTGTTGTGCGAGGTATAGGGTATGCGCTCATCAACTAAGAGCTGCTGGCGGACCACTCCCCAGAGGGTGCATCCATCGGGAAGGCGGCCTTCAAAACGGCGAACCAACTTGCCCGTGCCGTAAGGCCCGTCAAGCACATCGGTATCATCAAAACCGAGATATACGCGCATGGTTAATCCGAAAATACTGTATGGTGATTGCTATAGAATCTGATCTTGTTGATTTTATTATTTTAAAGATTTCTCCCTTCGGTCGAAATGACACGGAGGATTACTCCGAATGACATAATCTAGTAAGGGATAACCCATGATGTCATTTCGAAGAAGCGAAGCGACTGAGAAATCTTGTGCAATGTCTATTTTCGTATGAAATGCCTTCCAAAAGCCGTGCACCCTGCCTATACCCAGTTGGTCCGGCCGCTCATCACCTTGAGAGGCAACCTCAGCGTATTGGACGTCTCGGGGTGCTCGGTTATTTTATCGGCCAGCGCATCGAAGGCATGCTCGGGGCGCCCCATCTTTTTCGCCAGCAGACGGACAAAATAGAGCACATCTTTTTTCTCGGTCAGGCGCTCGGCCTTCCCTTCGATGATGACCGCCCGCCACTGTTTGTGATCGCGGTCGGAGTCGCAGATCTTGAAGGCGGCGTTGGCATTTGACTGGATGCAGCGCGCCATGCGCCCTCCCGGACGAGAGCCGCAGTACAGGTACGTATCATCGCTCGCATAGGCAACTTCTATGGCATAGGGCCGGTCTCTCTCCACCCCGATGACGGTGCCCCACTTCCACTCGGCAATGAAATCCAGCATCTCCTTGTTGCTCATCTCCCGCATATGAACCTCCGACTGAATAGGTAAATATCGGATTCACGCTAATACTTAGCTGATTAATCCACTTCTGTCAATGCAGTAACCGGCATTGGCCCTCGCATCCGGCTCAAACCGGATGGAAACGGTCATCCGTTACTCCCAGGGACAGTTCCACGCATCGGGATTCACGCCCGGCGCCACCCACCGGGCGCGCTTGATCCCCTTGACCATGTTGAAATACTGGATCATTTCAGGGACAATCCGGGTGACAATGAGAAAGTCGGGAATTGCCGTTTGATTGAAATCCGCAAGCTGCCGTTCCACGTGCAGCAGGTCGCATCCCTTCTTCCATTCCGCATCGCCCTTATGAAAGACCTGCGCGTTTCCCCAGATGCGCAGCCCCCGCGTTGACTTGTAGCCGAAGTAGGGTGAAATAATGCCCACGCAGCAGCGCGGATTGCGCTCGATGAACATTTTCTTCCACTCCACCACCTTGTCCTTCTCCCCTTTCTGGTAAAGCTGATGGCTCCGGCCTTCGGACACCACATATAACGTCGCGCCGTCATTGCGGTATTCCACCGGTGTTGCCCGGGGAACATTATTCCAGGCAAAGGCCAGGGTGCAGATATTGTTGATTTCAAGATACTCAACCATTTCCCGGTAGAGTTCATCCCGGGTCAGGGTAGCTTTCGCCGCATTAAGCTGTTCTTGTTCGTCCATGATAGTCTCCTTAATTTCCCTTTTATTTGCTAAAAACCCTCTTCAAAAGATCTGATGAACGCGCAGCGGGATTCAGCCGAATCTTTTTTTCCTGTTGACCAAGCATCAGAAACAGGCCGTCTGTTGATTTCCTGGTCACATAATCATCGAGGTCAACCGTCATTCCGCTCATAAAAGACATGGTTTTGGTCTTGTTCATAATGCTTTCAAAAAGACGGGTGGTGCCCACTTCTTCCATGCTTGCTGAAATGATCGGCTTAAATTCTTTATAAATCCTGTCCGAGGTTTTCAGTTTGAAATAGTCGGTTGCCGCGGTATCACCGCCGTTAAGAATCTTCCGGCTGTCAGCAAGCGTCATGTTTTTTATTGCGTCGCCAAAAATGGATGCCGCCTTGGGCGCCGCCTTCTCAGCCGCCCGGTTCATGCTGAGAATAAATGCATCAACCTGTTTTTGCATGCCCGCTTTAGCCAGAGCATCGGTCATCATGCGCATCTTTTCCGGCATAAGAATTTTTATCATTTTGTTGCCGTAATATCCGTCTTTCTTTCCCGCCAGGGCGATTGCCTTTTCGGTGCTTATGGCAAGCGCCTCTTTCAGACCCGCGCTGATGGTAGACTGCTCAAGCTCAGCGGCGGTAGCAGGTAAAATGGACAGCATGAAGCTCACCGCAACTAAAATAAGCCCGGTTTTACAAATTTCTATTCTCATAGGGTTTTCTCCTTTCACTCAAACCCGCCAGGTTATGGAAAAAGCAATTTCCCAAAGGCTGGTCAAAAACATTTACAGGCAAGCCATGTGAAATCCTAAGGGATTATGAGGGGAATTTCAACAACAAAAAAGCCCCTTAGCCAGTTGGCGGTCAAGGGGCTATTATCAGATAGTCTAATCTGGTTGAGGTTTAATCCTGGCACCACTCCACCCCTGGCGTGCACGCAGGGCAGGGGTTCTGAATCAAGCTACGGCCAAAATCCAGCTTGAATTGGAATGCATCACTACCGTCAACATCACCGTCACAAGTAAAGTCGCCGTTGCATGTATCAGCAGCAATACAGGGATGCCCAATCATGCTTCTTCCGAAGTCTACCTTAAAGGTAAATGCATCTGTCCCATCAACGTCCTGATCCTCAGAGCAATTGAAATTGCCCTCACACTCGCAGGCATCACCCATACCGTTGCCCGGCGGCGGGTAGGAGTCATGTTGATCCTGGTTATAGTGATTTGGGCAGTTGTCCAGATTATCCGCTACTCCATCACCATCGCTGTCTGTTGCTGGAAATGCATTATATAGGTTAAGTCTGCCGCCGGTCAATACCTTCCCCGTAAACTCCGGCTTAGGGTCAACTGCATTTAAAATTCTGCCTTTCCTTTCACTGGCGGACTCATCCGGGTACTGAGCTGCGATCAGCGCACACGCCCCGGTTACATGGGGTGCCGCCATAGATGTGCCTGCTAAATACGCATAGTTATTAGACTGCCGGCATGCAATGATACCGACATCATCAATGTATACACCGTCATAGGTGATCATATAGTCTGTTTCCAATCGGAAGCGCAACCTGAAATGGGAGGTCTTGAATTCATTTGGAACCTCAGCGGAAATGTAATGCCATCCTCCTATGTTCCCGGTTAGGTATCCATAGGGTATCCAGCTGGCACCGCTGTCAGCAGTGATATCTACAAAAAGATAATCATAATTTTCTTCAAGGAAGAATTTTCCATAAAAATAAAAAGTCACTGTGCCGGAGCAGCTTGAAAGGTCGATGTCACGATTGAGTTCGAGTCGCGAATTGGTATTATTGCTGTAATCGCCACCCGGACTATCATTCCAGGCATGGATGGGGCTGTTATATGTTTCCGAGGAGATTGCCCAGGTGCCGTTCGTCCCCCCGGCAATCCAGTTGCCGGAGCCTGACTCCATGTCATCAAAAAAAACAGCATCCTCCCCGCTGCATCCGGGATACGTGCTCACAATGGAGTCTCCCGGCGCCGCCAGGTCTACCGATGTCGCACCATAGTTAGACCAGTAAGGGAATTGATCATTATGGTCTGAGGCGGCAACTGATATGATGTTTGAGAGGTCATAAGATGCGGGGTACCCCGGAGTTACATCATTATCCAGACCATCGTTCCCGGCAGCAGCACAGAAGAGAATTCCAGCGGCTCCCGCATCTTCAATAGCATCCCTGAGTGCCGGATCATCAGCATAGCTACCCCATGAGGCATTGATTGCCACCACGTTCACATTACGATAGAGTTTCTGGTGTATAACATATTCAATGCATTCGATAGCGTCAGCGTCATATGCAAAGCCGTCTGAACGCGCAAATTTTAATACCATGATTTTTGCCTGCCAGTTTACTCCGGCAATACCCAAATCGTTATTGCCGACCGCCGCCATAATTCCTGCCGTGTGTGTGCCATGACCAAGCTCATCCATGGGATCGGAATCATCATCACCGGCATCAATACCATTGACATCGTCAACATATCCATTGCCGTCATTATCTATGGTATCTCCTGCTATCTCTCCGGCATTGGTCCAGATATTGCCGGCGAGATCCTCATGAGTATAGTCAACGCCGCTATCAATACTTGCCACCACCACTTCAGGGGATCCGGTTTCGATATCCCATGCTTCCGGCGCATCAACATCGGCATCCGGCGTGCCTGTGCCATAATCAGGAACTTCTTGACCGGTATTATTGAGCCCCCACATGTTATTAAAATAAGGGTCATTGGGTACTGTAAAAATTCTTCTATTATAGTTCCGGCTTACCGCTTCCACGGCTGGGTTATCCTTGAGCTGTTGTATCATTTCCTGTGTTTTCAGCGTGTCAGATTTTACCAGGGTGTATGTCTGGCCTCTCCGTTCTGATAGCACCTTAAATTCTTTCACCATGGACATTCCATGGACCGCGACTGAGCCGGAGGCATTTGCTCGACCGACCCCTTTCTTAAATTTTACCAGGACCTCGCCTTCTTTATAAAGGAGCATCGAGGTTACATCACTACTAACCGGTAATGCATAATCCCGTTTCATGATGTCGCCTTGCAAAGAAAATGGCTGGAGCTGTTTAAGGTTGCTCACATCAGGCGGCGACTCATGTTTTGTCCTGTCTGCCGGTTGCTTTTGCGATTGGCCCATGTCAAATGCAGATGTTGTAGATTCAGCGAAATATAAAACTAATGATAATACGATTATTGATGAAATGGTGATTTTCTCCCTCACAAATGCCCTCCTTTTGCTACTGTTGTGTTTATTTCTGTTTTTTTTATTAGTAGCAAACCCCACCCTTGCAAACTTATCGATCCGAAAAAGTGGGGCTATTTGTATCTCTTATTTGTATTCAATAATCCCCCTCCCCATTATGCCTTGCCTCGGAACATGGTGACGTAGGAGAAAAGTGAAGAACTCTCTGTTATCCGTCCCCAAATTATCTCCCGCCGGCCGGTTAAGTTTTCTCAGACGCGTCAGCGCCGCTTCTTTGATATGACAGATCAAGGCGCAGGGGCAATGCGCACCAACACGGAGGACGTTCTTTAGCATGCCGTTTGCTGGTTGCGGTCATGACGGAGCATGGCCCTCCGTTCGGACCTAAAATGTCAAAGGCCAAAGACCACAGGTATTCCAAAGCTCAAATGACAAAGATGGATTGCTTCGTTCGTCTCCGACTTGACTCCTCGCAATGACGAACTGGGGTGACAGTTCAATCTATTTCGCGGCTAAAACCGCTCCTACCGGAGAGTTGCAGGTAAGTTCACTTTGTCATTATGTCGGGCCGCATCTTCGGCTAAAAAAATCCCTACCTTCTTGAAAAGAATTAACTCCTCGGAGAAGATGGGGCACATATTAAATTCGGCTATTGCACCAACCCCCTCCCTTTTCTGTCGCCTCTTACAATGCATGTATTTAAAACATAATTCGAGGTTCCGGTCAAGGCGATTTTAGGGAGGCTGTAGGGCGAAAAGAATCAATTGACAAAGCTCAAAACCTCTTTGGGAACCGCTTGCTACTCAGACACCTTATAATCCGACCTGTGTTTCTCGGTATCGGCCCGGTGCTCAGCGAGGTCGCCGATGATTGCATCAATCTTCTGGCTCTGTTTGCCCGCATCATCATCAATCTTTTTGTTCAGCTTGCCTATTTCATCATCAATCTTCTTAACCAGCGCCTTAATCTGGACTGCTGTCAGATCATGTTTCTCATTTGATTCTGCGCGCGCATCGTGAATCTCTTGATGAAGCGCTTCATGAACTTCAAGCGCACGGCTCAATCCGCTCCTTCCTGTTGGGTCGTAGGTGCTTAATGCAGCTTCTGCAATCTGCCCTATTGAATACAACCCCATATTGTCATTTAGAGGGCATCCGAGAAATCTTCTATAATGATCTATAAGATTCCTCACGTTCGTTCGGAATGACAGCGGTCGTCAGCATGGAGGTTGAAAATAAAGGACACGTTCCTGTTTGGTAAGGAGTTCGCGTAAGAAATGGGGTCAGCCTGTTGACATTGGACAAAAAATATGCTGCCATCGGAAATCGAATTTATTATCTCTCTTCGGCAGCCAGATTATTTAAGCGTACATCCTTCTATGCTAGCACCTTCATCTGTGATATAAGAGTCGCAATTTAGGGACACATAGATCATCATGGGGATGAAGCAGCATGCCACATCAGAATTAATAAGGAGATGACAATGGACAATGTGCACATCGAGGTCAAGGACAACAAAGCCATCATCACCATCGACCTGAGCAAAGACTTCGGGGCGAGCAAGTCAGGAAAAACCATCGTGGTCGCAACGACCCGTGGAAATGTTCCCATCCCCGGCGCTGAAAATATCCGGCTGGGGATTAATTGCTATAAGTATCCGGAGGAAGGCTGATAACAATCCTTATGGTATGTGGCAAAGAGAACGAGAACATGTGCTGGCAGGTGTATCTGCTGAGATGTGCCGACAAGACGCTGTACTGCGGGATTACCACTGACATTGCGCGTCGCATTAAGAAGCACAATGCCGGGAAAGGTGCGAAATATACCAGATCGCGTCTTCCGGTTACACTGATGGCGGCCAGCAGCGGATTGTCAAAAAGCGACGCGCTCATCCTTGAGCGTTGCATTAAGCGGGAGCCTGCCGGGAAGAAGATAGCACTGTTACAACGCAGGTCGTAAGCATTGGGCGCGGCGCCAACCGTTACCGCTTCGCCGCTTCCACGACTTCGACCCGGACCTCCGCCTTCCCCTTCTTGAACATGCCGAGTTCCTTTGCCGCCCGGCTGGTTACTTCAATGATCTTTGACTTTGCGCCGCCATGGGGATACCGGTCATTGACCCGCACCACCGCGCTCCTGTTGTTTTTAAGGTTGGTCACCTTGACCATCGTCCCGAAAGGAAGTGTGTTATGCGCGGCGGTCATTGCCTCTTTATCATATGTCTCGCCGCTCGCCACCGGCCGCCCATGAAATACATCGCTGTAATAAAAGCAGGTGCCTGTCACCGCTGCTGAACCGGCTCCGCCGGCGGCTGAATGATCCTGGGCATATCCCGCCAACGGCACCGCTGCCCACACCCACAACACCGCTGCAATGACCACACATCTGCTTTTCTCTGTCATAGACCCCCTTCCTCGCGTGTGATGAGTCCACAATAAATCAGCAGACCGTCATCCCCCACAACCGACAGCCGGAGCATGAGCATCACAGCACCGGAAATGCCACATGATAAAAATAAAACGGTGAAAGCTCCTGGTTGGCACTCATTTGGCCATGTGAGCCTTGATGGTTCTCCTTTTTCTGCAGTGCTCAATTTGATCGCTGTCGTGCGGCACTCAACCAAAGCGGCTCAAGTCGATGACAAAGGTATGGTCGGCAGAATACTCGGCTTCGGCAGGAGGAACCTTGGTTAAGAACCGCGAGTACGGCTTCCCTTTGTATTCGGCCATGGTGGGTATCTTCTTGAAGCCGCACTTTGCGTAAAAACCGTCTGCGCTGTACTGCCGGTAGGTGTCTACAATAAGCTTGTTGAATCCAAGCTCCTTGGTTACTTTTTTTGCGTGCTCAATCAGTTCTGAGCCAATGCCTTTTCTTTGATATGCTTCAGAGACAGCAAGCGTTTCAAGATACACGCCTTCATCCCGTGGCGCGATGCAGGCGGCCGCGATTACCTTGCCGCCGTCTTTTACAACAAAATAATTCCCATTCGCCACTTCCTGCTTTACAAAATCACGCGTATTTCCCTTAAACTCTGACGCCTCCACATGCAGGAGCTGATTCAAAGAAAGAATTACATCAATATCCTGTTCAGAACCTTTGACGATTTCCATGGAGGGATCCAGCATAGGCTTTCTCCTTGTAGGTTATACTTACTACCCGGGGACAGGAATGAAAAACCTATTACTGATTCAATTTTACCATTAATTCCGGTTCTAAATCAATGGATAAAAAATGGTATGTTGAAAGAATGCGTGATGGTGATGCGAAACTCCCGTGGTGCACTGTTCAAGAAGCAAGAGCCCCGCAGCATGACGATGGCTATGGGGCTCTTGTGCACCAGCGATATTTCGCTATCTCAATGCATCGCTCTTTCCTTTACGCGCTTACCATGCCAACAACCCACACCACGATCGCAATCCCCGCGGATAATATGCACGCCACGTGCAATGCCTTTTTTCTGTCCATCGCCGGTTGCGGAACGCCCATCCGTTTCAGAACAGACAGTGAATACAGACGGGACGTCACGGCGACAAACATTCCGTAGGATAAAAACCATATGATCAGTACAAATAAAACAGTTTTCACGTGTACTCCTTCTTTTAGTATGTTGAGTGAATCTCTAAAACGATCCGGGTTTCCTCTTTACCGTCAGCACTATTTAACTGCAACTGATCCGTACGTATGGGGTTCTCATACGCACCATTATGACCTCATATATTAAAGCAGTATAATCCAACCATAGCATGAGAAAAATATCAAGTTATTTTATTGGCTTACCTTCATTGGCGCGACGGATCTTTTGCGGTCGATGGAATTATGGCAATTATCGTCCCCCTTCCACAAAAGATGGTAGAGAGCTGACCGGTGCGGGATGATATGATGGGCAGCGGAGGAATAAAGGTGGAAGGTTTTTACTACAGTGAAAAAATATGGTGCCGGCGGAGAGGATCGAACTCTCATGGGCGTGAGCCCGCGGAATTTTGAGTCCGATTCTGCCGATTTTGGGGTGTGAGCTAAGATCAGGATTTACCTGAAAAATTCAATTCTATCAATTAATTAGCCTATAATGCCCAGTTGGTTAGAGTTGGCTGAAATTGGGTGGAATTGAGTACTCGTGGGCACACTTTGGGCACACCAGGGGGTGGTTTTCCTTCGTGGGAAACCACCCTTTCTGCGTCAGACAGCACTGAACACATTTTACGCAAGAAAACTCCCCACCAGCAGGAGGCCGATGGGGATGTGAGGAAGAAGAGGCGTGGAACCAAGTCCCTCAATATTTTAGAGCAAATAATCGATCAATGCCCCCACGGACGGGCTAATGTATCAGTCATAATCCACTTCCCAGCTGTTGATATCTTGGTTGATCCCCTCTCCGCCTTTCTCTCCATCTTCGCCGTATGAGCTCAGGTCGTACTCACTGTTATTTCCTGGGCATTTATAAACGAAGTCGTTCTCCCAGGGATCTTTGGGAATGCTCTTCCCTGCCAAATAAGGGCCATTCCATTTGCTTATTTTCTTCTGGCCGGTTTCGATCAGCAGATTAAGACTTTCCGGATAATGCCCGACGTCAAGCTTATAGGTGTCCAGTGCCGTGCCCAGCAACTCTATCATCCTCCTAGCAGTTTGTCGCTTTTTCAGAGGCGATTGTACTTTTAATGAGATTGCTTTCACACCTTTGATTGCTTTGGCCGCATCTATTGCATCGTTTACCACCTTATATTTTCTAAGATCATTTTCATCAACTTCTGTTGCCACAGTTACATAACCATTTTCTTCCTTGAGAACTGTTAATTTAATATTCAACTCCTTCAAAAACGGATTTGAATTAAATTCTTTCTGTATCTTTGATTTCAATCCCAATGATGAATCACAACCAACAATAGTGAAATAAATGTAACCCACTAAAATCATAGTGATACTTATTGATATTTTGCTCGGCTTTTGCATGGACCCTCCTCTTGTTAATAAGATTTTAGTCTGCTTCCATCCCCATCATCATCAAGCCACCATCTAACATTTGCTTTAATTCTTCCTTAAACTCCTCATCCTGTTCCATTGCCCTTACTATGGTAGGACTCCATAGATAATACAGCTTGATCAGTTCACGACCTTCAGGAGTCTTGCTTAATACATTATCACGGTAATATCTTAGGAGTTCAGTTTCTTCTGATTCCTCACCATAGATTGCTTCTGCACCACAAGGTGGAATAAAAGCGGTCGTTGTTGATGATGTGCTGGTAGTTGAAATAGTGGTTGGTGGTGGTGCACTGGTAGTTGAAGTGGGTGACCAGATAATCACATATGAAACTTCATTGCTCTTTATACCAGTTTCCCCATCAATTGCCCACCACGTATAGGTTCCAGCTGGTTTGTCCTCTGGCACGGTGTATGTTATTTCAAAATGGCCAGTTGAATCAATAGACTGAGCCGCTGTCGGGTATTCTGTTCCGTTAGGCATCTCAAAATGAAGCGTGGCAGTACTAATTGGTGTAAATCCCGTTCCCCATTGTGTAAAGGTTGTTCCAGGTGAACCCGACATCGGTTCTTGAGCAATTGTGGGGTTAATTGTGGGTTGATCTCCTCCATAAAGTGATAGGATTTCTGATGCAGAAAGAGCACGGTTGTATATATAGCCTTCATCAATTTTACCAAAAAAATAGTCTGTGTTACCTGGTGGATCTGATCCTATGAGAAAGTTCCCGTCAATTGTACTGAGCTTTGTAGTATAAATGGCGGTTTTACTATCTTCAATGCCGTTTACATAGAATTTTACAACTGAACCATCCCAAGTAGTAGCAATGTGTATCCATTGATTAATTGGGATATCCATACTTCCAACCAACCGTGTTCTATTAAGAAGTAATTCTAACTTATTATATTGTAGTAAAAACGCATAAGGGGAGTCCTTGCTTGAGGTATCGCCTTTGCAAAAAACAGATTGCCATCCAGTCGTTGCGGACGCTCTATATATCCATGCAGCGAGAGTAATAGCATCAGTAATATCTAAACTGCTATCGTCATATACCCTTATATAATTACCTGTACCAAAGCTGTAGGCACTATCAGGATCATCATTCCTATCAGTAGTTAACGCAACCCCATTTCCAATCCCATCATTCCCATTACCACTTTCATCATTCGCATTACCATTGAATGGGTAGTAGGCAACCAATCCTTCATTTGTTGTGGTTGTTGTGGTTGTTGTTCTTGGTTGTCCCGAACTACGAAGCCATCCAGCTATAGGGTAACTTTCACCAAAACCACTAACAGTATAATTGCCGTTTGAAACATTCAGGGTTAAATATCTTTCTATATCCCTGCTATCGTTTGAGAAATTTTGTTGTATTGTACACACCTGATTGTCTGTTACACTTCTGACAATTGCTACATGGCCAACATTAGCATCGGTACCTTCTGAAACTAAGATATCTCCAACTTGTGGTGGAATGTTACCTCCATTTGCGTATCTATTTAATCCCATGTCACTGGCATGATCATAAAAGGTTTTCGCATCGCCTCTAAGTTTTGAGGCCAAGTCAAGGTCGAAGACTTCATAATAATATCTCCTTACATACTCTACACATTGCCACTTTATTCCAATGTATGTACCATCTATATAATTCAGGTCATTACACTTGTTATTGCAGTCAACGCAATAATTACTGCAATTTGAGTACGCAGCAACCCCATCAAAATTGCCCAGGTCTGTACCAAAAGGCTCAGCGGAATACCCTTTGGGAATAAAAGACAATGAAACCAAGAAATTAAGAACAGCAAGAAGCATAATTCTTTTTAAAAGTGATTCATTCAGAATTAACCGTTTCATCCTCGCCTCCTTTAATGAAGTAAAAGAAATCCCCACCTTCCTCAAAGAACCTAATCCCTGGAGAAAATGGGGCATACATAAAACACAGCTATTGCACCGTCCCCTCCTTTCCAGCTAACTATCTCTTATACTGCATATATGTCAAATCATATCTCTGGCGTTTATGCAAGTAAATTCTAACGTTACCTTCCCCTTTACCCCAGATGCTGTTCTGTGATATAGGGTATTTCATGCTCAAACTGCGGATAAAATCGAATGACATCCTGTATCTTGCCCAGTTCCTTCTGCTCCTTTCTGCCGCCTGCTCCCATACTCAATCCCTCACATGCACCAGAGTAGTTGACGGCGATACCATCAGCCTGAGTAACCGTGAAAAAGTCAGGCTCATTGGTGTGGACACCCCTGAAACGGTTCGGCCTAACACGCCAGTCGAGTACTTTGGCAAGGAAGCCTCTGCATTCCCCGGGAAAATGGTAGAAGGTAAGTCTGTCAGGCTGGAATATGACTGGCAGGAGAGGGATAAATACAACAGGCTGCTGGCATATGTCTACCTTGTGGACGACACTTGCCTCAACGCAGAGATCATCAAGCAGGGTTACGGCCATGCCTGCTCCTCAAGTACCTGGATCAGTTCAGGCGGCATGAGAAGGAATCACAGGAGGTGAAGAGGGGGTGGTACGGTGATGAAATGCCTAGTAAAGATCGTACCATTAAGCCATGAAATAAAATTTGCAATCAGGAGCATTTAAGATGAGAAACAGTATCAGGATTCCTCCAGAGATTCTATCGGTGATGATGTTGATACTACTTTCCGGCATCGTAATGTCATGCGCTTCATTGGGCACAGGGAAAGAAGGTAAATCATCAGACATAGCCTCAGCACAGAAAGAAGGAAGTGGTAGTTATTGTGAAATAATTGTCTGTATCGGGGAGATAAAAGACGAGTGTGAAATGAGAATTGGAGTGATGAAAAACTATGAGGCAACGATACAAACAGATAATAGTAAAAGTTACATTCTAGAGGTAGAGAAAGCTGTATCTATTAAGTACCTGAGAGATTGGATGTTGAAAGACGCCCTGTCACTTCAAAGATTAGGGAGTGGAGATGAATTGTTATACAGAAAATATAAGGGTGAGAACATCGAATATTACGCACGGTATCATAGTGATTTACTCCTAGTGACGAGAAAAATAAGATTAGATGAACAAGCACCAGGCTACATATTTACCTATGAACAAATTTTTAAGGCGGCTGAAGCCTTAGTGCAAAAGGATAGAGCTCAACTGGGCAAAGAAACACTTCTTGTCAAAAGACGGCTATTTCAAAAAGAACCCACTGATTCCTTTTTTATATCCCCAATAAAGCAGAAGGATCTTTATTAGTGCGCAGACTGTATGTGAAACTGGATATACAACACGGGGTAAGCCGCAATGAATAAAATTTCTCTGACAATCCTCAGTGGAATTGCCGCTCTTTTGTTTTCTTGGCCTGGTGGATGAGTTCTTAGTGGATTATTCTGAAGCTATTCGGAAGAAGGTACCAGAAAAGCAGGAAGCGATTTAAAAGTCGCCAAAATACCAGGGGGCATATCATCAATGGAAGAAAAGGAAAGCAAGGTAGTGCCACAGTGTACAAAGTGTAAGCACCTGCACAGGGATACCAAGAAGCGGGGAACCTGTGATGCATATCCCAAGGGCATTCCGTGGAAGATTATAAGCAATGAGCATGATCACAGAATGCCATTTAAGGGAGATAAGGGGATTCTATTTAAGCGTATTCATGAGAAATAAAAAAAGAAGGCCGACAGCCACAAAGGAGAGGGCCAAACTGGCTATCATAGTTTTGGGTTGACACATCATAGCATACTTGATATGAGTATCTAAATATCAAGGAAGTAGACAAATCGCGCAAGTCTGCATCTTAATCTTTTATGAGGGGGTAAGATGAGGGCTTTAATAATCGGTGGTGGTTAATGAAGACCGCATGAGTTATCAGATGATAGCTGTGCGGTTTTTTTGTGGGTGAACCTTAATAAAAACTGGAGGTGGAGTATGAAAAATTTGTTATTATTAACTTTAATCTTAATAATAGTCTTGCCATTATCAACCTCTTCCTGGGCAGAACCCATTCCCGACACGGGCCAGACCCTATGCTATGATAACACACAGGTAATATCATGTCCATCGGTCGGAGAACCCTTCTTTGGACAGGATGCCTATTATATCACTACCCAATCATCATATACTAAACTGGATGAGAACGGCAATCCCCTTTTAGATAATGCACCCTTTCCTTGGGCTATGGTGAAAGATAACGTTACCGGTCTGATATGGGAAGCAAAAACAGATGATGGTTCTGTTCATGATGTGGACAACATCTATAGTTGGGCTAATGCTCAGAATATGATTGCAACACTTAACTCTGAGCAGTTCGGCGGTTTCTCTGACTGGCGACTACCCTCGATTCAGGATTTATCGTCTATTGTTAAAAGATCCAATGTGTCGCCCGCTATTGATGTACAGTATTTTCCAACGACAGCTTCATGGGAATATTTTTCTTCCACTGAAGATGTATGCATTGGTACCAGTTATCATTGGCGGGTGAATTTCACTGGTGGTGCGGTTCGAAGTTATTATTCTGACGCTTTTGTCCGTGCTGTTCGTGGACAAGCATTAACAAATACTTTTATCCCCAATGGGGATGAAACGGTAACAGATTCAGAAACTTGTTTGATGTGGGACGTTTCTTCAGGATCTTCTGTTTCTTGGGAAGATGCACTCGCATATTGCGAAAATTATACTCTTGCTGGATATGATGATTGGCGACTTCCCAACATTAACGAACTGCATTCGCTTGTTGACTATACACGTTGTAACAACGCCATTAAGTCACCCTACTTCCGTAGTTATTCTTCAGAATATTGGTCATCTACTACTGTTGTAAATAATCCATCTACGAGCTATTGTCAAATGTTGTGTTTGAGCACTAGGCGGCATCCTCTTCTATACCA
>JAEAMF010001485.1_pt1 | contig 16655 bp, 13 predicted proteins | sample 8958721 | NCBI WGS metagenome assembly JAEAMF01 (sample SAMN16933255, study PRJNA681124) | bioreactor sludge metagenome | isolation source: anaerobic bioreactor treating anionic surfactant - SDBS | place: India: Bengaluru | collected 2019-02-28
GGGCAACCAGGGTGTGACCATGCCAAGCATGGCCGGGCTGCTGATGCGCCGCTACCTGCACGAGTTCGGGGTACCGCACGAGGATTTTGCACCGTTCCCGGTCATCGCCCATGCCAATGGCGCCAACAACCCGCACGCGATGTACCGCTCGCCGGTTTCCGCCGAGGTGTATGCCCGCGCGGGTATGGTCGCGGACCCGATCAGCATGTTCGACGCGGCACCCATGTGCGATGGGGCTGCGGCGGTGCTGCTTTGCCCGGCCGAGATGGCCAAGCGCTTGAGCGCAAAACCGGTGCGCATTCGGGCATCGGCCGCGGCCACCGACCGGCTGGCCATACACAGCCGGACTGACCCGCTCTTCTTACGGGCAGCCTACCTGTCGGCGCAGCGGGCGTACATGCAGGCCGGCGTGGGCCCGAGCGAGCTGGACCTGTTCGAAGTGCACGATGCCTTCTCCATCCTGGCGGCTCTTTCGCTGGAGGCCTGCGGTTTTGCCGAGCGCGGCAAGGCAACCGTGCTGGCCAAAGAGGGGGCGTTCGCATTGCACGGGCGCACTCCTATATGCACGATGGGTGGATTGAAGGCCAGGGGGCATCCCATTGGCGCCAGCGGGGTTTATCAGGTGGTGGAAGTAGCGCAGCAATTGCGCGGTGAGGCAGGGGCCAATCAAATCGAGGCGCATCTGGGCATGGCCCAGAGCCTGGGCGGCACCGGCGCTACCGCGATCACACACATACTGGAAGGATAGAAGGGAAGGATACAGGATACGGGATTCAGGCCGGTACTCCGCCGCGCGTCCGGTGCGGGGAGCAGGAACGATTGCCTGGATTCTCCATCCTCGGCTCTTTCCCAGTCTAAGGAGGTTTGAAATGAATGTAGCACGTTACTGGAGAACGGAAAGAACTCGATACAATCTGGTTGGCGAGACCTGCCGCGTCTGCGGCGAACCCATCTTCCCGCCGCGCGACCTGTGCCCTCATTGTACGGAGGCAGGGCAGGACCTGCGCACCTTTGGCGGCAAGGGCGAGGTCTATTCATTTTCGCACGTGAATGACGCCCCGGCCGGCTACACCGAGTACCAGCCATACACCATGGCATTGATCAAGTTGCAGGAAGGGCCACTCCTGACCGCGCAGCTCACCGACGTGGATGAGAGCGAAGTGCGCATCGGCATGCCCGTGGAGATGGTCACGCGCAAGCTAAAGGAAGAGGGCGAGAACGGGATGATCGTGTACGGGTACAAGTTCCGTCCGGTCGTTAGCGCGTAGGAAAACACAACAGAGCATCAAACGCTCTCCAGAGATGGAGGGCGTTTCTCGTTTTGAGCCAGGAAATTCCTGGCACAGGTTAGTTCTCAGAGGTGCAGGCGGTGCCCCGGTGAAATCCCAGGATCCTTCCGGCCCGTTTTCTAGACCCGTACCCGCGTCCAGCAGCCCCGGCGGGCACTCTCTTCGATGGCCTCGAGGAGTACTTGTATGTAGTGTCCGTCGGCAAAGGTGGGGAAATCGGGTCTGGAAGACCCACCCGCCTCGATGTACGCATACACTTTGCGGAACAATTGCAGGAACGTGTCCAGATGGCCCTCATCCTGCCCGACAGGGCGCGAGATCAGCTCCTTCGCCGCAGCAGCCAGCAGTGGCGAGTCCTTCAGCAGGTTCTCATTGGCGCGGTCGCGGTGCCCTACCCACAGCTCGCTGGGGCGTTCCGCGGTCCATCCCAGCGAGGATACCGAGCCGTTCACTTCAAAGCTTAACCGGTTCTGGTGACCCGCGCTGACCTGGGAGACGGTGAGCACTCCGCGCGCGCCGTTCTCCAGGCAGAGCAGGATACTGGCATAGTCCTCCGTGTCGATGCGCTGATCCAGGCCCATGGAAGGCGCCTGCGCCCCGGTGTCAAAGGTATGCACGGACCCGGCTGGTTTCCGGCGCACCGGCAGAAAGGTGCACCGGTCGGCCAGCACTTCGGTCACCCGCAGCCCGGTGACAAAGGTGACCATGTCCAGCCAGTGCGAGCCGATGTCGCCCACCACACGCAATGTGCCACCCGCTGACGGCTCTACCCTCCAGTTCCAGTCGGCAGGCAGCAGCAACCAGTCCTGCAGGTAGCAGCCGTGCACCAGGTACAGGCTGCCCAATCCCCCGCCTTGCACCATGGCCCGGGCCTGATGGACCATCGGGTAGAAGCGATGGTTAAAGCAAACGGCGTTGCCAAGCTGCGTTTCACCGGCCAGCCGGACCAGATCGGCCGATTCCTGGCTCGTGATCGCCAGCGGCTTTTCACAGACGACGTGCTTGCCAGCCAGCAGAGCGGCCCTGGCCTGGGGGTAGTGAAGATAGTTCGGCGTGGCCAGATGAACCACGTCCACAGTGGGATCGGCCAGCATGGCATCGAACGTCTCGTAGGCCTTGTCCACACCCAGCTCGGCGGCTTTCTGCCGCGCCCTTTCGGAGGTGCTGCCGACCAGGCCCACCACCTGGATATTGGCACGGCGGAGTGCTTCGACATGCACTGGACCAATGAACCCTGTTCCAACCACTGCGGCTCTCAGCATCAGCTCACCATCCCTCCGGCGCACGAAAGGCTAGCGTACATCGCAAAGGCTGCACGACGCCCTTCTGCCACGCATTGTGCGGGAGTGAAATCAGCAGCACCGGCCGGGACGCGGAATACCCGGGGTACCTCCCCCGAATTCTCAACCTTCGTCGCCCACTCTTCAGAGGCGCAGTACACCACACTATGGTTCGACAGGAGCGAACCCACGTCGGTCTGCGCGGGATCACGGCCGCCCTGATAGCTGACGCCCAGGTCCAGAAGAGAGCCAAGATGGCTCTGGATTGCCGCCAATTCTTCCAGTAGACTGACGGGTGTATCCAGGATATCCACATCGAAGCCGGCCAGGGTCAGATAGTGGGCGCAGGTGACTCCGGCCAAGTTTCCGCCCAGCACCGCAACCGGCAGCCCACCCTGCCGGGCTTGCGGGCGCAGCCAGCCGGACTCCCCGGCAGCCCTCTCCACCCAGTTCATCAGCCCGGCGATGCGCACCGACTGCCCGGCGAAACTGCGCCGGTAGCAGTGCGCCTGGCAGAGCTGCCCGGCCGGACACGCCGTACCGCACATTTGCCCGAAGGGGCTACGCTGGTGCAACTCGCGTGCGGCGCCCACAACGTTGCCCGCCTCCAGGCGCCGCAGCACAGCGGGGATATCAATGCCGGCCGGGCAGTCATGGACGCAGGCCGGGTCTTCGCAGCCCTGGCACTGTGCGGCGGCCAGCCAGGCGTTATTAGCAGTAAGGGGGTCCTGCGGGCCAAATTCGGGCCGCCGGTAGGGAATTTTGACGAATTCCACATACTGCCGCGCGAACTTGTGCGTGTCGTACTCGGGTTTGTGCAGGTCGCGCAGGATCATGTTGGCCGCGCCCACGCCAGAGACCGTGGTGGCCGGCGCGCCGGTGGCCATCACCGTAGAATCACCGCAGATGTAAAGGTTCTTCCACTCGCTGCGGGCGTGCAGGCGCTTGAGCATCTGTTGTCCGAGCATGTTCTTCGGCCCACCCACTGCGCCCCGATTCTTCAACAGGTATCGTTCGATGGTGCTCGGTGTGCCGACAATCAGGGTTTCAATATGGCCACAAAAACCGGGGAAGTGCTGCTCGATTTGATGCAGCATACGCTGCGCCTCGGCCGTTTTCTGTTGCTGGTAGGTAGAAGAACGGTATTCTGGTGACTGCGGAGAGGGCCAGTTCTCCAGATTCGGGGCGATGGCCATGATGACCATTTTGCCCGCGGGACCCAGGGTATCATCTACCAGAGAGTTGATGTACAGGGTCAGGTCCGAGCTGTCAATGACGGCGCGGTTCTCGATGAATATCTCCCAGGGCAGGGCATCCGCAGGCAGCGCCGCCCGGTCCACCACCATGTACAGAGTCATGCTCGGGAAGGTAGGCACCAGGTTCTGTGCCCAGGCCAGCCGCTCCGGTGGAATATGCTCTGGGCGCACCAACTTGCCGTAGAGGTTCCAGACCGTGGCGTTGGCGACAATGCGCTCGGCGCGAATCTCCGTGCCATTCCGCAAGCGCACACCATAGGCCTGCCCGTTCTGAATCAGGATCTCGTCCACCAGGGTGTGGTAGAGCACCTGCCCGCCCAGGCGCTCCAAAGCCTGCTCGATGCGGTTGGAGAGCATCTGCGCGCCGCCGGCGGGATAGTACACTCCACCGATGTGGTTGTCCAGGAACATGGTCGCCGCCAGTACTGCCGGGGTCTCATCCGCCGTGCAGTAACAGTACGCTGAACACAGCTTGTCAAAGAAGTTGATGATCGCCGGGCTGTGAAAATAGCGGTCAAGCAACGTACGCACACTGGTGCTGAGCAGGCTCTGCATTTTGATCATCTGCACCGGACTGCTCAGCAGGCTGCGCAGTCCCCGGCGCCAGGAAAACTCGGATGGGGGTACAATCACCTCGTTCTTGAGGACAATGTTCTCGTACATTTTGTAGATGTCGCCGTAAAAGGCGCGCAGGCCTTCCTTCTCGTCGGGGAAGAGGCGGTCGAGCTCCTGCAAAAAGCGCTCCACGTCCGGCCAGAAGGTGATGGGCTGGCCCTCAAAGGTCATCCTGGCCAGGGTAGAATGCGCCACCACCTCTACCGGCTCCTCCAGCTCATTGATCAGAAAACGAAACGGCTTGAAGCCCCGTTCGCCAAAACCATACAACATCGCCGTGCCTACATCAAAGGTCACACCCGCGCGCCGGAAGGAGGTGCAGGACCCGCCCGGTTTGCCCTGTTGTTCGATCATCAACACGGCCAGACCGCGCTTGGCCAGCAAGCTGGCAGCGGTCATGCCACCCAGCCCTGCTCCGATCACAATGACGTCATAGCGATCGTTCAGAACAGTATCGTTGATCAGTCTCATGGTGAACCATCCGACAGAAAGAGTGGTTAATTATAGATTGTTTCGGTCTTGAATGGTTAATACGCTCAATGGATTGCGAACCCATGGAGGGCACAGGACAGATGTGGGGTATGCGAGGCAATCGTCGATCCGCTCTCTTGCGACCAGGCCGACCACGCCCGGGAGGAGCTCGAACGGCTCTATCCGGGTCTTGACCTGGCGCAGTTCCGTGCGCAGCTTGAGCAGGCCGTCACCCATGGGCGGTTGCGCGCAACAGCGCCTTGAGGCGGGTTATAGACGTGCAGACCAGGCAACGAATTGCAGGGCGTTAACGGCGCGGGTTATCCAGCGTCACGCGGATGGCCAGAGTCTCGCCGAGCCGGTACACGCCCTCCAGTCCCAGGACCATGGGGGAATGCGGTGTCAGGGAAGCTGAGCGTGTGGCCGTCTCCAGTTCGATGCGGAAATCGGCCGAGCCGTCGGCGTCGGCATCGATCTCTTCGTCGATGCGCGCCGGCAGGGCCTCCGCCGGTCGCCAGGCCACCTGAACGAAACCCTTGGCATGTTCGCCGATCAGCGCGTCAAACACCATGCGGTGAATCTCTGTCCGGTACGCGCTGTGCTCGACCGTTCGCACCACTTCGCCGCCGGTCCAGTTGGCAGAGTGTGCCAATCCGGTAGACGCAGCCAGATTCGCGCCCCAGGGCACCTGTTCCGTGAACGCCAGTGCACCAACCAGCATAATCGGAATGCTCAACACGGCCCGAGAATAGCCCAGAAGGGCTTTCAGTCTCGACATTTTCCCATCCTTCCTTCCACTCACAGGCACCTACCGGGTGTGTAGTCCCCCATGGAGCTGAGAGCCCGCTCATCCGGTCAGAATGTGTCCGGTCGTGATCCACAGGAGAATCCGCCACAGACCGTGAAGTATGATGTAGCCGCCCAGGACGGACAAGAGGATGTACGCCGGGTAGAGGAAGAGGGCCCGGGCCACATTGGCGCTGACGCCCACCTTCGTTCCTTTGATGTGATACGAGATGGCACCCTGGGGGCAGGCGTCCACGCACTGCCCGCACTTGGTGCAGCTCATCAGCACCCGGCCGCTTTGCAGGCTGCTATCGTCCAGGGAGAACGTGGGGCATTCGCGAAGACAGCGCTTGCACTGGGTACACCTGGCGGGATCGATACGCACCTCAAAGATGCTCATCTTGTTGAAAAAGGACTGCATGGCGCCAAAGGGGCAGAAAAGCGCGCACTGGATCCGTTTTTTGGTCAGCAGCGGCAACGCGACCACCAGGCCCAGGAACATCAGGGGAAAGATACCCAGGGCCACCCGGGTCCGGAGAGATTCGGGCGCTTCGTACTCGCTCACCAGCTTGAAGGGGCACAGCCACTCGCAGTAGATAGGGTGAAAGGTCAAAGCGGAGAGAAGCACGACCGCCAGCAGGACAGCGAACGGCAGGAAGCGCCACTTGCGGTCAACCTGCTTGATGACCGGTTTCTTGCGCAGCCGGGAAAAGAACTCGTCCCAACCGCCGAAGAAGCAGCCCCAGCTGCACCATCCGCGTCCCACCGACAATGAGGCGCCCATCCACAGCAAGAACCATGTGGCTCCTCCCGCGACCTCGCCGGGAAAGACGACCACGCGCTTGAGCACGGCCGGCAGGAGCACCATCGGCATGGTCAGGGGACAGAACTGGGCTTGCAGGTTGTACGTCATCTCCGCGGTCAGGGCATTGGTGCCATAGGTATCGAACAGGCGCGAGATGAGGTAAAGGGGAAGGGTGAAGGCAAGGAGGATGAACAGCACGGAACGGTAGCGGTGCGTCTTGCCCGTGCGCAACATGAGGAAAAATGATACGGTCAACAGGATCGAAGTGAGCAATGCGGCCACGACGAACCGCCAGTCGACCTGACCGAGCTGCAGCACCATCATCATATACAGCATCGAGAACGGGAGCATCGGCAGAGTCAGCAGCAGCGCCTTCCAGATCGGCATGCGGGGCGAACCGGTACGAGCTTGCGCGGTCATAGTATAGCACCTCCTGCAAGTATTAGGAGGCCTGCCAAGAGATAGTACAGGCCCACGATTACCGCCGCGAATTTCCCGACGATCCGCAGGTCGGGCATGCGGGCAAAGGCTCCCAGGAGGGAGATAGGCAGGAAATAGAGTGAGGTCCCCACGAAAAACGTCACAAAGAAGATTATGCTGCCGCCAAGGGTCCCGCTGCTCGCGGCACCGGTAAAGGCCAACAGCAGCGGCGGGCAGACCTTCAGCCCCGCCAACAGTCCCATACCCACCGGCAGGAGGGCCGGCCAGCGGCGAAAATGGGCATGAGCTTCAGTTATGGCACAACCTCCGGCGGCGTGGCCCTTCTTGCGCAAGGCGCTCAGTAGCAACAGGGCTGCCAGACCGACATACGTTCCACCGAGGAGCAGGGCCTGGTAGCCGCCCAGACCCACGAGCAACCCACCCACGACCCAGGCCAGCAGTCCAAAGAGAAGATAGCCTCCCAGCCGGCCAGCCAGGAACTTGAGCAGGATCGCCAGGTTCTGACGGACGCTTTTCCCTTCGCTCAGGAGAAAGGGGACAAGTACAGGAGCACACAGGGTCAGGCAGGACGTGCCGTTGGCCAAACCGAGAAGAAGTCCCTGCATCCCATCACCTCCGCCGCCTGCAACGGGGGGCCGTTTGTGATGAGGCCCCTTCAGCCGGAGCAGGAACTTGATTCTCGCGCATCGAGCCCTCCTCGCCAATCTTCACGGTCACAAGCGACAGCCCCAGATCCCGTAGCTTGGACAGCAGGCCATACAGGGCCGCCTGGTCCGCTAACACGCCGGTGAGTATCGTCTCGTTCTCCCCGGTGTGGGTGATCGTCAAGCCCTCCAGCCATTCCGACCATCTCTCATCCATACATCCCTTGACGCAAATCTGTACTCGTTGCATCATCAATATGAGCATCCTTTGCTCTTGTCCATGTCCAGTATAGCAGGCAGATGGGCAGGGTGTCATCTATCGAAGGATGGATTCAGGGGTTGATTCCCAACAGGATAAGGAACGGCCTACATAGGAGGCCGTGTGTTATTAGCTGACCGTCAAAGGGGCGGTGCTACAGCAGTCCGAGGTCTCTGGCCCGAGCAGCAGCTTGCGTCCGGCTGCTGGCGGCCAGCTTGGCGCAGACATGGTGGACGTGCGTTTTGACCGTGCCCACGCTGACGAAAAGCCTGGCGGCGATGTCGCGGTTCGACAGTCCCGCGGCCACCAGCTCCAGCACTTCCAGCTCGCGCCCACTCAGGGCCTCGATCAGGGGCTGCCCGGCGGAGGGCAGAGTGTCATTGGGCGCCTGGGCCGTGCCGTGACCAAGCAACGACTCTACGAATTCGGGTGCCTGCCGTTGCACATTTGGCAAGAGTGCAAGCACGGCCTGTCCCTCGTCCAGGAAAGCACGGCGGTAGCCTTCGGGCGCCGCCAGGCGCACGGCCTCTTCAAGAAGCAACAATGCTTGTTCTCTGTCGCCCGATGCGAGCTGCGCCAATGCCTGCAGAATACGGATGGTGATCAGACTCCGCAGGCGCCCCCCTTCGCTGGCAAACTGCTCCAGGTTGGCGAGGAGCCTTTGTGCATCTTCCGGCCGATCCTGAGCCAGCAGCAGCCGCGCATAGGTCAGGTATTCCGATTCGCGGGCATGGCTCGGCCAGCCGGTTGGCGCCATACCGGCTGACTGCGCCCAGCGCTCAACCGCAGCAATGTCCCCATGACGCAGGGCAAACTCGGCCTCCAGAGCAGCCACCACGGAATCCATGTATGGCCAATTGAGCTGCGCTGTGAGCTGGCGGATTTCCTCGACAGTCGCCAGGGCAGCCTGGCCTTCGCCGGCCGCCAGTTGCAGCCGCGCCAGCTCCATCATGCCGGCCACGGGCATGCTCGCGCGGCTAAGGAGCCTGGCAAGCTCCAGCCCCTGCAACAGATGCTGGCGAGCAACTGAAAGATCATTTCCCTCGTAGCACATCCTTCCCAGAAGTATGTGGGCCAGGCCGGCCGGAGGCAGCGGCCTTCCGCGTGCATCCATACACTGATCCACCGCTTGCTGGCAGAGAGACATGGCCTCAGTGCGTTGGCCCTGGATGTCCAGAGTGTCGGCAAGATGGCTCAGCGCGCTGACGGAGCTAAGAGGATGTACCCCCTGGCTTTGTTTCAGAAGCTGGCGGTAGGTCCGGGTTGCGGCAGCTATGTCGCCCGCCATTACCTGCGCCTGAGCCAGATTGTTCAGGACAGCGCCGCGGGCAAAGTAGGGGTCGCCTGCGGCGAGGAGCGTCAGGGCATCGGTAGCGAGTTGTATGGTCCTGGCGACGTCGCGCCGGGCCAGACTGATGTACGTACGCAGAGCGACGAGCACGCCCCGGTCGTACGGCGGTGCACCCGCCGGCATAAGGGCCTCGGCCAGATCGGCAGACGCTTCGGCCGCATCCTGCTGTCCCATTGCGAGCGAAGCCCATGCTTTCAGCGTGGCAAAAGCAGGCCGTTCGCGCACGAGCGCATCAGGCAAGGCGCCGAGCCAACGGCTGAGGGTGTGGAACTGGCCGTTTTTGACGGCCTCGGCACACGCCCGTGGGACCAGGCGCTCCGCTTCATCCCAGTCCCGCGCCACAAGGGCATGGGTCATCGCATCGCCCAGGAATCCATTTGCCTCATACCACCGCGCAGCCCGCCGATGCAGCGAGGCCTCATCCAGTGCAGCCCTCCGGGTGCGCAGCAGGTCGCGAAAGAGGCGATGGTAGCGGTATGACTGCCGGGACTCATCCAGGGGCACGATGAAGAGGTTCGCCTGGTCTAGCGTCTGCAGCACCTGCTGGCTGTCCGTTCGCTCGGTGACAGCATCGCAGAGTGCGGCGTTGAGACGGTCGAGAATCGATGTCTTGAGCAGAAAATCCTGCATCCCGGGCGTCTGCCGCTGCAGAACCTCCTCAACCAGATAATCCAAGATGTAGCGGTCGCTGCCCGTCAAATTGGTCACAAACTGCCGAACGTCGTCGCTCTGCTGCATGGACAAAGCCGCCAGTTGCAGACCAGCGATCCAGCCCTCGGTGCAGCGATGCAGGGCAGTAACGTCGGCAGGCGATACCTCAAGCGCCATCGTCCGCTGCAAAAAGCCCGCCGCCTCCTCCTCCGTGAACTGGAGGTCGCGCTGCCGGATTTCGGTAATCTGCCCACAGGCTCGCAGCCGGGACAGGTTCAGTGGTGGGTCCTCGCGGGTGGCGATGACCAGGTGCATCTGCGGCGGCTGGTGTTCCAGCAAGAAGCCAAGTTGCCGGTGGACGGGAACGGCTTGAATCGTTTGATAGTCATCGAGAACCAGCACAAACGGCCGGGGAGTCTCGGCGAGGTCATTGATCAGGCTGGTCAGGAGCGACTCGGGCGGAGGGGGTGGCGAAGCCTGGAGCATGGCCGATGTCGCCTGCCCGACCGTGGGGTCTATCGTCTGCAAGGCAGCCAGAAGATACGTGAGAAAGCGGACGGGATCGTTATCCTGTTCGTCGAGGGAGAGCCAGGTGCAAGCCAGGGATGCTTTGCGCCTGCCCTGGCACCAGTCTGTGACCAACGTGGTCTTGCCGAAGCCGGCCGGGGCTGAGATAAGTATCAGCCGGTGGCCCAGGCGCAATGCTTCTTCCAGCCGCTCCACCAGACGCAGCCGCTGGACCAGCTTTGCTCGCAGCGGCGGGACGTAGAGTTTCGTCGTTAGCAGGGACACAATTGCATCCCTCCTCATCGCCATGCCCAGACGAGCCCTGTACACGAAACGGATGTCGAAAACGCCTCTACCTTACTACAACCCGGCTCCCCAATACAGCACGACTGTTGCCGGGGTTGTCTAGAGTATCCCCCGATACACTTGCAGCAGTTGCTCCGCCGCCCGCGCCCAGGTGAAATCTCGGGCCTGTGCCAGGCCACGCTGGACCATCACGCTGCGCAGAGATGGGTCGCTCAGCGCCCTCTGCATGGCACTCGCCAATGCCCCCACATCGCGTGGATCTACCGTCAGCGCCGCATCGCCCACGACTTCGGGCAGTGATGAAACGTTGGAAGTAACGACCGGCGTTCCACAAGCCATTGCCTCGAGCGGAGGCAAGCCAAAGCCCTCATACAACGATGGAAAGACAAAGAGCTCGGCCAGAGTGTACAGCGCCGGCAAATCCTCATCGGCCACGTATCCAGGGAAACAGACCCTGTTCTGCAATCCCAGCTCTTCCACCCGCCGGAAGATGTCCTCATACATCCAGCCCGTGCCACCGGCAATCACCAGCTTCGCATCCGGGTCGGCTCCGAGTTGGGCATACGCCTGGATCAGCCGTGGCAGATTCTTGCGCGGCTGCAGCGTCCCGACGCCGAGCATAAAGTGCTCCGGCAAGCGGTAGCGCTGGCGAACTGCGGCGAGAGCCGGGGCATCCTGCACGCGCTGAAAACGGGCGTCCACCCCGGGATAGACGACCCGGACACGGTCAGGGCTTGCGCCCAGCAGCTCGATCACGTCATTGCGCGTGGACTGCGAGTCGGCCAGCACCACATCGGCCCGCCGCACGGACGGCGGTACGACCCGCAACAGGTAGGAACGCAGGCTGGGTTGCGAGCATTCCGGCACGCGCATGAAGGACAAGTCATGCACGGTCAGGACAGTGCGCGCCTGCCGAACCGGTGGCAGGGCAAAATCGGGGGAGTGAAAGAGATCCAGGCTCCCCGTGAACAGCTCCACCCACAACGGCAGGCGCAGCCGGTGCCAGAGGATGGTCATGACCCGCTCCGAGAACGGCAGGCTGACCATCCGCCACGGTCCGGCCGCAGGCAAGGGTCCCACGCCTGGTGCGCGGCCGGACCGCGCACCGCCGGCCGCCAGCAGCACAACCTCATCCCGGGCGTCGAGCGCCAGCAGTGCCTCGACCAGTTGCCGCGTGTAGCGGCCAATGCCCGCACCCTGATTGACTGCGGCGGTATAGTCAATCCCGATGCGCATCGGGTACTCCCCCGGCAAAAGTCGGTGTCTGTACCCCGTACTTCTCGGCCAGCAACAGCAAGCCGAGGACGAGACCCAGCTGCACGTTCATGCTGTGCACAAAGAGGTTGTCGAACAGGTTATGTACAGAAAGGTGTACCAGAATACCCAGGGCTCCCAGTGCAACCGCCCGCCAGTAACCCTGCGTGCACTGGATGGTGCGCCAGGCCACCACAAAACACGCGCCGAACAGGAGCAGGTAGGCGCCCAGCCCCAGGATCCCCGCCTCGGCGGCGATGTTGAGATAATAGTTGTGTGCATGCCCGAGGGGATCAAGCCAGCGGCCCACCGCATACCGCGCATAGGCGACGGCGTAGTTGCCGATCCCGACTCCCAGCCACGGGTAGTCGGTGAACATGGCGATCGCCGCCTGCCAGTGCGCCATGCGCTCGATCACTGCCCAGTTGGCATCATTCACCTCGACCGCAGCAATATCCACGCCACTAATAAAGGGCAGGAAATCAGAGACACGCTGCACCAGGGCGGGCGGCAGATACTGTGCGCCCCCTGCCAACAGGAGGTAGGCAACGACCAGCCCGATGATCGCGGCGGTGGCGAGCGCAGTCCGGCTGCGTGCCGCTGTGATCACCAGCAAGGCTACTGCCAGGCCCACCCAGCCACCCCGTGACCAGCTCATGAGCATAGCCAAAGCCATAGCTCCAAAGGCGGCCACCGGCATCAGGCGCTCCAGCAGATGCCCCGCCCCGAGCAAGAGAGCGGCAGCTCCGGGCACCCCCGGCGTCTGCGGTCCGTGCCGTCCCTCCACTGAGTGCGGAGCGGAATGGCGCGGCTGCAGAGCCTCGAGCAGCAGTGCAAATGCCAGAGGAAGGCCGAGGCCCAGGTAGCCCGCGAACGGGTTGGGCTGGGCAAAGTGCCCATAGGCACGCATGAAGCGGCCAAAAAGCACAAATCCTTCCGGCCCCACCCGCCACAGGAACTGGTATATGCCCACCAGCGCCTCCGCGCTGCCTGCCGCCAACAACGACCAAGCTACCCATCGTCCCCAGCGCTCGTCCACGGCATCAGCCATAAACGCATAGAGAATGGCAATCTCGGCCCACTTGATGATTTCCTTCGCACTCAGCTCCAAAGACCGTGCAGGGAGCAGCGACAGCAAGAGGACGGCGATAAAGATACAGAGCGGCAGCAACAAAGGAGCCCGGGGAACGTGTATGCGGCGTCGCACCACCATCTGCGCAAACCAGATGGACAACAACAAAGCGATGAGCAACTCGGCGGCGCCAACGTTCACCGGCCCCAGAGACAGCTCACGGATCGAACCAAAGGGCACGGCAAAAGCCAGCAGGCAAAGAGCAATCTGGGGTCGAATCAGCAGTAAGATGAGGACGATGCTGCCAGCGAGCAGCAGCACCGTCCACTTCAGAGGTAACACCGCCAGAACTACCCCAAGGAGAATCACCAATCCCCAGAGCAGCAGCCTGGCATATGGCACGTGGAGCATCCAGGCTCTATTCAGCGTCACCGTTCACCTTTCAGGACGGCTCGCCGGTGCTTTGCTGCTTGTCGTCCTTGACGTCATGCGCCAACACGATCGCTTCGGCGATGTCCTTCATCGGGCGGCGCATATTCATACTCATCTTCTGGATGCGCCGGAAGGCGTCTTGCTCCGTGAGGCCCTGCGTATCCATGAGGATGCCCTTGGCACGGTCCACAACCTTGCGTGTCTCCAGGGCTTCCTTGAGATCATCGACTTCTTTCTGCACAGCCTGGAACTCCTGGAAGCGTGACAGCGTGATTTCGACGGCCGGGGCCAGGTTGGATTCTCGGAAAGGCTTGACCAGGTAACCCACGACGCCTGCCTCTTTGGCGCGGTCAATCAGATCTTGCTGGCTGTAGGCTGTCAGCAAGAGCACAGGAGCGATCCTTTCTGCAGTCAGTACCTGGGCAGCCTCAATGCCGTCCATATCGGGCATCTTGACGTCCATGATCACCAGGTCAGGCCGCAGCTCGCGAGCCATGTTGACCGCACTCCGGCCATCATTGGCTTCGCCGACCACCAGGTAACCCAGATTGGTCAGCATCTCGCGCAGGTCCATGAGGATCAACGACTCATCGTCAGCAATCAAAATTCTCGTTCGCTTCAATTGTTCGTACCTCCCAAAGATATCTTGGGGAAAGCCACCACGGCCCTTACCCCCTGTTCGCCATACAATTCAAAGCGGCCCTTGAGGTCACCCTGGACCAGCGTGCGTACGATGCGCAGGCCCAACCCACCGTCTTCGTCCACATCAAAGTCCTCGGGCAGCCCGGTGCCATCGTCTCCGACCTGGATCGTCACCCAGTCTCCATCATCCGTCAAGGTAATGCTCACCACACCGACATCGCGCTGCTCGTAACCATGTTCGACTGCGTTCAGGAGCAACTCGTTGATGACCAGTGCACAGGCGGTAGCTTGCTGCGACGACAGGTAGATGCCCGGCCCTCCCAGTCGAAAATCGATGTGCTTGTTCGGATCCATCACGCTCTGCACCATCTGGTCCACGATGCGCTGTGCCACGTCGCGCAGATTGATTACGCTGGCGCTGTCGTAGGAAAGGAACTCGTGCACTACGGCCACACTCAGGATGCGGTTCACTGTGTCCACGAGCGCCTGTTCTACTTCGGGCGAGCTCGCCCGCCGCGCCTGCAAGCGGAGCAGAGACGCGATGGCCTGCAGGTTGTTCTTGACGCGGTGGTGTATCTCCTGCACCATGGCCATCTTGGCCTTGAGCTCGCGTTCCTTATCACGCGCTTCTGTGGCATCATGAACGGTCCAGATGGCCCCGACTGGCACGCACCCCGCCGGGCACGGCAGCTCCGAAACCCTCCGTAAGGGGAGTAGCCTTTGTCCCCGGTGTGCGTAGAGCGGGATCACCTTACGTATCCAGATACGACCACGCTCCTCTTGCTCTCGCTCCAGGCATTGGCCACTAGTCAAGGCCTCGTCCACCAACTCGGCGTCACCAGTCTCAATGGCGTACACGCTGTAGTGTAACAGGTTGCTCATGTGCCCGATGCGCCGGTACAGGTTGGCGGCGATGCCACTCATATATTGGATGCGCCGCTGCGGGTCGATGACCACGACGCCATCGTGCTCGCCAAAGGGTGACAGGCCATCGGCATTGGTCAACTCGCCGCGCAGCGCCATCTCCTGCAGTTGCTGCAGGGCACGTTGAAAGACCCGGCTGCGCCGGCGATGCCGCTCGTGGGCCAACAGGTTGGTCTCGATGCTCAGCGCCGCAATAGCCCGTCCCTGGCTGCCCAGGACAGGCAGCACCTCACGCACAATGGGTGCGTCGCGTACGGTGCCATTTTGCACACCACGTCGCAGGCGAGTGCTGTCCAGCGCCCGCAAGACCCACGGCGCCACGCGTGCATCGACTCGCTTGCCGGCCAGATTCTCCTCGTACAGCGGAAAAATCGAATGCGGCCGGGCCTGGTCGGTAATCAAGGCCTCGTCGGGCGTGACAGGGACATACAGCAGCAAATCGCTACGGCTCAAGTCCGACAGAATCGGCAAAGCCTTGCGGATACAACTCAGCAGGTCGCCATCGGCCCCGCCAGGATCACGACTGGCAGCACATGGTTTCTCGTCCACGGGTACATCTCGTCCTTGAGAGATTCTGGCAAATCGGTGTCATTGGTTACAACAACGTATCATTATAGCACATCTTGCCCAAGTAGCCAAAGCGGCAGCGAACGACGGGTGTGGTTCAGTTTCGGGGCAGGGTGGCGATTTGCCGTAGCATAGGGCCTTGCCGTTCGCCCCGCGTCAGTTCGACGGGGTGCCCGTTTCCGCGTGGCCACCATGACGCCCACCCCGCCAACAGCACGGCCGCAACCGATGGCCCCAACTGACGGGGGCATGAGTACAGCGGCATGAGTACAGGGCGCAGTAGCGGCAAGGGGCTATGCTACAAATGCGCCCCCAATGTGAACTGCACCCGTGACCGATCGGCTGGCCGGAGTGGGTGCTTTTGACTGAGGTCACAAACTAGGCTATAATTGTATGGTTGCAAGGAGGACGTCAGCAGTGCATTTCCGGGAGAGAATCGGTTCGGCTTGGAAATGGCTCTACCCCGGCATGGGCGTGAAGCGCTGGCTAATCCTGCTCGGATTCGGGCTCTTGTTACTGAGCCTCGGAGTCAGCTTCTTCTACGTTCAGATCTATCGCACCTTGGAATTCACCGGGGCAGCGTCGCCCATCGCCTATGGCGTGACGCTGCAGTTCTTTCCACGCTGGTTGCGCGGCCTGCTGCTCGCTGCGGCCGGGTTCGCCTGCGTGGCCTGGGCTGTGTTCCGGTTGAGCCGCTCCCTGGTCTCGGTCTTTTACGAGTCCGAACGAGAGAGAGTCGTCGACGTCGTTTACCGCCGCCGCATGCGCAAGCGTGGGCCCAAGATCGTAGCCGTTGGCGGGGGAACGGGTCTGTCGACCTTGCTGCGCGGGTTGAAGGAACGCACGGATAACCTGACTGCGATCGTAACCGTAGCGGATGATGGCGGCAGTTCCGGCAAGCTGCGCCAGCAACTGGGTCTCTTGCCCCCAGGCGATATTCGTAGCTGCATCACTGCCCTGGCTGAGGCTGAGCCGCTGATGGCATTGCTCTTTCAGTACCGCTTTGGCGAAGGTCTGGGACTGGACGGGCACAGCTTTGGCAACCTGTTCATCGCTGCCATGGCCGGAGTGACCGGCGACTTTGGACAGGCGATCCGCCAGTC
>JAEAMF010001486.1_pt1 | contig 16648 bp, 15 predicted proteins | sample 8958721 | NCBI WGS metagenome assembly JAEAMF01 (sample SAMN16933255, study PRJNA681124) | bioreactor sludge metagenome | isolation source: anaerobic bioreactor treating anionic surfactant - SDBS | place: India: Bengaluru | collected 2019-02-28
CGTCATAGTCCGCATCGCACCACATGGAGTAGTTGTTGCTGCCAATCGCGTCACAGCTGTACAGCGTGCCCAGCCAGTTGTCCGGGTCACCGTTGTCGCCTGTCCAGCCGATCAACGAGATGTCGTGTTCACCGTCCTTGGTGCGCTTGAGGTATTCCCCCCACTCGTAGCTGACAATCCTGACCTTGAGGCCGACCTTGCCCCAATCGGCTTGCAGCATCTCGGCCATCAACTTGGCGTTGGGGTTGTAAGGGCGTTGCACGGGCATGGCCCACAGGGTGATTTCGGTCCCCTCCTTGACGCCTGCGGCCTTGAGCAGTTCGCGTGCCTTTTGCGGGTTGTACCCGGCGTCTGTGAGGGTTTCGTCATACGACCACTGGGTCGGCGGCATGCTGCCGACGGCCAGTTGCCCGGCCTGCTGGTAAACCGCATTGACGATGGCGGGCTTGTTGACCGCCATGTCCATGGCCTGGCGCACCTGCAACTGATCGAACGGTGCGCGCTGGACGTTGTAGGCGATATAGCCAAGGTTGAATCCAGGCTTTTCGATCACCTGCAGCTTCAGGTCCTGCTTGAGTGCATCGAGGTCGGCCGGGCGCGGATTCAGGGTCACCTGGCATTCGTTCTTGCGCAGTTTCTGGACGCGCACCGATGGGTCGACGTTGATCGAGAAAATCAGGCGCTCGACCTTGACCTGGCTGGGGTCCCAATAGGCTTTGTTGGCCTGGTAGCGAATCTGCGAATCTTTTTGGTAGCGCTGGAAGACAAAGGGGCCGGTGCCAATGGGGTGCTGGTTGATGTCGCTCGGTTTTCCGCTGGCCAGCAACTGGTTGGCGTACTCGGCAGAGAGGATCGAGGCGAAACTCATGGCCATGTTCTGGATGAATGCGGCATCGATGCTGTTGAGGGTAAACCTGACGGTATGCGCGTCGAGTTTCTCCACCTTGGCGATGTTCTTGTCCAGGCTCATGCTCACGAAGTAGGGGAACTCGGTAGGGTAGGCCTGGCGAAACGGATGGGCTTTGTCGAGCATGCGCTGGAAGGTGAACAGCACGTCATCGGCGTTGAACGTGCGGGTAGGGGTGAAGGCCTTGTTGCTGTGGAACGTGACGCCTTCACGTAAGTGGAAGGTGTAGTGCAAACCATCCCTGGATACCTCCCAATGGGTTGCCAGTGCTGGTTTGACGACGGTGCTGCCTCGTTCGAATTCCACCAGTCGGTTGTATATCGGCTCGGCCGCATCGTTGTCGGTGGCACTGGTGTACTGGGCGGTATCGAAACCTGCGGGGCTGCCTTCCGAGCAGAATACCAGGCTGCCTTTGGCCTGAACCTGAGTGGCCAATGCCAGGGGTGTCTGGGCCAGTAGGCCAAGGCCGAGCAAGGTGGCAAATACGGGTGTGTATCGCATGGCGGTCCCTTTCTTTTCTTCTTGTTGAACAGGTCAGTGGCATGCAGTCGGCCATAAGCTCGCGACTGGCCGGATGCACCTTCGACGTTAGGGGGGCAGGGGGCATTCAGGAAGGTAAGAAAGCGGAGGGTGTAAGTAGGATGTTTCTGATTGATGCGTAGGCTGTGTCTTGATGGGGCGTCGGCAGGATATTGGCCTTCGTTAAAGGCTGGCCCCGGCACGCCGTCTGGCGGTACCGGGGTACCCCCAGTGTCTACTGGCTGATGCCGACCCCGTAGAAGGCATTCAAGGCAAACGGACTGATCTTGAAGCCCTGCACGGTTTTACGCATGGGTTGGTAAACCGTTGAGTGCGCGATAGGGGTAATCGGCACCTGGTCCTTGATAATGTGTTGTGCTTGCTTGTATAGCGCGGTGCGCTTGGCTGTGTCGGAGGTGGCCTTGGCTTGCTTGATCAGCGTGTCGTACTCGGTGTTGCACCATTTGGAGAAGTTGTTGCCGTCCACCGCGTCGCAGCCGTAAAGCGTGCCCAGCCAGTTGTCGGGGTCACCGTTGTCGCCGCTCCAGCCGATCAGCATGGCGCCGTTCTCGCCTGCCTTGGCGCGTTTGATGTATTCGCCCCACTCGTAGGTGACGATCTTGGCCTTGATGCCGATTTTGGCCCAGTCCGATTGCAGCATTTCGGCCATCAGTTTGGCGTTGGGGTTGTAGGGGCGCTGAACCGGCATGGCCCACAGGGTGATTTCGGTGCCCTCCTTGATCCCGGCTTCCTTGAGCAATGCCTTGGCTTTTTCCGGGTCGTAGGGGGTGGCCTTGATGGTGTCGTCATACGACCACTGGGTGGGCGGCATGGCATTGACGGCTTCCTGGCCCGCACCCTGATAGACCGAGTCGATGATCTGCTTCTTGTTCACAGCCATGTCCAGGGCCTGGCGTACCTTGAGCTGAGCCATCGGGTTGGGCTCATTGCTGCCCTTGATCTTGTCCATCACGTTGTAGGCGATGTACCCGAGGTTGAAGCCGGCTTGCTCGGGCATTTGCAGGTTCGGGTCGCTTTTCAGCGATTGAATGTCCGCCGGGCGCGGGAACAAGGTGACCTGGCATTCGTTTTTCTTCAGTTTCTGCATGCGTACCGAAGCGTCTGTGGTAATGGCGAAGATCAGGTTGTCCAGCTTCACGTCCTCGGGCTTCCAGTAGTCCTTGTTGCCCTTGAAGCGGATCTGCGCGTCTTTCTGGTACTTGCTGAATACGAAGGGGCCGGTGCCGATCGGCTTCTGGTTGATGTCGGCGGGTTTGCCTTCCTTGAGCAGCTTGTCGGCGTATTCGGCTGATTGAATCGAGGCGAAGCTCATCGCCAGGTTCTGAATGAATGCGGCGTCTACGGTCTTTAGCGTGAATTTGACTGTGTGTTCGTCGATTTTTTCGACTTTGCTGATGTTTTTGTCCATCCCCATGTCGGTGAAGTAGGGGAACTCGGTGGGGTAGGCCTTACGGAATGGCATGTCTGGGTCGAGCATGCGGTTGAAGGTAAACAGCACGTCGTCGGCGTTGAACTCACGGCTTGGCTTGAAGTAGCTGGTGGTATGGAACTTCACCCCCTCACGCAGGTGGAAGGTGTAGCTCAGGCCGTCCTCGGCGGTATCCCAGCGGGTTGCAAGGCCCGGGATAACGGACGTGCCGCCATGTTCAAATTGCGTCAGGCGGTTGAAGACTGTTTCGGCTGAGGCATCGAAGTCGGTTCCGGTGGTGTATTGGCCGGGGTCGAAGCCCGCCGGGCTACCTTCTGAGCAAAACACCAGGTTGCCTGCTGCGAGGGTGAGGGGGGCGCTGGAGAGTAGGCTTGCACCTAGAAGAAGCGGAATGACTGCATGTTTAAGCATGGTGGCCTCATTGTTGTCATTTTGATCTGAGGACGGCCTCGTGAGCCGGCCTGCCGGATACTTAAGCAGGCCCCATTGCCAATGCAATATTCAGCGTACTGAGTATGGGGAAAATGTGGAACGATCGTACATGGATGTCGCGTTGGTATAACTATCTGGCTTGTTTAACGCTTAATCGTGAATGTTTATGTTTTTTTACGATGATTTCGTGTAGGTGCGGCTGCGCGGCGAGTGAAAATCGCCGCGCAGTGAGCGGATGTCAGGGCATTTGTACTTCGATCGTACCGTCGGCATTCATGCTGACCTGGCTGGTACCGGCTTCGACCTGCGGGCTGGGTGCGGCCTCGGCATCCATACTGGCTTTCATCATCATGACTGGGCCACGGGCATAGGGTTGCGGATAGCCACTGCTGTTGAGGTTCAGGTTGAGTACTTTGTAACCCTTGCCGCCCAGTGCCTCGGTGGCCAGCTGCGCACGGCTCTTGAAGGCGTTTACGGCATCTTTGAGCAGTTCATCTTCACTGGCCTTGCGGGTGGCTGGTGCAATGGCAAAGTCCATGCCGGCCATTTTCAGGTCTTGCAGCAGTTCACCGGTCAGTTTCGACAGCGCCGGGAAGTCGGTGCTTTCCAGGCGAAGCTCTGCACGTTCACGCCAGCCGGTAATTCTTTGGCCTTTGGTGTCGTAAATGGGGTAGCTGTTGCGGCTGCCCTGGCTGATTTTGATGCCCTTGACTGAGCGTGCCTGCTCCAGGGCCTTGTTCATGGTTCGGGTGATTTCGGCTGCGAGCTTGCCAGGGTCGCTATTCTGCGCTTCGCTGTACAAGGTTACGCTCATCAGGTCGCGAGCCACTTCCTTGCTGACTTCAGCGCGCAGGGATACTTGATTGTAACGAGGTTCTTCAGCCAGCACCGGGAGGCTGGCCATCAGACCAGCGGCCAATAGCATTGCAGCACTGCGACGAGGGAAATACATGTAGGGCTCCTTGAAAAAAGGCGTGGTTGATGGTCATCCATTTTCACGCAGACACTTAAGACCCTTGGCAGTGTAGCGAGGTTCAAAAATGCCAGTATGGGCCTGTAAAAAACTGTGGTGTGTTGCCGCATCGCTGCAGACCAGGCCTCACCTTCGGTATACTCGCGACGATTCACCTGGAGCACTCATCAGGAGAGCTCATGCTCGCCCCCGTACAAATACTCTCTGCTACCCGTCAGAACCTCTGGCGCCTGACGTTCATCCGCATTCTGGTTTTGGCGGCCCAGGCCGGTTCCGTGGCCGTTGCCTACTGGACTGATCTGCTGCCGCTGCCGTGGCTGTCGTTGGTTATCACGCTGGGCTTGTCGACGTTGCTCTGCGCCTTCACGGCCTTGCGCTTGCGCCTTTCCCTGCCCGTCACCGAGCTGGAGTACGCCTTTCAGCTGGCTTGTGATCTGCTTATTCACAGCGCCCTGTTGTATTACTCCGGCGGGTCGACCAATCCGTTTGTCTCGTACTACCTAGTACCGCTGGCCATCGCCGCAGTGACCTTGCCGTGGGTCTACTCACTGATCCTGTCAGGCATCGCACTTATCGCTTACAGCCTGTTGCTGGTGCAGTTCTATCCGCTGGAAACCTTCCCGGTTGCACGGGAAAAAATGCAGATATATGGCATGTGGCTGAGCATCGCGCTGGCTGCAGCGGTGATTACCTTCTTCGCCGCCAAGATGGCCGAGGAGCTGCGCCGTCAGGAGCAGTTGCGCGCCCAGCGACGCGAGGAAGGCCTGCGTGACGAGCAGTTGCTGGCCGTCGCCACCCAAGCGGCAGGCGCGGCCCACGAGCTGGGAACCCCGCTGGCGACCATGAGTGTGTTGATCAAGGAAATGCGCCAGGACCATTCCGACCCGCTACTGCAGGAAGACCTGCAAGTGCTGCAGGATCAGGTCAAACTGTGCAAGGAAACCTTGCAGCAACTGGTGCGTGCCGCCGAAGCCAACCGGCGCATGGCCGTGGAAGATCAGGACGTCACCTTCTGGCTTGACGAGGCACTGAACCGCTGGCACTTGATGCGCCCAGAGGCCAGCTACCGCTTCCAGCGCCTTGGCCAAGGCAGCATACCCCGCCTGGCGCCACCACCGGATCTGACCCAGGCGCTGCTGAACCTGTTGAACAATGCCGCCGATGCCTGCCCGGATGGGCTTGAAGTTCATCTGGACTGGAACGACCAGGACATCGTGATCAACATCCGCGACCATGGCCCCGGCGTGCCGGTGGCCATCGCCGAGTCGATCGGGAAACCCTTTTTTACCACCAAGGGCAAGGGCTTCGGCCTGGGCCTGTTTCTGAGCAAGGCCAGCGTCACGCGTGCTGGTGGCTCGGTAAAACTCTATAGTCACGAGGAAGGCGGTACGCTGACCGAGCTACGCCTGCCGCGTGATGCGCGAGGAGATCAACAATGAATGATGAAACCCAGGTCGAAGGCGAAGAGCTGCCGCATCTGTTGCTGGTGGACGATGATGCCACCTTTACCCGCGTGATGGCCCGAGCCATGAGCCGTCGCGGTTTTCGTGTGAGCATTGCTGGCTCGGCTGAGGAAGGGTTGGTGGTGGCTCAGCAGGACATCCCCCACTACGCGACACTGGACCTGAAGATGGAAGGCGATTCGGGCCTGGTGCTGCTGCCCAAGCTGCTCGAACTCGATCCGGAAATGCGCGTGGTCATTCTGACCGGCTATTCAAGCATTGCTACCGCGGTTGAGGCGATCAAGCGCGGCGCCTGCAACTACCTGTGCAAACCCGCTGACGCTGACGACGTGCTGGCTGCATTGTTGTCCGAGCACGCAGACCTGGACAGCCTGGTACCGGAAAACCCGATGTCGGTGGACCGCTTGCAGTGGGAGCACATTCAGCGGGTACTCACCGAGCATGAGGGCAATATCTCTGCGACGGCCCGGGCACTGGGCATGCACCGCCGCACGTTGCAGCGCAAGCTGCAAAAGCGCCCGGTCCGACGCTGAGCGGTATCAGATCTCGCTACCGTGTTTTGCCAGGGCCTGACGGATCAGGCCTAGTACTTCCGTCGGGTGCTCCGCTCTTTTTATGGATGTTGCACAGTCCAGGGGAGCGCTAGCGTAGTAATCGACGCAGATGAAATCATCCACAAGGCCATTAACCAGTACACGATGGTCTGCGGCGCCATCCCCGACGATGATTACAGGCCCATTCAGACGGCCTTTGGCCCGCCATTCGCGCACAATTGCAGACTTGCCTTTGCTTGAACTCAGCAAGGGAGAGGGGCGAATGGCCAGTGCGCGCGAGCCAAGCCAGAAAAAACGGTTGGCGATGACGTGCTGCGGGTTGATCCCCCATGATGCTGCCAGCGGCACGATCCACTCCATGTAACCGCCCGAGATGATGTGTATACCGACCTGCTGTTCTTGAAGGTGGCGCAGGGTTGTGCGCAGCGCCTCAGGCAGGCAGTTTGCCTGTTCGCGGATGTAGCGTTGAACATGCACTCGGCGGATTCTGGGGATGATTTTCATCAGTGTCAGCAATTCTGCCAGGCTGGCCTGGCCTGCCAGAGCCTTTGGGGCGATGTGGGCAAGCCGTTGAATCACTTGCGGCGCGTCCTGGCATCCTTCCAGGCTGAGCTTGATGACTTCGACTGTGCTTTCGCCGGGAAGCAGTGTCTGGTCAAAATCGAAAATCACGTGAGCTTTCATGGCTGAAGCCTGCGCTGTTCAAGGTCGTGGTACTTGTCTTCGCGTGTCCACTGAGTGGCGGCTATCTGCAGGTGCTGAGCGATGGCGTTCTGTACTTGATCGGCGAAGTCCTGATCTGACTGCTCCGCAGCGGGTGACTGGTGGGCGAGAAAGGTCAGTTCAAATTCGAGCCAGGGCATGGCCAGGAGCCGCAGGAATTTCATCGCGCCCGGATCTTCAAGCGGGTTGGGGTTCAGTCCCAGGGGTGTTTTGAGCTTCATTGCCAGTGGTACCACCGGGCGACGGCGCACCATGAACTCCGGGCGAAAACGGAAAAGGCCTTTGCCGTTATTGATGGTCGCTTCGGGGGTGATGTAGAGCGCCGTGCCTTCGGGGGCGCGTTGCCATTGTCGGAAATGCCCGGCGAGTTGCCGTTTATCATCGGTCACTTGCCAGTAGCTTGAGCCTGAGCACTGAAACAGCAGGTGCCCGGTCAGTTTGCCGATGATGCTGTCGGTTTTTACCACCATCACCGTGGCGAAAGGCATTGCCAGTACCGGGTAGTGATCAAACACGCTGATGTGATTGAGCGCGACGACGCAGCCGTCAGTATGCTGCCCTACCTGCTGAGGCGTCATCGCGCACTTGATGCGTATATTCATGGCTTTCAAGAGGCATCGATACAGCGCCCTTTTACCTGCGCGAGGTAAAACCAACGCGATCAGGCTAGCCAAGAACAGACTGAACAGGCGCAGTACCAGAAGTATGATGCCTACAGGCAGGTACAGGTAACGCAGTACGGCGGATACACCGCTACGGGGTTGCCAGGCGCTCATGTCCGAAAGGTCACTGACCCGAGGGGTAATCCGTTCATTCGATTGCTTAGACATTTGCATGGTGCGCGCCCTGTTTAGGCGCTTCAAGAGCGCGTTCACGTTTCTGTTCAAAGTAGTTGATCAAGGATTCGATACGGGCGGCGTTCTTGGCGCGGACTTCGAGGATTTTTTGTTTGGTGACATCGATTTTTACATGCGGACCAAACGGGGTTTCGATAATGCAATCCGGAAGTACTTCCAGGTTCAGCAGTTTTTTGTTCATGTTGAGTGCTGCAGTGTGCTTCAGGTTTGTCAATGTATAAACTTTCTCAAACCCCAATGTTTCAAAGGCATAGGTGACGGCCATATGAGCGGCGGTGAAGGGATAAGGTGTTCCCCAGTAGGGCTTTAAAAAGCGCATTCCAAAGTTTATTCCCCACTCTTTTTCAGCAAACCCCGCGTAGCCTATGAAGGGCGAGCCAAGGCCAAGGCTTACTGCCCAGCGCGACCAGCCTTGTTTGGCGTGCGCTTCCTGGAAGGTCGCCACTTCGGCGGCGGCATCCTGCTCGGTTCGTGTGGTGCCAGCAGAAATGAATTGCATCGTTTCACTGTCGCTTACCAGTGAGGCGTAACCCTGTATATCCGCTGCATCCCACGTTCTTAAGGTTAATCCATGTAGGCTGATGATTTCTGTGCGCACGGTGAAGTCCTTGTCGATCTAAGAAGTATCAAGTGGAAACTCAGGTGGCTAAGGTGGGTAAGCGTCTTACACAAACTGAGTTGTGATCGTTTCTATAATGAGTGTTGTTGAGGTGCAAGTTCGTGGGGGTGGGCTGCAAGAAAGTTAGTGATTTCTGTAGTTGTCTTGTAACTTGTCTTGGATGTAGGTGGAAGTTTTCTGTCAGGCGCTCGTTGATACAGGGCGCGAGGATAGTGTTGCTCAAACGGAGTGACTCAGGGCTGTCGAGCCGGCGCTTGTATTTGCGCTATTGAATATCTTTTCAGTGGCTTTTCTGCCTGTGCAGCCCGCACTGTTTGGTCGGATGCGACACTTGATTCAGACCTGTACGCGCTGATCTGAAATTTATTGCGTGTGGCGAAAAATCCCCATCAAGATATCGCCTTTGCTGGCGTATCATTAGCCACCTAACGACAGCCAGCCAACGGGATCGCCTGCATGCTCGCCCTCTTTTTTCAGACGCTGAACATCACTGCGCCTGTGTTTGCGATGTTGTTCATGGGGGTGCTGCTCAAGCGCATTAATGCCATCAACGACGGTTTTATCCATACCGCCTCGTCCCTGGTCTTCAACGTCTGTATGCCAGCGTTGTTGTTCCTGGGTATCTACCACGCGGACCTGAGTGCGGCGGTCAAGCCGGGTTTGCTGCTGTACTTTGTGGTTGCAACACTGGGTGGTTTTTCCCTGGCTTGGGCCTATGCCCTGTGGCGTTGCCCGCGTGAAGACCGTGGTGTCTATACCCAGGGTGCATTTCGTGGCAACAACGGGGTTATTGGTCTGGCGTTGGCGGCGAGTATGTACGGTGATTACGGCATCTCGCTCGGTGCGGTTCTGGCGGGCCTGGTGATCCTGCTCTACAACTCGTTGGCGGCGGTGGTGCTGGCGGTCTACAGCTCCAGCACCAAGTCCGACCCGTGGAGCATTCTCAAGAGCATTTTGCGTAACCCGCTGATCATCAGCGTGCTGCTGGCCACTCCAATGGCGTATGGACAGGTGCCATTGCCGAACTGGTTACTGACCTCCAGCGACTATCTGGCGCAGATGACACTGCCGTTGGCGTTGATCTGTATCGGTGGCACGCTGTCGCTGGCATCGTTGCGCAACAGCGGCAGTCTGGCCATCAGTGCCAGCCTGCTGAAAATGGTCTGGTTGCCGCTGATCGGTACTGTCGGCGCGTGGTTGTGGGGTTTCCGAGGTGCCGAGTTGGGTATTCTGTTCCTCTACTTCGGTAGCCCGACGGCAGCTGCCAGCTACGTGATGGCCCGCGCCGTCAACGGCAACCATGAGCTGGCGGCATCGATCATTGTCATCACCACAGTGGCGGCGGCGCTGACGACAAATATCGGCATCTTCCTCTTGCAGTGGGGCGGCTGGATCTAGATCCTGTCACAAAACAATTCAAACGCTGCCTGACCTGTCCGAGGACATTCCATGCAAGACGAGATCACGCCCGAGCGCTTGCATCGTGGGCTGAAGAATCGCCATATCCAGTTGATCGCCCTGGGCGGTGCCATCGGTACTGGCTTGTTTCTCGGCATTGCCCAAACCATCCAGCTGGCTGGCCCTTCGATTTTGCTGGGGTATGCGGTTGCCGGGCTGATTGCATTTTTTATCATGCGACAGTTGGGCGAGATGGTGGTCGAGGAGCCGGTATCGGGTACGTTCAGCCACTTCGCACACCGTTACTGGAGTGAGTTCGCCGGTTTCATGTCGGGCTGGAACTACTGGGTGCTCTATGTGCTGGTGGGCATGGCCGAGCTGACCGCCGTGGGGATCTACATCCAGTACTGGTGGCCAGACTTTCCGACCTGGGCCTCGGCAGCAGTGTTCTTTGTGTTGATCAACCTGATGAACCTCAGCCAGGTCAAGGTCTATGGCGAGATGGAGTTCTGGTTTGCCTTGATCAAGGTCGTGGCGATTGTCAGCATGATCGCCTTCGGTGGCTGGTTACTGTTCAGCGGCAATGGCGGCCCGGACGCCAGTGTGGCCAACCTTTGGCAATACGGTGGTTTCTTTCCCAACGGCCTGACCGGGTTGTTGATGGCCATGGCGGTGATCATGTTCTCGTTTGGCGGCCTGGAGCTGGTCGGCATTACCGCCGCTGAGGCCGACAATCCGCGCTACAGCATCCCGCGGGCGACCAATCAGGTGATCTACCGCATTCTGCTGTTCTACATCGGGGCGCTGGCGGTGCTGTTGTCGCTCTACCCATGGCAGAAAGTGGTTCAGGGCGGCAGCCCCTTCGTGATGATTTTCCATGCGCTTGATAGCAACGTGGTGGCCACGGTACTCAACCTGGTGGTGCTGACGGCAGCGCTGTCGGTGTACAACAGTTGCGTGTATTGCAACAGTCGCATGCTGTTTGGCCTGGCAACACAAGGCGATGCGCCGAGGCGCCTGCTCACGGTCAACGCACGAGGTGTGCCCCTGGCGGCGCTGGGGGGTTCGGCAGTGGCCACCGGGCTGTGTGTGTTGATCAACTATGTGATGCCGGCCAAGGCCTTTGAGTTGCTAATGGCACTGGTGGTGTCATCGTTGGTGATCAACTGGGGCATTATCAGTATCACCCACTTGAAGTTCCGCCGGGCCAAGCAGGCTGCCGGAGAAACGACGTTCTACAAAAGCTGGGGCTACCCGCTGACCAACTACATCTGCCTGGCCTTCCTGGCCCTGATTCTGCTGGTGATGTACTTGACCCCGGGCATCAACATCTCAGTGATGCTGATTCCGGTCTGGCTGGTGCTATTGCGGCTGGCCTTCTGGCTGAAAAAACGCAACGAGAAGGCTGCCGCTGTTTCCAACTGACGCGCCGAAGGCAGGCGAGTGATCGATCAGCCCTGTTGGTAGCTGTCGATCACTTCCTGGGCGGCACGGAAGGCGTCTATTGCTGCTGGAACGCCTGCATACACCGCGCAATGCAGCAACGCTTCGCGAATCTCTTCTACGGTACAGCCGTTGTTCAAGGCGCCGCGCACGTGGCCCTTGAGTTCTTGCGGGCACTTCAATGCGGTCAGTGCGGCCAGGGTGATCAGGCTGCGGGTTTTCAGCGGCAAGCCTTCTCGGCTCCAGACACTGCCCCAGGCATGTTCGTTGACGAATGCCTGCAGCGGCGCCGTGAAATCGGTAGCGTTACCCAGTGCGCGGTCAACGAAAGCGTCACCCATTACCTGGCGGCGGACCTGTTCGCCGCGTTTCTCGCTGTCACCCATCGTGTTCTCCTTAGTGTTGACGGCGCCAGGCTTGCAGGCTGGTGTAAAGCAGCGTCACCGCGAGCACTGGCAGGACATAGAACAGCATCAATCGCTCAAGCTTCGTCGCCAGCGGCATGCCGGTGGTGAAAGCCACCACGTGCAGACCATAAGCCAGGTACAGGCAGAGAAACACCAGACCTTCGGCGCGGGTGATCCGGTAGCCAGAATAGAACACTGGCAGGGTCAGGACAGCAACGCCGAGCATCACTGGCAAGTCGAAGTCCAGTGCATTGGGGGAAATCGACAAGGGCGTCGGGGCCAGCACGCTGGTCAGGCCCAGCACGGCGAGCAGGTTGAACAGGTTGCTGCCAATGACGTTGCCCACGGCGATCTCCCGTTCGCCACGCAAGGCGGCGATCAGTGAGGTGGCCAACTCGGGCAGTGAGGTGCAGACCGCAACTACTGTCAGGCCAATGATTCGTTCGGAGAGTCCCAGGTCGACTGCCACCTCGACCGAGGCTTCCAGCAGCAAATGCCCGGCCAGGCTGAGAAGTCCCAGGCCGGCAGCCATCAGCAAGAGGCTATTGAACCAGAAGCCTGCGCTGCGCTGTGGCCTTGGCCCTGGGGCCGGATAGGTGCGCGCGTGGTGCCGGGATTGGTGCCAGAGCAGGCTCAGGTAAGCGACCAGTGCGCAGAGCAGCAGGGCGCCCTCCAGGCGGCCAAGCAGTTCATTGAGCGCGAGTAGATAGACCAGCAGGCTGGCGCCGATCATCAAGGGGATGTCCAGCCTTACCAGTTGTCGGGAAACCCGCAGTGGAATAATCAGTGCGGCCAAGCCAAGGGTTACCAGAACGTTGAAGATGTTGCTGCCGATGACACTGCCTACGGCGACGTCTGGCGCGCCGCTGTAGGCCGCTTGAATACTGACCGTCAATTGCGGTGCGCTGCTGCCGAAAGCTACCAGGCTAAGACCAATGATCAGCGGCCTCACCTGCAGGCTTTCGGCCATGCGCAGGGCGGCACGCACCAGCAGCTCGGCACCTGTGATCAACAGCAGCAGGCCGCTGATCAGTTGCAGCAGGCTGAAGGTCGGTAATGAGGCCAGGTCAAAAATGGTCGTGCTCCCTCAAAGGTCAGTCGCTAAGACCTTGTACCCGTACGCGGGCCGTTCCGCTACGGATCATGCCCAATTGTTCGGCGGCAGCACGGGAGAGATCAATCAGCCGGCCGCGAGTGTGCGGGCCACGGTCGTTAATGCGCACCACCACGCTGCGTTGGTTGTTCAGGTTGGTGACGCGTACCTGTGTGCCGAAGGGCAGGCTGCGGTGCGCAGCGGTCAGTGCGCGTTGATTGAACGGTTCGCCACTGGCAGTACGCTTGCCGTGGTGACGGGCGCCGTAATAGGAGGCCGTACCACTTTCATCGTAACCGTGAGGGTCGATGTCGTGGCTGGCACAGCCGGCAACCAGGGTGAACAGTGCTAGCGCACTAAGCGGACGCCACATGAATCAGATACTCCGAGGTGTGTGCATGGCTGGCAAGGCTGGCTCTTACAAGGTGCAGGCCTGGTAGGAGCCAGCGTTGCCGGCGATGCAATTACCCTTCGAGCTTGCTCTTGAGCAATTGGTTCACTTGCTGCGGGTTGGCCTTGCCTTTGGACGCTTTCATTGCCTGACCGACGAAGAAACCGAACATCTTGCCGCGCTTGGCTTCATCGGCGGCGCGGTACTGCTCGACCTGCTCGGCGTTGGCTGCCAGCACTTCGTCCAGCACTTTCTCGATCGCGCCGCTGTCGGTGACTTGCTTCAGTCCGCGGGCCTCGATGATGGTGTCGGCATCGCCTTCACCGGCGGCCATCGCCTCGAAGACCATCTTGGCGATCTTGCCGCTGATGGTGTTGTCGATGATGCGCGAGAGCATACCGCCCAGTTGTGCGGCACTGACCGGTGATTGCTCGATTTCCAGGCCCAGCTTGTTCAGCAGGCTGCCCAGTTCGACCATGACCCAGTTGGCGGCCAGTTTGGCATCGCCACATACGCCAACCACCTGTTCGAAGTAGTCTGCCTGTTCGCGGCTGGAAGCCAGCACGTTGGCGTCGTAGCTGGACAGGCCGAACTGGCTCTGGAAGCGCTCGCGTTTCTGCGGTGGTAGCTCCGGCAGGGTGGCGCGGGTGGCTTCGAGGAAGGCCTCTTCGATGACCACAGGTAGCAGGTCCGGGTCGGGGAAGTAACGGTAGTCGTTGGCTTCCTCCTTGCTGCGCATCGAGCGGGTTTCGTCCTTGTTCGGGTCGTACAGGCGGGTTTCCTGGATGACCTTGCCGCCGTCTTCGATCAGGTCGATCTGGCGTTGCACTTCGCTGTTGATCGCACGCTCGATGAAGCGGAACGAGTTGACGTTCTTGATCTCGCAGCGGGTGCCGAACTCGGCCTGGCCTTTCGGACGAATCGAGACGTTGCAGTCGCAACGCAGCGAGCCTTCGGCCATGTTGCCGTCGCAGATGCCCAGGTAGCGCACCAGCGCATGGATCGCCTTGACGTAGGCCACGGCTTCCTTGGCGCTGCGCATTTCCGGCTCGGAGACGATCTCCAGCAGCGGGGTGCCAGCACGGTTCAGGTCGATGCCGGTGGCGCCGCTGAAGTCTTCGTGCAGGCTCTTGCCGGCGTCTTCTTCCAGGTGCGCGCGGGTAATGCCGATACGCTTGACGGTGCCGTCTTCCAGGGCGATGTCCAGGTGGCCCTTGCCGACAATCGGCAACTCCATCTGGCTGATCTGGTAACCCTTGGGCAGGTCAGGGTAGAAGTAGTTCTTGCGGGCGAACACGTTGTGCTTGCCGATCTCGGCGTCGATCGCCAGGCCGAACATGCAGGCCATGCGCACGGCTTCTTCGTTCAGCACCGGCAGCACGCCGGGCATGCCCAGGTCGATCAGGCTGGCCTGGGTGTTCGGCTCGGCGCCAAAGGTGGTGGCGCTACCGGAGAAAATCTTCGACTGGGTGGCGAGCTGGGTATGAATCTCCAGCCCGATAACAACTTCCCATTGCATGTGTGTATTCCTCAGAAGCCTTTAGGTGCGCGGGTGTGCCAGTCAGTCACTTGCTGATAGCGGTGCGCGACGTTGAGCAGGCGGCCTTCCTGGAAATACGGGGCGAGCAATTGCACGCCGACCGGCAGACCTTCGACGAACCCGGCCGGCATCGACAGGCCCGGCAGGCCCGCGAGGTTGGCGGTGATGGTGTAGACGTCTTCCAGGTACGCAGCAACCGGATCGTTGTTCTTCGCGCCAATCTTCCAGGCCGGGTTCGGCGTGGTTGGGCCGAGAATGACGTCGACCTCGTTGAAGGCGGCCATGAAGTCGTTCTTGATCAACCGACGGATTTTCTGCGCCTGCAGGTAATAGGCATCGTAGTAACCCGCCGACAAGGCGTAGGCGCCAACCATGATCCGGCGTTGTACTTCAGCACCGAAGCCTTCGCCGCGCGAGCGCTTGTACAGGTCGGTGAGGTCTTTCGGGTTTTCGCAGCGGTAGCCGAAGCGCACGCCGTCGAAGCGCGACAGGTTGGAAGAGGCTTCTGCCGGCGCGATCACGTAGTAGGCCGGAATGGCGTGCTGCATGTTCGGCAGGCTGATTTCCTTGATGACCGCACCGAGCTTCTCCAGCTCTTTGACGCTGGCCTGGACCAGGTCGGCAATGCGCGGATCGAGACCGGCACCGAAGTACTCCTTCGGCAGGCCGATGCGCAGGCCTTCAAGGGATGCATTCAGGTTGGCGGTGTAATCGGGCACGGGCTCATCGATGCAGGTGGAGTCCTTGGCATCGAAACCGGCCATGCCTTGCAGCAGCAGTGCGCAGTCTTCGGCGGTGCGGGCCATCGGGCCGCCCTGATCGAGGCTTGAGGCATAGGCGATCATGCCCCAGCGCGAAACACGACCATAGGTCGGCTTGAGGCCGGTCAGGTTGGTCAGCGCCGCAGGCTGGCGGATCGAACCACCGGTATCGGTGCCGGTGGCGGCTGGCAACAGGCGTGCGGCGACAGCCGCGGCCGAACCACCGGAAGAACCGCCAGGGACGTGCTCGAGGCTCCACGGGTTCTTGACGGCGCCGTAGTAGCTCGATTCGTTGGCCGAGCCCATGGCGAACTCGTCCATGTTGGTCTTGCCCAGGGTGACAGTGCCAGCTTCGGCTAGTTTGCTGACAACGGTGGCGTCGTAGGGCGCCTTGAAGTTGTCGAGCATCTTCGAGCCGCAGCTGGTCCGCACGCCTTGGGTGCAGAACAGGTCTTTGTGGGCGATCGGCGCGCCGAGCAGGGCACCGGTCTCGCCAGCAGCACGCCGTGCGTCGGCGGCACGGGCCTGGCTGATGGCCAGCTCTTCGGTGATGCTGATGAAACTGTTAAGTTGTGGGTCGAGTTGCTGAATGCGTGCCAACAGTGCACGGGTCAGTTCTTCGGAGGAAAAACGCTTGTCGGCGAGTCCGCGGGCGATCTCGGCCAGGGTCAGTTGATGCATGGCAGGCTCTTTTCCCTTACTCGATGACTTTCGGAACCAGGTACAGGCCGTTTTCGGTCGCCGGGGCGATGGCCTGGTACTGGTCGCGATGGTTGCTTTCGGTGACCACGTCAGCGCGCAGGCGCTGGCTGGCTTCCAGCGGGTGGGCGAGTGGTTCGATGCCGGTGGTGTCGACGGCTTGCATCTGGTCGACCAGCCCCAGAATACTGTTCAGGGCATCAGTGGTGCGTGGCAGATCGCTTTCATTCAGGCCCAGACGGGCCAAATGAGCAATCTTTTCCACGTCGCAGCGTTGAAGCGCCATGGGAATCTCCAGGGAAACAAAAAAACGGATTTCATCCGTGATGAGGAACATGCCGGCAATTTTACGGTCATACGGCCGCGATCATGTGCTGGCTTGCTCGGAAAAACTGCCAATTTAACATATTGGCGCCTTG
>JAEAMF010001491.1_pt1 | contig 16598 bp, 14 predicted proteins | sample 8958721 | NCBI WGS metagenome assembly JAEAMF01 (sample SAMN16933255, study PRJNA681124) | bioreactor sludge metagenome | isolation source: anaerobic bioreactor treating anionic surfactant - SDBS | place: India: Bengaluru | collected 2019-02-28
CAAGCCCTCAGCGTTGCATGCTCCTGAAGGGGTTGGGGGTGCCGTTCGATGTCTTCGTGACGGGCGTGGAGGATGAGAGTGACGTGACACACCATGATCCCGTCGAGCGGGCACAATTCTTCGCGCGTCTGAAGGCGGAGCATGCACACTCCGCCCATCCGGAGGCGTGGGTCATCGGCTGCGACACGCTCGTCGTGGCCTCCGACGGCACGCTCCTCGAGAAGCCACTCGATGAGGAGGGGGCGCATCGGATGATCATGCTGCAGAGCGGCAAGACCTCCCTCGTTCATTCCGGTCTCTGCGTGCTCACACCCGAAGGGGAGCCGCATGAAGGCATGTCCACTTCCTCGGTCACATTCAAGCGACTCACAGAAGAGGAGATTGCCTGGTGGATCAACACGAAGCTCTGGCAGGGGCGCTCAGGTGCCTTCCAGATCGACGGGCCCGGCCAGCTCATGATCGAGCGTATCGAGGGCGATTGGTCGAGTGTGGTGGGGCTCCCGCTCTTCCTCCTCGGACAGTTATTGAAAAAGGCGGGATGGGACGTCTTCAATGGGGTTTCCTGAAAACGAAATATCGAGGGGCATCACCGCGTCTCATCCTCCACTTCATCGTGTCCTTCGCCCACGCGCGTGCCGATCTCGTCGCCGAGATCCTTGTCGTCGCGCTCCTGCTTTGCAGGCTGATCGTCATCGTTGCCGTCATCGCCGGGCCACCAGTGCATAGGGAGAGGGAGGGGAGGTGAAGAGAGTGTAATGGAGAATGTCCTTCATTGCCATCTAGAGTGCGGGCAGGCGCTCTCCGGCAAGCAGGCGTCGGGCTTCCCTGAAGGAGGGCATCGCCCAAGCGACGAGCTTCCAGTAGGCGGGCGAGTGATTGGCCTCCCTGCGGTGCGCAAGCTCGTGCACGATGATGTAGTGGAGCACCGCAGGCGGCACGAAGAGGAGGGCTGCATTGAGATGGATGGTGCCGCGGCGCGTGCAGCTGCCCCATTGGGAGGAGGCGAATCGCAGGCGCACGTGGGTGATGGGAACACGGAACGTCTGGGCATTGATGCGGTGAACGAGGGAGGTCACTTCCTCCTCCTCGAGGGCGGAGAGCGCTTTCCAGAGGAGGCGGTGGATGCCCGTTCGCTTTGTGTGCGGTCCCACGGTGATGTGCCATCCCTCCTTCGTGCGAATAGCGCGCGTCTCGCTCCCCGCGGAGAGGGTGAAGATGTACGTTCTTCCGCTCGCGAGTGTCACTTGCGTGCCAGGCTCTCCCCCGAAGAGGGCGTGGAAGGGGTCGATGACGTGCTTCCGGCGCTCCCGTTCCACCTGCCGCTGCATGCGTCGGAGGAGCTCCTGCACGTGCTGTTCTTCCTCCTCCGTCGAGAGATTCCTCGCGAGGCGAATCACGATGGTATCGCTCTTCAGGACGGCGCGGGAGTACCGATTCTTCGTTCGCTCGATTCGGTGGTGGAAGTGCGGGGGTACTGTCATGGGGGACGAGTATAGGCCCGCGTGCAAGAGTGCCACCGTTGCGGGAGTCGGGGGTCGCTTTCGCTTCATATCGTCGGTTCTCCCTCTAATTTTGGGCTGCGGAGCTCGATGTGTTCTGTACCGTTGCCATACTTGTGAGACTTCTCGCGGATTCGCTGCAGGATTCGAGTGCCGTCTCGGCTTGACTCATGAACGTCTCTGCATCTTGGCTATTTCCCGCCGTGGGAACGCTCTCGAGGAGCGCTTCTGCCCCTACGAAGCAGTCTGCTGCGCGTGCCACTTCTGCGGCGGCTTCCTGACTGATTGCAGGGTCCTGCCCGATTGCCCGGAGACTCACGAGGAAGTGACTCGTCCAGCTGAGCGCATGTTCCGCCCGGAGCTGTCGCAGGGAGAGCCAGGAGGGGGTGCGGTACTGTTCCCGCAGGTTGTCGCGCGCCTCCATGATCTGCTTCGTCGTGCGGAAGACGCCGGCGTCGAGGCCGTCGATGAAGGTGGTGAGAGCGGAGAGGAGCGCATCTGCGGATGCCAGTGCTTGCGTGCGCGTTTCCTCGCTCACGCCGGGGAGTGTCTCATTATTCCTGCGTTCCCTCCGGAGCATCTCGCGCTCAAGGGCGAGTTCGTTGCGGAGGCATTGCACGATGGTCGGGAACTTCGTGTCGCGGTTCGCGCGGCGGATGGACCCCCCGCAGCGCACGCGCAATTCCTCCAGGCGCTGCTCGTCGATCGCTTTTTGCTTCCGGAAGGTCTCCCGCTGCTTCCCGAGGGCTTCATAGTGCGCGAGAAAGCCTGCGGTGCGCTCCATGCGCGCGGCCCAGGGGTCTGCGAGGGTCGCTCCACTTCCGGTATCCCCCTCGGTGCCAGCTTGTTCCTGTGCTTGTGTCAGGGAGAGTGTCGCGAGGAACAGGAGCACGATGACGAAGATGTGCAGGTGCGAGCGGATCTTCATGGATGGGGGGAGTGTAACAGAAAGAGATTTGTTATTTCTTCAGGAGTTGCTGCTCCTTCTCGACAAACTGGAGCACGGTTTCGACGAAGGTGGCGTGACTCCACGCAAGCGGGGCGACTGAGAGCGGCGCGCCGGTGAGGGGATGCAGCTGCTCGGGCAGGATGCCGGTTTTCGTCGCGTGCGCTCCCGCCCACTCGAGTGCCTTGCGGGCGGGCTCCAGGTCGGCGAGGGACTTGGCCTGTGTAATGGTCCACAGCGCTTCCCAGAGTGTGGTGATGATCCAGGGATTTCCCGGGATGTCCACGCTCGGCTTCACCTTGGCGTGGTACACGTCATTCGTGAAGCGTGCGAGGCCACCGACATTCGTCCGGACGGTCAGCTGCTCCTTGAGCTGCCGCATGGTCGAGACGATGCGTGGGTCGCCCGGCGGCAGGACGTTGAGCATCCACACGGCTGCGACACTCGCGTCCACGGTGAGATTCTTCTCCACGGTCTTGCCGTCCTTGCGACGGATCATCTTCACGAAGCGGTCATGTTCCTCGTCGAAGAGGTGGAAGAGCAGCGCCTGCCGCGTCTCGTCGGCGGCGGTATGGAATTTTTCGGAGTGGGTGTGATGCCCGAGGATCTGGCAGATCTGCGCCGCAGCGTGGAGGCCCGCAGCCACGGTGGCGACGGTGTACGTGAAGACTCCACGGTGCTCCTCCCATGGGTCGTAACTCGGGAGCGGCAACCCCGTCTTCTCCTCGCGGAACTCCGCGAGGAACCGTCCGGCCTTTTTCACGAAGCGCTCGTACATCTCCTGCAGGAACTCGAAGTCCTGCGCCAGCTCGAAATGCTTCCAGAGTGCGTAGATGACGAGGGCCGTTTCGTCCTCCTGGATCGGCATCTGCGATTCGCCGTGACTGAACCACGGGTGCCACGAGGAGCCCAACGATCCATCGGGGTTGTACTTGTGGAGGAGATAGCCATCAGGTGTCTGCACCTTGCAGCAGAAATCGAAGAACCGCCGCGTGACTTCGTGGTACTGCGCGTGGTCGAGTGCGAGAGAGATGAAGGCACCGTCCCGCGGCCAGACGTACGTGTAGGTGTCGCGGTTGAACGCCATGATGTCCGCATCTGCCGCCGCGACGATGCCGCCGCGGTTGTCCGCATGGAGGCGGATCAGGAGGAGGCTTCGATGGTAGAGATCCACAAGCGGGGAGCTCATCGTGCCGAAGTTCTGCTGCGTCTTCATTACCCAACTCTTCCAGTAGTTGTGGCAGTTACTCTGGAGGCGCGCCTGCCCCTCCTCGATGACCATCTGCTGCAGTTCCACGACCTCTTCGAGCGACCGGCCCATGCAGAGCCAGAGAGTTACTTCCGTTTCGCGGGCGGGCCGCACGGTGCAGTGGATGCCGACCGTGGAGTCCACGGATCCCTGATCGATGGTGGTGTTCGAGAGCTGCCCGTCCTCGGCGTCGCGCCACGTTCCCTCGTAGCCCTGATAGTTCGCCTTCCCGATGCTGTAGCTGCCGAGATTGCCGCTCTTCAGGCGCTTCTTGCTGTGCAGGATGGATTGGTACTCTTCTGTCTCCTGACTGATAGCGCAGGTTTCCTTGAGGTCCGAGCTGTCGCCGCCGATGAGGAAGTAGCGCGTCTGGCGGTAGTGGATCACGCTGTTCGTGTAGGGCTCGTAGAAGGCGGTGTCCTTCTGCTTGTCGCCGTAGATGAACAGGTTGTGGTGGAAGAACATCCGCACGGTCTTCTCCGTGCCATCGGTACTGCGGAGACGGAAATGGCGGAGGAGGACGTTGTAGAACGGGTGCGCGTAATCCTCGGCGATGATCTCGAGGCCGAGCTGGTCGTTGCGCAGCGTCGACTCGCCGACGAGGGAGTCGGCGCGGTACTTCGGCTCTATCCTCCACGAGGGATCGGAGAACCATGCGAATCCTCTGCCCGCCACCCACACGCCCGTGCGGTGCACGTTGCCGTAGCCCGTCTGATCCTCCATGCCGACATACGGGAAGTAGAGGTCCCGCATCTGCAGCGCATCGTCGAAGGTGGCGAGAAGCTGTCCGTTGCCGACGACGAGGGAACGGGGCATGAGAGGAGAGGGCGTAGGGTTAGGGCGTAGGGTGTCGGGGGGTGCGCTTGTGGTGCGCGTGAGGTTTGACAGTTGGTTGATGCCCCAAGCGCGCCTTCAAGTCGCACAGGGCGTGGCTGTAGCGCCGGTACGCTTCATAGGGCGAATCGTACGGACTGAAGTACTTATGCACGTCGCCGTCGTTCCAGTACTTCGTGCACATGTAGTAGAAGTGATCGGAAGTCTGGAGCATGCGCCACATGCGGATGAGATCCTCATTGCCTGTTGCCTTCACGAGCGGGCCCAACGCATAGATCGCCTGCAGGGCGGCTGACTGGATTTGGTTGCCCTGCCACGCGGAGAGATCGCGCTCCGTGTCGGCCCAGGAGATCAGGTTGTGCGCGTCGTATTCCTCGGAACGATTTTCGCCACTCCATGTCTCGATGACTTGCGAGGGGGTGGCGGTGCGGATACCGCGCTCCTCCCAGATGCGGGGGAGCGCGCGGAGGAATTCGAAGATGCCCGTGTCCTCCCACTGGTGTTCGCCGAAGGTCTCGTAATCCATGAAGAGGTTCACGCTGTGCCCGCCACCGCCCGTGAGCCAGTCGGTGAAAGTCTCGGCCCGGAGGGGATACCCGATCCAACTCTTGTCCGAGAAGCGGAAGGCCACGTCGTCCGACAGGCGGAAGTTCTTCAGGAGGACATGGATCTTCTCCGCTCTCCGTGGGAGCGGGCGGTGTCGCATGATGACCTGCTCAGTGGTGCGGGGAAGGCGGAAGTGCGGGGGGATGTAGGGAAGATTCGGGCTGCGCCCGTGGAGGATGTGGTCGGTCCCCTCCGCAAGAATGCCGGTGAATCCCATGAGGCGCGCCACCTGCGCGAGCTCGTTGCTGTAGATGAGCTCCGTATTGCGGAAGACGGTTGGCGTCCTTCCGAAGAGATCCTCGATCGTCCGCACGTGGAGCGTCACCTGCTCGCAGAATTCTTCCGTGTCCCGGATGGAGCTCAAGGAGTGGTAGTACGTCTCCGCGAGGAACTCAACCCGTCCGGTTGCCGCGAGGGCGCGGAAGGAGTCGAGGACGTCCTCTCCGTACTCCCGGCATTGGTCGAGGAAGACGCCGGAGAGGGAGTAGGCGATGGAGAACGTCGGGTGCCGCTCGAGGAGCTCGAGCATCAGCCTGTTTGCCGGGAGGTAGCACTTCTCGGCGACCTTCCGGAAGACTGCACAGTTCTTCTCCTGGTCGAAGTACGAGGGGTGCTCGCCCTTGCCGATCTCCGTGATGCGGAGGTCCCTGAGGCGGTAGGGCTGATGGACCTGGAAGTAGAAGCAGACGACGGGGTGGGGCATGGGGAGAGGGGAGAAGGGCGTAGGGTGTAGGGTTAGGAGCGGATAATGTTCCGGTAAATCGAGTGGACCTGAGCAGCCTGGTTGATCCACGTGAGCTTCTGGAGGACGCGGGGCGCCTCGTTCATCAGCTGATCGGCGAGCGGCTGCTCGCGGAGCACCGTGAGGACGCAGTCCGCCATCTTCTCCGTGTCCCAGAAGTCCACCTTGAAGGCATGTCCGATCACCTCGCTCGCACCCGACTGCTTGCTCAGGATGACGGGGGTTCTCTGCGCGATCGCCTCGAGAGCCACGAGGCCGAAGGGTTCGGAGAGCGAGGGCATGACGAAGCAATCGGCCTGTGCGTAGAGCTTGCGTGCCTCGGTGGCATTCACCTTTCCGGCGAAGACGGTGCAGTCCTGCAGGCCGAGCCGGCAAGTTTCCTCGATGAGGGAGGGGAGCATCTGGCCATCACCCGCCACGACAAACTGCACGTCGGGTCGGTGCGCATGGACCATAGCTGCCATGTGGAGGAAGTGCCGCGGCCCCTTCTGCAGCGCGAGTCGTCCGAGGAAGAGCACCATCGGATGTTTCTTTGCCTGCGGCTCGGTCGTTTCCTGCGGCATGTGTGTCTCGTCACTCCCGTTGTGGACCACCGTGATCTTGTCGGGAGCAATGCCGTAGTGCTGCACGATGATATTCTTCGTGTAGTTGCTCACGGCGATGATGCGGTCTGCCTGCTCGAAGCCCCAGCGTTCCCGTCCGTAGATCCAGTCATTCGGGTTGAAGTGCGTGCGGTCCAGCTCCGTCGCGTGGATGTGCGCGACGAGCGGTTGGTCATGATGCCGTGCGGCGCGGACGCCGGCCTCGTATGTCATCCAGTCGTGGCAGTGGACGACATCCGGTGAGAGATCCTTCGTCAGCTCCACACTCATTTCGGTGTAGACGTGAACGGCATGTGCGAGGTCTTCCCCATAGATCTGCGCGGTCTCGCGCGGGATATGCTTGATGCGCTGCGCGTACGCTTCGGCGGAGTCGTAGGGGGAGAGGAAGCTCTTCACGCGGATGGCCTCCACTGTCTTCTGGGTCGGGAAGCGGATGTCGATGGGGTCGGGGGAGTCCGTGGCAAACGGGAGGACAAGGGTCACCTTGATGCCGTGGTGGAGAAGCCCCCGCACGAGCCCCTCGCAAGCCACCCCCAATCCGCCGAGGTGGCGAGGGGGGTACTCCCAGCCGAACATGAGGGTGTGGAGAGGCATGGATGTTTGTGCTGTTGGTTTGGGGACTGGAAAATCTACTAATTATATCACAAAACGGTCGGGAATTGAAGTATAAGTGGCCCCAAGGCCGGTTTCTTGTTATCAGAAATGTCAAGGTCGCATCGATGGCTTATTGGAGCGTTAAATTGATTATGCTCCATAAGAATATTTCGATTTCTTTTGGAACTTCCTCCATCCTCCGACCCCTTCCTCCCAAGGAGGAAGGGGAGACTGTGGGCGAAGGGAACAACTACAAACACACACATCCCCCTTCTCCGATGGAGAAGGGGATAGGGGGAGAGGAAGGCTGTCGGCAAGTCTATGGGCAGGTTTGTTTCTCATGATTCCTTATGCCTCCGCGAGTGCGAGCACGTGCCCCTTCAGGGTCTCGATGACGGTGTCGAGGTCCTCATTGACGAGGACATGGTCGAAGAGGCCCGGGGTGGCGGTGATGGTCTGCAAATCCTCCTTCGCGTGCGTGAGTTGTGCGCGGATCTGCTCCTCGGAATCGTGACCGCGGTTCCGCAGGCGGTGGAGGAGTTGACTGAGCATCGCGCGCCTGCTGTGACCGGGGGGGAGGAGACCGAAGGAGAGGATCGCGCGGCGTCCGAAGTGGTTCGCGAGTCCCTTGAGGAGATGGGTCTCCGTGACGACCACGGGGATCCTGCCCCCCTGCCAGATCGTCGTAATATCGGCTGCCCGGTATCCCTCGAAGTACTCCTCTGTTCCTGCAGAGAGCCGTATCCAGGAGACGATCTCCCCTGCATGTTTGAGTCGCTCGAATTCCAGAACGGAGAGGTGTTTTTCCCCCTGGTCATCGTTGCCCCGCGGCGCGCGCGTGGTGAGGAGGGGAACTTCCGCCGTGAAGTCGCTCAGCATGCGCGTGAGGAGGCGGCGGACCGTGGACTTGCCGACACCCGAGGGTCCGGTGAGCGCGAGGATGTACTCGGGGAAGATTTTCTCCTGATCGAGCGGCGCCGTGACGCGCGTCGTGAGTTCGTAGGCTACCTCGTAGAGGCGCAGTCCCTCCTCATTGATCCTGCTCAGCACCATACGCGGCTCCACCGTCTGGCCAATGGTAGGGGAGAGGCCTTCGCGCAGGAGGAGGGGGGCGAGGACGCGCTGGCCGCTCGTGAGTTCGACGAGCCCGATGATCCGCGGGCGCTCGGGGAATCCCTTCGGGGGATGCGCGATGCTCGTGAAGGAAAGGAGCGTGCCCGAGAGCAGGCGCTTCCGGCGCTGCATGCCTGCACGGGCGACGATGGAGGGGGCATCAGGCGTGCGCATGCTCAAGGAGGTGAATGGAACAGGTGGCACCGACGCCACCGAAGTTGTGTGCCATGCCCCACCGCTTGCCGGAGGCCCTGAGTTGCTTCGAGACATCGATGATCTGCTTCACGCCCGTTGCCGCGACAGGGTGCCCACAGGCCTTCAGGCCTCCACTCCCGTTCACCGTCATCGTGCCCTCGCTCTGGTACCAGTGGATGCCCTTGCCGGGAGCCGCGAAGCCGAGGTCCTCGAGCGCGAGCAGCGCGGCAATGGAGAAGCAATCGTGGAGCTCGAGGTGGGAGACGTCCGTCGGATCGATGTGTGCTTCCTCGTAGGCGCGGACGGAGGAGTCCTTCGTGGCGGCGAACGAGGTGAGGGTCGGGCGCTCGGTGATGCTCACGGAATCGGTGCTCACCTGCGAGGCGGCGATGCGGAGATCGCTCGTGAATTTCGTTGAGAGAATGCAGGCGGCCGCACCATCGCTCACCGGCGAGCAATCGAGGAGGCGCAACGGATCGGCGACGAGGGGGCTCAAGCCGATCTGTTCCTCCGGGATTTCCTGGCGGAACTGCGCGAAGGGATTCTTCAGGGCATTGCGGTGATGGCGGGCGCTCACGCGGTTCAGCTCCTCGCGTGTGAGCCCGAACTCGTACATGTAGCGCTTCGCAACGAGGCCGAAGATGCCGGGGAACGTGAGGCCCGAAGGGGCGTCCAGCTCGGCATCGGCCGCACCCATGAGGGCTGTCGCGATCTCATCCCCCGGAACATCCGTCATCTTCTCCGCCCCGAGGACGAGGACGGTCTCCGCCCGTCCGCTCTCGAGGAGCGCGCACGCCGTGTGCACGGCCACCGAGCCCGATGCGCAGGCTGCCTCGACGCGGATTGCGGGAGGACGGTGGGGGAGGAAGGAGGAAGCGATGGCGCCGAGGTGGGCCTGACCGCTCACGGATTCCGCAAGCATGTTCGCCACCACAATGAAGTCGACGTCGAGCGCAGAGCAGGGGGCGCCATCCATTGCGGCGTCCACGGCTTCGCCCATCAGGTCTTTGAGTCCCTTGCCCCACCACTCGCCAAAACGGGTCTGGCCCGCTCCAATGAGATACACATCCGCTTGCATGCGCGGGGAAGGATAGCAAAAAAAGAGTCAGTGCGCGGGAATTTCCTCGTAGTTTCTCCGGTACTCCCCGTAGGAGACGTAGCGGATCTCCCGCGCGTCGAACGGCAGCTTCACGCCGTCGCGCAGCATGGTGAAGAGGAAGGCGTCCGCTCCCGCGCCCGAGCCGTAGGAGACGAGGAGGATGCGTTGCCCTTTGCGTGCCGCCTGCAGCACGTGGGCGAGGCCGAGCGGCGAGCAGGCGCTGTAGGTATTGCCGATGGTCGGCACGATGAAGCCCGCCTGCATCTGCTCCTTGGTGATCTTGAACTCCTTCGCGATCCTGCTCGGGAACTTGGCATTCGGCATGTGGAGGATGACATGGTCGATCTCCGCGAGCTTCACCTTGGCTGTTTCGAGGATGCCCTTCAGCGCCTCGCGCACGTGGAGGAAGTAGCCGGGTTCCCCCGTGAAGCGTCCCGCATGAGCGGGATAGGGGGCGTGCGCGGAGCGCCAGAAGTCGGGGGTATCGGTGGTGAAGGAGAGCGTCGCCTCGATGCGCGCGAGGGCGTTCGGAGCGCTCTCCGGCCCCATCACGAAAGCGGCGGCTCCCGCGGCAGCCGTGTACTCGAGGGCATCCCCAGGCTTGCTCTGTGCCTTGTCCGTCCCGATGGCGAGCCCGTAGGTGATCTGGCCGCTCCGGATGAGCGCATCCACGATCTGCATGCCGGCGGTTCCCGCCTTGCAGGCGAATTCCAAATCCGCGCAGAAGGAGAACGGATGCAGATCGAGCGCGGCGGCGAGCATGCCGCTCGTGGGTTTGACGGCGTAGGGGTGGCTCTCGGAGCCGACGTAGACGGCGGAGATCTCGGAGGATTGGATGCCGGCGATGCGGATGGCCTGCTGCGCGGCCTCGAAGGCGAGGGTGAAGCTGTCTTCCTCGGCGCTCGCAACCGCTTTCTCCCTCACGCCGAGCCCGGCGGTGATTTCCTTCGGGTTGCGTCCCCAGTGTGCGGCGATTTCCTCCACGGTGATGCGTCGCGCGGGGATCTCCATGCCGAAGCCGACGATGGCGGAGTGTGGGGTGGACATTGAGCGGGTGAATTTTACTCTCACCCTGATGGTGGGAATATCAGAATGTCAGAGTATCTGTGTATCAGGGCGTCGCTCTGATTCCTGATTCCTCTCTAATACACCTCCTTCAAATAACACTCTTCGCCCATTCGATTCGTCGCTTCGCTCCTCACTCAGGGCGAAAATTGCTTTAGTAGACTTCTTGAAGGTAGCAATTTTCGCAGTACACCGTTTCCGGTCGCCCGGGGGCAAAGCTCGTTTGCATCTCTCTTCCGCATTTCATGCAGGGGCGGGTCCAGAGTTTGAAGGGGTTGCAGGACTGCCAACGGCGCTGCATGCGTATGTCTGGATGAGTGCGCGGAAGCGGGAGATGCATCGTGCGGTAGAATTCGAGTTCTCTGCGTATGACCTTGAAGGGGCGGCGGGTTTTTTTGCAGACGATGGCTGCGCCGAGCACGTCGTCTGTTGTTTCCTCAATGGCATCGGGCAACTGTTCTGCTGGTATAATTTGGTCGACCTTCGGCGTTTCTTCCTTCATCTCTTCCCATTTCCAGCCTCGCCGCAGTACTTCTTCTTTCTTGAGGGGGAAGTATCTTTGTGCGTTGGAAAGGTTGTATCCGCATTGAGTGAGTGAAAGTGTAAAGAACTCCCCCCACTCTCCGGTCTCGCGCATGTGCGCAACAATTCTCAGCATCAGTTCTTCGTATTGCTCCTTTGTGTACTGTTTGTTCAAGATGCAATACTGTTTACTTTTGAGCCCCGTACACCCGAAACAATCCTTGCAGGAGTAACAGTCGATGCAGTAGGTCTGGTGCGAGCAGAGACGGCAGCGGATGCACATGCGCATGAAGTAGTTCCCCCCGCCGAGGCCTTGGCTGTTGTAGAGGAGCTCCCCAATGCCCCCCTGCGTGATGTCCATCGCAGAGACGCACTTCTCGCTCGGCGTGAGATCCCATGCGTACCGCACGTCTTGGGCGTTGAAACTCGCGAAGCACTGGTAGCAGCGGGAGCATCGGACGAGAGCGTCGCCCACACAATCTTCACAATTCACCTGGTGGAGATTCTTCCAGATTGTTTCCCTGTGCACGCACTCGAACTTCTGGAGATTCTTGAGGTAAGTGGAATATTTCCCGTCGAGCGTTTCGCTTTTGATGCGATGAAATTCCTCTTCGGAGATCTTCTCATTGAAGACCATGAACGAGGCATTGCGGAGATTATGGCAAAAGAGGCAGTCGTGACATCCCTGACAATCGATGCAGTAGTGGCTATCGCGCGTGTCATTGCACTGCACGAGGAAACTTCCGAAGTGCGTGTTGACACACTGAATAGATTCGTAGAGCTCGCCTGAGCGCTGGCAGCGCAGGCAATCTACAATGTCATTGCAGTACCCCGTCACTCGTTCCGAGTAGTACACATCTTGTGAGCGGTGCACGGTGGAGCAGTAGTAGCTGTCGCGAGCATTGCCCGCTCCGTTGCAGTACTCGCAGTTCTCGCAGTTCTCGTTGCCATTGGCCATTTTCGGGACCTGGTCGTGGAGTTCTGTGAATTGATCGAAGAATGGGCGCGAAAAGTCATACGGTCTCCCATAGGAGAGGCCGTCCCAAGCGTCCGACCACCACTCGTCGATGGCGTACACCGGAAAGCGATTGGTTGGAGAGCACACCGTGAGGATGGATTTGCCCGAGAGGGAGGAGGAACGGCGGTGAAAGAAGAGCGCGGGACGGAACATGCTTCGCCACTGGTGTCTGCAATCGAGGCAGTGGGTCAGATCGGGCACGTCGAACTTCCTCAAGAGTTCTTGATCCTCAGGAAGGATCTCAAAGGTTTTTTTGCACCAAGGGTTTATGCAGGTTTTCTGCATCGAAGCTCAGTATACCTCCTTCAAATAACACTCTTCGCCCATTCGATTCGTCGCTTCGCTCCTCACTCAGGGCGAAAATTGCTTTAGTAGACTTCTTGAAGGTAGCAATTTTCGCAGTACACCGTTTCCGGCTGCTCGGGGGCATACGCCGTCTCGATCTCCTTCTGACATTTCATGCACTGCCTCTTCCAGAGCTTCCGCGGACGACGCTGTGCCATGCGATCCAGGTAGCGCTGATCCGGATGCCTTCGGGGGAGCGGCAGACCCGTTCGTCGATAGAAGTCCAGTTCCTGTTTGATGATACGGAAGGGTCTCCCGGTCTCCTCGCACCGGATCGCCCAGTTGAGGATGTCATCGGGAACGTCCGCGATCTTCTCGGGGGCCTGGGCGGCGGAAATGATGCGCTTCACATCCGGCACCGGCGAGAGGTAGTCGGACCACGGAATATTTTCTTTCGCCGCCTGTTCCCTGGTGAGCGGGAAGTATTCCTGTGCGCGGGACTGGTTGTAGCCGAAGGGGATAAACTGTAGCGGGAAGAATTCCCCCCACTCACCGGTCTTCCGCATGTGCTCGATGATCTTCGGGACGAGCTTCTTGTACTCCTCCTCGGTGTACTGCTTGTTCAGGATGCAGAACGATGCCTGGTTCATGCCCGCGCACCCGAAGAGATCGTGAGAATTCTGCGTGCAGTCGCAGTAGGAGGCGTTCTTGTTGTCGTAGGTGAAGTGGCAGGCGATCAGGTTGTAGGCATTGGTGATGGCGTGACATTCATACATCATCTCCGCCCATCCGACGTGGTAGATATCGAGGGCGTCGTGAACATCGATCGCATCGAAGCAGTACCGGCAGTCCTGCATGTTGATGGAATCGAAGCACTCCTTGCAGTCCTTGGAGAAGAAGAGCAGGTCGCCGCTGCAATCCTCGGATTGCACCTGGTAGATCGCGGGATGGATGGCCACGCGCTCCTTCCGTCGTATGTACTCTTTCCGGAAGCCGCGGAGAGCTGTAGAGGAGAGCGGGAAGATCTCCGCCATGCGCCGCTCGTACTCCTCCTTCGCATACTCTTTATTTTCGATGCAGTACTTCTTATTTCGGAGATTCGTGCACAGGAAGCAATCAGTACAATTCATGCAGTCATAGCAGAACCACATGTTCCGGCACCGTTTGATGAAGTCGCAGAAGAAAGCCTGGTAGCTCCCCCACGCGTAGTAGGTTTCGTAGCAGAGCTGGCAGCCTTCGTTCAGGTAGGAGCAATCGATGCAGTCGCTGCAGTGGGCGATCACCCAGTCGGAATAGTAGATATCCTCGCTTTCAAAAGTGACGGAAGAGAGATAGCAGTTCTTGTTCTTCCCCGAGTGATTGGTGTAGTGCGCGTTCTCGCTCTGCTTGTTCACGAGGGCGACGCGCGGGACCTCGAGCTGCAGTTCCCGGAATTGCTCAAAGAAAGGGCGGGAGAAATTAAAGTCGCGTCCGTACTGCAGGGCATTCCACTTGTCCGACCACCAGATTTCCTGCTCGTAGACCTTGAAGGGCGAATTGGGAGGGTACATCGAGATGATTTCTTTTCCGCTGAAGTCGCACTTCCTCCGGTACATGTAGCGCTCGTTTCTCCATGCGAGGCGCCGCTGCTGCCGGCAGTCGGGGCAGTGGGTCGGGGGAGGGATTTCTTCTTTCTTCCCGCCGATCACCGGTGCAACTCTCTGCAGGTATGCGATGTCCTCTTGCGAAATCTCGAACGGGGAGCCGCAGTGGGAGCAGGTCTTCTGCATGGGGGGAGAGGAAGTCAATACACCTCCTTCAAATAACAATCTTCACAATACACGATCTCCGGCCGATCGGGGGCGTAGGTAGTGCGGATTTCCTTCCCGCACTTCGCACAACTTCTGTTCCAGAACGTCCGCGGATTGCGCTGTTGGAACCGATCCAGATGACGCTGGTACCAGTGGCGGCGGGGGATGGGGAGCTTCTGAGTTCTATAGAAGGTCAGTTCCTGCGGCTGGATCTTGAACGGGCGTCCGGTCACTTCGCACCGAATGGCCCAGTTCAGGATGTCATCGGGGATGTCCTTCTGATTGTCCGGCAGCATCTTGGCGTCGATGGTCTTCTTCACTTCGGGCGGCGGCGCTTCCTCGTCATCCCATTGCCATCCCCGTGCCTGCGCATCCGCGGTCTTCAGAGGGAAGTACACCTGTGCGGAAGTTTTGTTGTAGCCGAAGAGGGAGAGCGATGAGGGGAGAAACTCGCCCCATTCTCCCGTTTTCCGCATGTGTTCGATGATCTTCGGCACGAGATTCTCATACTCTTCTCTGGTGTATTGCTTGTTGAGGATGCAGTAGGACGCGTGTTTCATGTTCACGCAGCCGAAGCAGCTCTTGGCATTCTCCATATACCAGCAGTACAGGAGATCGGAACAGCTCACGTTGCCGCCGAGCGTGAAGAGGAGGTGATAGCTGTTCTCCCCCGAGATCGTGCACTCGAGAGATTCCTGCAATTTCAGGCCGTACTGGTAGATGTCGTAGACGTTCTTCGCGCCCGTGACGACCTGATAGCAGAACTTGGCGCGCTCCACGTCCTCGCAGTCGAAGCTCGCGTGCGTGTCCTTGCAGCTTACCAGATAATCCCCCGAGCAGCGTTCCGTGTTGTGTCCGTGGAATTCCTTGAAGGGGTGTTCTCGTTCGATCTCCTTCCGTCGCGCCGCACACTTTTGGTACTGCGCGGATGAGCCTAGGTCGATGGTCTGCAGGCGCTTCCCGTATTCCTCTTTGGTGAGCTGCTCGTTCTCGAGGCAGTACTCCTTGTTGCGCAGTCCCGCGCAGAGGAAGCAGCTCTTGCACCCGATGCAGTCGCGGAGGAACGCACTCGAGTGGCAATTGATGCAGTCCTGACAGTGGATGAGTCCGTACGATGCATTGCAGTCGATGCAGTCATAGAGGAGCTCGCACTGGAGGTTATAGAAACCGTCCATACAGGAGCGGTCGTGCTTGAAGCCGTAGCCGTACATGCAATCCTCGCAGAAATCCGCGTGCATGATGAGATAGGAATTCTTGGAGGAGCCGGCGTAGTGGATGTAATCACAGTTCTGGAGCTCACCTTGCACGTCCAATGCGAGAGAGGGGACACGCAATTTGAGCTCATGGAGCTGCTCGAAGAAGGGGCGGCTGAAGTCGACTGCGCGTCCATACGTGTGGGCATCCCACTTGTCGCTGTGCCAGCACTCGCGGCAGTAGTAGGGAACGAGGCTTTTCGGCGAGAATTGCGAGAGGGTCCGCTTCTTGCAGAGGGCGCAGCTCCCCGGAGAGAGATTGAACTCGTTGCAGAAGGAGAGTCGTCGCTGCTGCCGGCAGTCGGGGCAGAGGGTGGGCGGGGGAATGGCGTATTTTTTGCCTCCGAACACGGGGGATACCTGGTCATAGAAGGCGAGATCGTCGTCGGTGACCTCGAAGGATTGCTTGCACCACGAGTTGCGGCAGATCTGCTGCACGGTCATACCGTAGCATTGTCATGGTGAGTCCGTCGAACCATGACAATGTGCATGTCATCCTTCGACGGACTCAGGATGACATGCTTGCTAGTAGACTTCCTTCAAATAACACTCCTCACCCATTCGGTTCGTCGCTTCGCTCCTCACTCAGGGCGAAAATTGCCTTAGTAAACTTCTTTAAGGTAGCAATTTTCGCAGTAGACGATTTCCGGCCTTTCCGGAGCATAGGTGGTCTCAATCTCCTTCCCGCACTTCGCACAGGAGCGCTTCCAGAGCTTCCGCGGATTCCTCAAGGCCATGCGGCGACGGTGCCGCTCATCGGGATGGAAGTGGGGGATGGGGAGCCGCATCTTCCGGTAGAAATCCAGCTCCTGCCTGATGATCTTGAACGGCCGCTTCGTCGCTTCGCACTCGATGGCCCAGTTCAGGATGTCGTCGGGCACTTCCTCGATTGAGTCGGGGAGCTTCTGTGCCGGGATCACTTTTGAGACTTTCGGCATCTCATCCTTCTCCTCTTTCCATTTCCACCCGTGCTCCTCCACTTCTTCCCTCGTGAGCGGGAAATACTCCTGTGCCACGCTCTCATTGTAGGTAAACGGGGAGATCGCAACCGGGAAGAATTCCCCCCATTCTCCTGCTTTGCGCATCTGTTCGATGATCTGCGGTACGAGTCTCTCGTACTCGTCTCTGGGGTACTGCTTGTTCAGGATTCAGTATTGCTTGCTCTTGAGGCCGATACAGCCGAAGC
>JAEAMF010001493.1_pt1 | contig 16573 bp, 16 predicted proteins | sample 8958721 | NCBI WGS metagenome assembly JAEAMF01 (sample SAMN16933255, study PRJNA681124) | bioreactor sludge metagenome | isolation source: anaerobic bioreactor treating anionic surfactant - SDBS | place: India: Bengaluru | collected 2019-02-28
CGCATCAGTGGGTGCCGGCCTGACTTACGCAAGGTGAGTTCGCCGGACGCTTACGGTTCTTCGACACTCTGCGGCGCTCCTTGCAAAGCCCTGACTAAACGATTCATCGGGGCCTCATGATCAAATAGACGCTTGGCAAGGCTGTCACCGAGCTCCGCTCCACGCTTGGCACGTGTGAGCATGAGATAAAGCAGCTCACCCGTACGAGCAAAGAAACGACGATCGTTGCTCATGCTCCCTTTCGCATTGATCGCTAAGTCCTCATAAAGAGCATCGGGGCCGAAAGGAAAGACGAACTTGGAACTCCAACGCTTGTTACTGCGAGACTCGAATGATGACGAGCGCAGCAGCTCAATAGCCTTTGCGAAGTCGTCAAAACTGGTGAACGAGCGACGCAGATAGGCCATATCTTCATCACCATTACCAGTTGCTCCTTGCCTAAAGCGCTCAAACCACTGCTTCCATTTCTCCTCATCAGACGCGGTGCTCTCCGCGATCGATTCGACGTAGGGATTGTTGAACAGCAACCCACGTAAGCGGACTTGCCGCTGTGGCTTGAACATGACCGAGCCGCCGCGCTCTTGGTGAGGCCTAAGCGGCTGATCCAAGTTCGAGCCAAGTACGCCCAAAAACTCCAGAACAGTCAGGTGAGGAAGCTGCTCATCGTAAAGACGATGTCCCCAAATGTTCTCGTCGACGCAAAAATCGACGCTTTTAATCTCAGGCCTCTTGATAATTGCACTCATTCAGAGACCCTCACAGTCACAGGGCGCGAAAAACCGCGACCACCGGGCTCAATATCAATGAAGTTGAGTGTCAGCACGGAGTTCTCGCCACCGATTTCGTCATCATCTCCAGTCATGCTGGCCTTCTTGACGATCTCAACCTTACGCAAGAGCTTTGCCTTGAAAGCCAACAGATCTTCGAGACACTCGTTGGAGAAGCTAGCGGGCAAAGCACCCTCAGCCACACGCGAGAGAAACTCATGGCGGATAGGGGTTAAGTCGAAAGCGACCGAATTGCCCGCTCCCACAGCAAGCGAAATGTCGAGTCGAGGACGGCCTGTCTCCTCGGCAAGCCTGATCGCCATACCAACACCGCTCTGCCTCCGGGAAAGCGTCTCGTAGTCACAAAGCACACTCACCCGGCTTTGAGTGAAACCGCCCGAACTGGCGATGAAGATGCGATCTTCGTTTTCGAGAAGAAGGCCTGTTAATACTCGGTTGAGGCCCTTAGCGATGCGTCCACGAACCGCCTCGCTCACAGGCTTCTGCGCTTTGAGCGCCTCGATGATTTCCAAGTAGTCCCCAGCAAAGCAGAAGGCTGTCATCGACCAATGCGGATAGCCCCTTTCCCCATCAGGAAGTGTGAAGAAAAGCCTGCGTCGCTGGTCTTCGAGCATCGCTAGAAACTCGGTGGCCCCTTCTTCCAAGCGAGCCCCCTCATACCCTTCCAAATAGGCGTCTTGAGCTGCGCGAAAAGCAGTCGTAGCCCCGTAGATCGGATCGCTCGCGACCAAGCGGCTGAAGTCGGCTTGCAGTCGCGAATCATCCTTGCCATAAACAAGCAATCCATCAGCAGCATTGGTGGACTCATCGCCCACACCAAAGCTGGACATCGCCTTGAAGATAGGACGGTCAGAGGTCCTTCGCTTAAGGAGATTGGCTCCGAAGACGTTGGCATAGACACTAGCTTTGCCAAGGTCGCCTCCTTCCTGGATCTTCGCGACATCAGCGCAGGTCATGAGGTTGTCCTTTGCCTGCTTGGCATCGGAGCAACCGAGAATCATGTTCGAACAAAGCGCAAGTAAGTCGCGTATAGGGAGGTGCAGCCCATTGTGCCTGGCAATTTCAACCAAATCGCCCAAGCGGCGAGAGAGCTGACCACCATCTAACTCACCCAAAAGTCTGCGGCGATTCTCATCAATGGGACAATTTTTACCGTCGCTCTGAAGTGCGCAGTGCTTGCAGTTGTCCCACTCGGGATGCCCTGCCACAGCCATAGCCGCCTCGTCTAACGTTTTACGGCTAGTCGAGCGACTGAGATCGAACACCGCTAAGCGCTCAGGAGCTGGGCCAGCCTGTAAGAAGCGCTCTTGCAGAGGCTTTCGAAGTGGGTGATCACGCTCCTGGCGCCTGCCTAAATCACGGAGACGATCAAGGATTTGACCATGGTTTGCAGCAAGGATCACGACCGCGGAGTCATCGCCTTCTAGCACCGATCTTTCCAGACGCTGCAACGGCAGATCGCTCTCCTCACCATTGAGCTCGGAAAGGTCCTTGATGAAGACAGCCGAGCGTCCATCCGCCAGTTGCAACTCTTTCACGTTGCCCTTGGCGGCCCAATCCTTAGGGTTTCCACCAATGCGCTCCCACAGGGCACGGCAGTGGTAGGTCTTACCATCACCAGCTGTTCCAGCGATCAAAATAGACCCTGGTACCTTGGATTCAATGTGCCGCACCATGTCTTCTAACAAAGGAGCTGACAGGCTAATCGGCTGGACTCCTGCCTGCGCCAACGCCCTCGAAACATACTCGTCGAACATCGCCAAGTTGGACGATGATGGTCCATAGCTACGCAGAAAGTGAACCCAATCACTTGCCGGCGGAACCTTAACGTCAGTGCGCCGCACGGAACCACCACGACCTTTACCGGTCTGCAGCACCCCCTGATTTATCAGAGCGCCGCGTGCTTCCCAATAGAGCTCATCAGTTAACTGAGGGAACTGAACTCTGAGCCGCTCTAATAGCGACTGGTTACCGATAGTGGAACCATCGGCAGGAACGGCGGCCAGTATGGCCTCAACCAACTCATTCATCCACGACACTCCCCTACCGCCCGCCGCAACACGGGCCAGCCAAAAGCAAAATATGGCGACAAATAGACCGGAAGGAATCAGAGGGAAACTGACGCTAGGGGCCTGGCAGAAACCTGCGCCTATAGAGAGCCATCCCTGGAACATTTCAACCCAGCATTTCGCGATGACGATCACCTTATCCACTGGCAAAGCATGGGTAAAGCGATGCTTTGCGTTTTTTTGCCGATTCAGTCAATTCACCGGGAGGCAGTTTTGGACACGGATGTTCTCGCTACATCGAGGCGCCCTATGCACACCCGTCTGATATTCATGCTCGATTGCAATCTCGCCGCATATTTGGCATAGGCCACAACCAACTCGAACAGCAGCTCCATGAACTGGTTTATCCCGCCAAGCAGGGAAACATATCCGAATTTCCGGTAGAGCATCCAACAGCTCAACAGCGAGAAAGGTCACAAAGCTATGCTCGGAAGAGGGCTGGTGGCTGCTTTGATCGACGGGCGGAAAACACAGCTGTACAGAGAATCAGCAACAACTTCTGGGACTGAGAAGCTCAGCCCGCAGGTACCAAGCCATCAGCTAGCACGAAGATCCAGCCCTCCCCCAGATCCACGCTAGGATCCGGCTGTACCAATTGTTCCGGCTGGCAATGGAAGAACCACGCAAGCAGCGCACAGGTCAAGGCATCGTCCTGGTCGGCATGCCCTAGGCCAGTGTCCGTAGCACTGGCAGCACGGAGGGCGGCCATGGCTGGCGAATGTTTGCAAGCAGCCGGATAGGTTCGATGACCCTTAATCGCAGCGTGTCTGTCCAGACACCACAGCGTTCAATCACCGGATCAAAGCGCGCCACCACATGCATGCCCTTGGTGGCCTGGCTGCCGATCATGTCCTTGATGGACGACAGCGGCGATAGCCCCCTTTCAAACAGGAGACGCTCGGTATACCGGAACAGATAGGGGTTACTAGAGGAGTTACCGATGGGACCGGATGGCTTTCCTGCGAAGAGCTCCCTCAGCGCAACAGAGAACCCCAGTGGGGTGTCGATAGCCAGCACCACCGGGGCCTGGAAATACTCATGATCTTCCAGCCCGCACAACGCCAGCAGCCGCGCGATGAAATCGACACTATCGTTGGCCTGATTGACCACTCTGCGCAAATTGCCTCGCCAAGGCGCTCCCAAGATTCGGCACTGCTTATCCAGAACCACCAGAGCATCTCGACTGGCCGGATTTTTGTCACAGTTCCAACCACCAACATCCCAACCAATGTAAATCGGCACAATGCCCCCTACCGTCACATTTTCTTCAGCTTACCGCGTCGCCACCACCGCCATGCACACCGGACATCACCGTTGCGCCGCTTCACCTTAATCAACGCAGCCGCCATATGTCTGGCGTGCCAAATCCAGCAACAACAGTGGGACGACCAGTATCGACAAGGGCTCACTTACTGTTATCAGCGATTAGCATGGTGGAGCCTCCTGATCACTGGCGAGCCTCAACCATATCGAGACTTCGTGACCAATGCGACCTGCCCATTTCTCATCCGTAAACAAAGGAGGTAGATCGCACACTCACGTGACGAGTATGCAATCAATGTGAGCTGTGACTATCGCCAACCTACCCTACTCGATGCTTCGGGCTGCGCGTAGCAAAAACTCAGCAACAACTGCGTCACCTGTCACCCCGGCGAGATCGCTTCAGTTGCCCCGCCCTCAAGCCTCGTGCCCCCCGCGGGTCTCAAGCGCAGATGTTGCGCATTTTTGACGAAATATTTCACCGCCTTGTGCACATGACGCCGAATTGCTCGATCACTCCTCAGGATGCGGCCGATACCACACTCGTCACCGTATTTCTCCTTGTCGTGGTTGCAATTGTAGATGTAGCCCTGACCATGCGTGATGTCTTCCCATAGCTCGCCGAGCTGGATGGCCTTGTAGACATCGCCCTGCACCACGTTGCCATTGAAGAAATAGGCAGAATGGATGTGGTAGCCCCGCCATCATTCTTGTCTCCCTGCTCCACCGAATAGATGTGGCCGATGAGGTGGTCAGAAATCGGATTGCGCTTTTGCTTGGCAATTAGTTTATCCAGGTCATCAAACACGTGCTCGACTCGCAGCCTGCCATGCGCCTCAGAGCGGTAGTGGAAGTCGACCCTGATGATGGTGATGCGCGAGTAGAGCTCACATAAGGCATCGGCATAGTCGCAGGCTTGGATCTCCTGCTCCTTAGCCTGGTGGCGGAGGTCATGCTTCCTGCGGAGATACCACCGCTCACGAGTCAACTAGCGGATCCGGGCGACCACGACGTTCATGCTGCGATGATGATCCAGGTAGGCCGTACCCTCCTCATTCAGACAGGCAGGGCCATCAGGGTGGCGCTCCAACAGCCTTGAACGCTTGCAGGTGCTCGCTGTAGCTGCACTCGGTACGACCTTAGAATAGGTCGACCATCTGCTGGATATGATCGAAGTACCAAGCCACACACAAGTACCGCGCAAAGCTTGAGGTCTCCACTTCCCTGTGGGAGCCCAGCTTGCCGGCGATGGGCCGCAAAGCGGTCCCAATCGCGTAACTAACAGACATTACCCCCAGGCGTCTTTTTTATGCCTGTGGCTGGCCCGGTGCCAGAAAATCAGATCTTACCCCTTCCGCGTAGGACGTTTCCCAAACATACTCCCTGCGCCTGTTTTCCGTTGCGATCGCTAGTTCAGAGTTCTAGGCTCGGTAGGTCGTTACCCATCAACGACCGGCTTTGACAGGCCGCAACGATACACAGCGCGCATAACCGTTAATGGCGGTTGTGCATGGGGCACGCTCGCGTGCGCCGGTTTCTGTGTTCGCCGGTCTGTCAACCCATGCACAGCTGCCACCATTCCGTTTGACAGCGGGTTGGCGGTAGCCCCTATCGAGAACACAGTCCAATGCTAAAAATCGTCCCCGACCCACCCCACCTCCCCCACTCCCTGGAAGACACCCTCATGCTTGCAACCGACTACGCGCTCTGCGCCGAAGCCGTTGCCCAGCAAGCAATGCTGATGCAACCCAGATCACCCGCCTCCGTGTTGATCATGGCGTCGATGCACGAGCTGGAAACACTTCGCCGTTTGCTCGAATCGGCACTGGCGCAAATACAAAGGCCAGCCGACCCGCAAACCATGCATTGACCAGGGGTATTGCTCGATGACCACCGAAAACACCCAATGCACTGTCGGCAAAACCATCTTCTTCCAAGGTGAAAACCAGACCCACCCGCTGTTCCGCATCGAACCCGGCATCCCCTGCCAGAACGCCCGTGAACAGGCGTCCGAGCTGATGGGCTATGCGCGGGATTTGACCATTGATGGCCTGATGGAAGACAAGCCGAAGCTGATCTGGGCAGCGCACTATCTTTGCGCTCTGGGGAAAGCGCTGCTGGATGATGCGGAGTTGGGAATGATGCACTGAACCCCAGGGCCAAAGGCGATAGAAGTCAGTCGGCTCGCAGCTATCAATCACTGACGCTATCGCCCGCCTAGGGCCCCTGTGCGCACGGCGAATGTGGACGTTGCACGCGCAGGGGCATCACCCCCCTCAAATCCGAAACACCCCCACCTGCCCATACAACCCCTGGGCCAACCGCTGCAACGCCCCCGCGGTCTCGGCCGTCTGCTCCACCGCCTGGCTATTCTGCTGCGACATCTGCGCAATCCGTTCAACGTTGCGCGCCACATCCTGGCTAGCCGCGGTCTGTTCGCGCAGTGCCAGGGAAATCTGATCCACCATGCGCACCACGTCCCCCGAAGACTGCCGAATGCTGACGATCGCCTCCCCCGCTTGTTGCGCCAGGGTCACACCGCCTTTGACCTGCTGCACACCCACCTCCATCTGCCCCACGGCCTCGCGGGTGCCGGACTGGATGCGTTTGACCATCTCGGTAATTTCCTGGGTCGAGTTGCCCGTGCGTTGTGCCAGCAAGCGTACTTCGTCGGCCACCACCGCAAAGCCCCTGCCCTGTTCGCCGGCGCGGGCGGCTTCGATGGCGGCGTTCAGGGCCAGCAGGTTGGTTTGCTCGGCAATGCCGCTGATCACGCTGACAATGCTGCTGATCTGCTCGGCATGGCTGTCCAGTTCGCTGATCTGGCCGGCAGAAGCTTCTACGGTCTGGGCGATCTGGTTCATGCGCGACAGCGTTTCCTGAATCACGCTGCCGCCTTCGCTGGACTGGCGACCCGACTCGCTGGACTGGGCATGCGCTTCCACCGCATTGTCAGAGACATGGTTGATACTCACGGTCAGCTCCTCGACCGTGGCCGCCATCGAGGAGGCCGAGCTCGACTGTTCCTGGGCTGACGCGGAGAGCTGTACCGATGCCGCCGAAATATTATCGGCAGCCCCCACCAGTTGTTCGGCACTGGCCCTGATCTCGCCAATCATGGTGCGCAGGCGGTCTTGCATGGCCACGAATGCTTGTTGGAGGGTGCTGACTTCATCCGTTCCTTCAATGGCTATGGTGTTGTCGAGGCGCCCATCAGCGATGTTGCGCGCCAGCGTTACCGCTTCACCCAGGCGATGGGTGAGGGTTCTTGCGAGGAATGTGGCGATCAGCACAGCCAGGATTGCAGCGACCAGTCCGCCGGCGATCAGGATGGTGAAGGCGGTGGATTTCGCCTGGTCCATCAGCAGACTGCGCTCGTCCTGCAGGGATTTCTCGGCCGCCTGGAATTCGTTGATCACGGCGCGCATGGCGTCCATTTTGGCTTTGGCCTGGCCCGAGCTTATCTGGCTGACCAGCGTTGTCAGCGGCGCGCGGTCAGCATTGACCTCGCGGCGCAGGTTCACGCTGGTTTGCATGTCTTGTTGCAGCCACTGTTGGTAGAGCTGTTGCAGATGGGCCAGCCGGGCTTGCTGCTGGGGGTTGTCGGCGGTGGCCTGCTTCAGGCGATTGAAAGCGTCGGTGAACGCTTCTTCGCCTGTGTTCATGGGCTCAAGGAAGCTGTCCTGGCCGGTAAGGGCAAAACCGCGCATGGCGGTTTCTATGTCGACAAGGCTGTTGAGCATGCTGCTGGAGCTGTTGAGCACGTCGTAGCTGTGGATGTTGCGCTTCACGCTGCTGCTGACCTGGTCGAAGCCTCGCAAGGCAGTCAGTACCAATACGGCGATGATGAGCAGTACAAGACCGAAACCGGTGTACAGTTTTTTCGAGATACTGAGATTGTTGAGCATCGTGGGGGCAACCCTTCAAGGCCTGGCTGGACGCTACGCTGGGTCCCGTGCACAAGGATGCGGACGGGTTCTGGCGTAGTGACGTTTTGATATCAGGCCTATGATTATCTTGTACAGAAAAAGTTCTTTGTACAATTTTATTTGATTGGGCGATGCGGGGGTTGGATTGGGAGGGGCGTCACCCAGCTCTGGGGCTGGGTGACGATCATGAGCTTGGGCTGGGTTACCAGCTGTAACTCAACTTGGCGGTCACTTCCCGCCCTGGGTTGTAGTAATCGGCCGTACCCGAGCCCACCACATGCTGCTCGTCGAACAGGTTGCTGACATTCAGCGCCAGGTCGGTGCCCTTGGCGATCTTGTAGTTCAGCGCAGCGTCGAACAGGGTAGTGCCGTCGCTTTTCTTGGTGTTGGCCGCGTCCATGAAGTAACCGCCCACGTACCGCGCCCCCAAGCCCACGCTCACGTCGGTGTTGGGTATGTCGTAGTAGCTCCACAGCGAAGCCGTATGCTTGGGCGCAACGGTGAACTCTTTGCCTTTGAGCGAGCTGCCGTCATACAGCGAGCCGCGCAGCACTTCGGTGTCCATGTACGAATAGGCCCCGATCAGGCTGAGGTTCTGCGTGACCTGGGCCTTGGCTTCCAGGTCCAGGCCGCGCGCGCGGGACTCGCCCACGGTTTGCTGCTCGATGATGCCGCTGGGCAGCACCACGGCGATGGTGACGTTTTCCTGGGTCAGGTCGTACACGGCGGCCGAGAACATCGCATCCATGCCCAGCGGCGAGTACTTCACGCCCACTTCGTACTGCCTGCCGGTCTGCGGGGTAACCCCTACCTGCGGCGGCGAAACCGATTCCACCATGCTGACGTAGGTCGACACTTCATCGTTGACGATGTAGGTCAGCGCGCCGCGGTAAGAGGTTTCCGAGAAGGTATCGCTCTGCCTGTTCACACCCCCCACATACTCGGTGCTGGTCAGGTCCATCGAGTCATTGCGCAGACCCACCGTGGCAATGACGCGGTCGTAGAAGGACAGGTTCTGCTGCAGGAACACGGCCTTGGTGGTGGCGTCGTTTTTCTCGCGGCTATACGGCGTGATGCCGCCGGGTACGCCGGTGAACACGGGGTTGGCGATGTCTATCGACGGCGCCAGGCTGTACACCGAGCGCTGTTTGTTGGTCGAGTCCAGGTATTCCACGCCCACCAGGGTGCTGCTGTCGATGTGCTCGAACTGGGCATCGTACTGCAGCATCAGGTTGCCATTGAGCTGGTCCGCGTCGCTGTCGGTGCCGAACACGTAGCGGGGGATCACGGTGCCCACGCGCTCGGCGCTGTCGCTCAGGTAGACGTAGCCGAAGTCATCGCTCAGCTCGCTGTAGCGCAGGTTGCTGCGCAGGGTGAAACCGTTGTCGAAGTCGTGGGTGATGCTGGCGCTGAGGCTGGTGCGCTCCACATCATGGAAGTTGTAGCCGGGCTCGCCGTAGAAATCGCTGCGGTCGTATTCCTTGTCCAGCGGGTAGCCACCGCTGTTGGGCGAGCTGTTGGTCTTGAGGTAATCGAGAATCACCGTGGCCGAAGTGAAGTCGCTGGGCGCCCAGGTCAGGCCGCCCATCACGAAGCGGTTGTCGTCTTGCGAGTGGTCGTACTCGCGGTCGCTGTTCTGCAGCTTGGCCGTGAAGCGGCCGGCCAGGGTCTGCTCGTCGTTCAGGGCATCGCCCACGTCAATGCCGGTCTCGGCATGGTCGTAGGAGCCGTAGGTCACGTAGCCTTGGCCGAACTTCTCGAAGCGCGGCTGTTTGGTCACAAAGTTCACCGAGCCGCCCGGGTCTGCCGGGCCGAACAGGGTGGAGTTGGCGCCGCGCAGAATCTCGATGCGCTCATAGGCATAGGGGTCTTCGCGCACACCGCGCATCGAGCTCAGGGTAAGGCCGTCGCGGTAGGTGGTGGCCTGGAAGCCGCGGATCTGGAAGTAGTCGTTGCGGTCGTCCGAGCCGTAGAAGTCGCTGACCACGCCCGGGCTGTACTGCAACGCTTCCTCGGTGGTGCTGACGCTGCGCTGCTCCATTTCCTTGCGGGTCACCACAGACACCGAGGCCGGGGTGTTGAGGATGCTGGTGGCCACCTTGCCACCGACCCACAGTTCCTTGGCCACCACTGAATTGAGGTCGTCATCGGCGCTGGCCTTGACCTTGGCATTGATGATGACCGGCGCCAGCCGGTAATCCTCGGTCGCACCCAGCTCCAGCGGGCCGGCAGCCGGCGCTTGCGCAATGATCTGGTAGGCCTGGGGGCCTTGCTGTTCAACCTGCAGATCGGTCCCCTGCAACAGCGCCGACAACGCGGCGGGCGTCGCCAGGCCGCCCTGCACGCCCGGGGTGGTGCGGTTGGCCACGGTCTGCGCGTCGAAGGCCAGGCTCACACCCGCCTGGCGGGCAAAACGGTCCAGCGCAGGTGCCAGCGGGCCAGCAGGGATGTTCCACTGCTGCAGTTGCAGGGCGTGATCAGCGCCAGCAGGTTGTGCCAGCGCTGCAATGCCGGGCTGCTGACAACCAAACCCAGAATCGCCGCGTGCATGGCACGGCTGAGGGGGTGGCGCTGTGGAACCGGTGTCGAACTCATTTTCTCGCTCCGTAGAGGGTCGGCGGCTGGCCTGTATTCCGGCCTTGTGCAAAGGCCGAACGAGAATGAGAAAACACCTCATTTATTTTCAGAAAAAATGGACGGGGGTAATTGCCTCAGCGTGTACCGACCGCCTGGCGCACTTTCACCAGCAGCTCATAGAGCTGAAACGGCTTCACCAGCATGTCCATGCCCGCGCCGAGAAAGGCCTGGCGGTCCTGGGCCGCATCGGCGTACCCGGTCATGAACAGCACCGGCAACTGGGGCCGGTAGCAACGCGCCAGGTCGGCCAGCTCGCGGCCGCTGAGGGTCGGCAGGCCAACATCGGTCAGCATCATGTCCAGGCTGGCGTCGTCGCGCAGGTGCCGCAACGCCTCGTCAGTGGTGGTGGCCACCGTACAGCGGTACCCGGCATCGGTCAGCGCTTCTGCCACCGCCACCTGCACCGAAGCCATGTCTTCCACCACCAGCACGTGCTCGCCATTGCCTTGCAGGTTCTGCACGTTGGCCGGCTCCACCGCTACCGCGGCCTCCGCGCTGGCCGGCAGCAACAGGGTCACCTCCGTGCCCTGCCCCACCACGCTGCTCAGCAGCACATGCCCGCCGGACTGCCGGGCGAAGCCATAGATGGTCGACAGCCCCAGCCCGGTGCCCTGCCCCACCGGTTTGGTGGTGAAGAACGGGTCGAACACCTTTTCCAGCAGCTCCGGCTCGATGCCGCTACCGTTGTCGCGCACGTTGACGGCAATGTAATGGCCGTCTGCCAGGTCGGGGTTGCCCTGCGACCAGGTGGCTGCGGTGTTCACCCAGATCCGCCCCCCCTTGGCCAAGGCATCGCGCGCATTGATCACCAGGTTGAGCACCGCGCTCTCCAGTTGCACCGGGTCGACCAGGGCGATGGCCGGGTGGGTCGACAGGTCCAGGGTAAGCTTGATGCGCTCGCCGATGGTGCGGTTCAGCAGCTCTTCCAGCGAGCGTACATGCTGGTTGACGTCCACCGGGCGGGTATCCAGTGGCTGCTGGCGCGCGAAGGCCAGCAACCGGTGGGTCAACGAGGCCGCGCTGGTGGCTGAACTGAGTGCGGCTTCGGCGTACCTGGGCACTTTCTCGATACGGTTTTCCGCCACCCGTTTGCAGATCAGCTCCAGGCTGGTGATGATGCCGGTGAGCAAGTTGTTGAAGTCGTGGGCAATGCCGCCGGTCAGGCTGCCCAGGGCATCCATTTTCTGCAGTTGCAGCAGTTGCGCTTCGGTGCGTTCGCGCACCGCGACTTCCCGCGCCAACTGGTTGGTGGCATCGTCCAGGCGGGCCAGGTGGGAGCGCTCCCGGTGGCGGTGCTCGGTGATGTCCTCGATGAACACCAGGCACAGCCCTGGCGCCTGGTAGGGCGACAGTTGCCACTCGGTTTCGCGTACATGCCCGTGCACCAGCATGCTCAGGGTGCCCTTCCAGCGCTCGCCAGCCGCCAGGTGCCGGCGCAGGTCAGCCAACGCTGGCTCCTGGCCGCTGGCAAAGCATTCCAGCAGTTGCCCGGGGTTGCTGTTTTCCTGGGTCAGATGGCTGAATGCCTGGTTGCACTCGTGCACCTTGAACTCGGCGTCGAGCACCGCGATGGGCGCTGATACACCGGTAAATATCTCGCGAAAGCGCGCCTCACTCTGGCGCAGAGCGCGCTCGGCGTCCCGCACCCGCAACAGGGTACGCAAGGTTGCCAGCAACACATCCGGGTCTACCGGGTGCACCAGGTAGGCATCGGCGCCAGCGTTCAAGCCGGTGATGATGTCACCGCTCTGGATCGACGCGGCCGACACGTGAATCACCGGCAACAACGCCGTGCGGGCATCTTTGCGCAGCAACCGTACGATATCGAACCCGCTCATGTCGGGCAGGTTCACGTCCAGTATCAAGGCATCTATCTGCTCGTCGCGAATCAGCGCAAGGCCTTCACCGCCGGTGCCTGCCTCCAGCACTTCGTAGCCGTGCACTACCAGGCGCCGGCGCAGTGCGTAGCGGGTGGCGACGTTATCGTCCACGATCAGCAAGCGCACCTCAGGTTTCATCGGCGTTCTCCTGAGCCAGGGCCAGAGGTATCACCACGAAGAAGGTAGAGCCTTCCCCTGGTTCACTGTGCACCCCCACTTCGCCACCCAGCAGCATGGCAAAGCGCTTGCACAACGACAGGCCCAGGCCAGTGCCGCGAAAGCGCTTCTGCAGTGGCGAATCTACCTGGGTGAAATCTTCGAACAACGTATCCAACAGCTCTGCTGCAATGCCAATGCCGGTATCACTGACGGCAAAGCGGATGCGGTCGTCGCCATACAGCTGGGCCGACACCCGCACCTCACCCTGGGCGGTGAACTTCAGCGCGTTGGAAATGAAATTGCGCAGAATCTGCGCGAGCTTCTTGTCATCGGTGTACAGCCGCGGCAGCCCTGTAGGCTCCTCGAAGATAAGGTCGACTGCAGTAGCGTCGACAATCGGCCGGAACATGCCGCGCAAGGCCGCGAACAGATCGAGCATGTCGAACCAGGCCGGCGAGATGCTGATGCGCCCGGCTTCGATCTTGGCAAGGTCGAGCAGGTCGTCGACCATGTCGGACAGCTCGCGGGTGGCGGTGCTGATGAAGGTGACCTGGCGGTGCTGTTCAGCCGACAGCGGCCCGTCGAGCTCGTCGGTAAGCAGGCCGGTGATGCTCAGGATCGAACCCAGCGGCGTGCGGAATTCGTGGCTCATGTACGACAGGAAGCGGCTTTTCAAGTCCGACGCCTGGCGCAGCTGTTCGGCCTGTATGTCCAACTCGGCGTACAGGGCCAGCACGCCCTGGTTGGTTTCTTCCAGTTCGGCACGCAGGGCATCGTTTTCTGCCTGCAGCCGGGCAATTACCTCTGCATCAGCCATGCGCCGCCTCCAGGTCGATGACCAGCACGGTTACATCATCCCGGCCCCGGCAGAAGTCGCGGTGCAGCACTGCCGCGATCACGGCCGGGTGGCGGTGCACCAGGCCAGGGTAATTCTCAAGATTCCAACGGGACTGCAAGCCGTCGCTGTACATGATCAACAGTTTTCCATTTGCATGAGCGTAGTCAAATACCTGGGCTTTTCTATACTGGCCGCCAACGATGCCGGGCAACGAAGCCAAACCACGCACCTGGGTGGCGCTCACCAGGCTGGCGCCGATATTGCCGATGCCGGCAAAACCGAGGTGGTCGCGGGCACCGTCATAGCATGCTATCGCCACCGCGCCACCACGGCTGCCATTCATGGCATGGTGCATGGCCTGCAATTGCTCCAACTGGCCGGCGAACGGGGCCTGGGCAAACACTGCCGCGCCCGCGCTGGCTGCAGCCTGGGCATCCACACCGTGGCCCAGGCCGTCGATCACCAGGGCGCTGATACGCTGCCCTTCGATCGCCAGGTGCCAGGTATCGCCACAGGCAGGGTCGCCGTGCAGGGCATGCTGGCTTACCCCCACGCGCAGGTCTGGCGCGTGGTCGCGCTGGGCGTGCACGCGCGCCAGCACCACCGCGCCGCGCGCATCGGCGTACACATCGAATACCTGGGCCATGCGCGCCAAGGCCCCCAGGCCAATACCCTGGGTGCCTGCGGTTGAATAACCATCGGTCAGGCAGGCCTGTGCATCAAAGCCCTGGGCACGGTCCGCCGTGAGCAGTTCAATGGCATAACCCCCGTGCTCACGGGGCAGCACCCGCAGGTGCAGTTCACCGCAGCCTGCATGCTTGAGCACGTTGCTGCACAGCTCGGTGGCCAGCAGCGCCACACGGCCGCAGTCCTCTTCGTCAAAGCCGTGCCGCTTGGCCAGCTTTTGTGCGGTACGCCGGGCGTGGCCAACATCGCTCGGGTCTGCCAGGCCCATCACCTGGGTCTGGCTGGCGAACAGGTTCATGCCCATCGGGTGATCGTCACGCGTGTGCCCTGCCCTGGCGCGGTGTCCAGTTCAAATTCATGGACAAGCCGCCGAGCGCCGGTCAGGCCCAGGCCCAGGCCACCGCCCGAGGTCCAGCCGTCAGTCAGCGCCAACTTGATGTCGGGGATGCCGGGGCCCTCGTCGCGGAACAACAGGCGCAAACCGGTGCGCCCGCCATCCTCCAGCACAGCCCAGTCCATATCGCCACCACCGCCATACACCACCGTGTTGCGCGCCAGTTCACTGACTGCCGTCACCAGCTTGGTCAGGTCCACCAGGCGCATGCCGCATTCGCCGGCCAGCTTGCGCGCCAACTGACGCGCCAATACCACATCCTGTTCGATTCGTACCGGCTGGCTGCCGCTTTCGCGCACATTCATTTTTGGCTCACTCGTTGACGCAGCACTTGCATGCCACGCTCCACATTGAGCGCCGTACTCACGCCCGGCAGGGTAAGGCCCAGTTCGACCAAGGTAATGGCCACGGCCGGCTGCATGCCGACCACCATGGTTTCGGCATCAAGAATGCGTGACAGGCCAGAGATGCTGGCGATCATCCGGCCGATGAACGAGTCGACCATGTCCAACGCGGAAATATCGATCAACACGCCCCGGGCCGAGGTACTGCTGATGCGCTCGGTAAGGTCTTCCTGCAGGGTCAGCGCCAGCTGGTCGTGCATGTCGACCTGAATGGTCACAAGCAGGAACTCGCCCATCTGCAGGATCGGGATACGCTCCATGGGCTTACCCCTGCTTGCTGATGTCGCAGCCCAGGCGTGCAAGGGCTAGCTTGAGGGCGTCGGCCAGGCTGGCCTTGGTAGTCAGCGAGCCCAGGTCCAGCCCCAGGTGCACGATGGTCTGGGCGATTTGCGGGCGCACGCCACTGATGATGCAGTCGGCGCCCATCAGGCGGATGGCCGTGACGGTCTTCAGCAGGTGCTGGGCGACCAGGGTGTCGATGGTGGGTACACCGGTGATATCGATGATGGCAATTTCCGAGCCGGTGTCGACGATGCGTTGCAGCAGCGACTCCATGACCGTCTGGCTACGCTGCGAGTCCAGCGTACCGATCAGTGGCAGCGCCAGCACCCCGTCCCACAGTTTGACCACGGGGGTAGACAGCTCCAGCAGTTCTTCCTGCTGGCGCCTGATCACTTCCTCGCGGGTTTTCTGGAAAGCGCGGATGGTGTGCATGCCCATGCCATCGAGCAGTTCCGACACCAGCCACAGTTGCTCGGCCAGGCGTGCCGGCTCGCTGCTGTACTGTGTTTGCAGCAAGCCGAACAGCGGCCCTTTCAAAGCGAAGATGAAGAACGCGGCCTGGTGCGAATCGTGGCCAAGCTGAGCGCGGCTGGCAGAAAGCTTCTCCAGGAACCGGCGCGACGCCTCCCACTCGCTGCCGGCCAGGTGGCTGCCGCCACCAGCGCGCAGGCCGTCCACCAGCAACTGCAGAAATTCCTGGGTTTCCTGTGCCAGTACCTGTTCTTTGATATTGCGCGTGGCGCCGTTGGTTTCGAGGCCGGCTGTCCATTCCTCGCGCAGTTGTGCCTGGCTATGTTGGATAGCCTCCAACGTGCTGCCTTGCAGTGTTGCCATGTGCCTTCGCTCCAGTGGTGAAGGCCGGCGTCCCGATGAATGGCCGGCCTGCTGTGAATGACATTTGCCGGTTCGATTAGTTGTGCAGCGGGAAAAGATAATTGCATTCAGCCATTTAGGATAGCGCAACGGCTTCGGATTGCGGCAGCCTACTGCGAAACGGTTTTATAGGAATGCATACCATCACGGCATGACATCGATGCAACCTTGAACCGTACCTCATATTGCAAGTACCCGCCCGGTAATCGGCGGCGGGGCGGAAGCAAGATGCCCAAGGCGCTCGGAAACCGCCTGGCGCACTCGGTAGGCAACTCCAGCGCAAAAAAAAGGCACCTACCCATAGGTAATGCCTGTCAGTTAAGTAATTTGGGGCCGCTTTGCGACCCTTCGCGGGCACGCCCGCTCCCACAGG
>JAEAMF010001475.1_pt1 | contig 16570 bp, 14 predicted proteins | sample 8958721 | NCBI WGS metagenome assembly JAEAMF01 (sample SAMN16933255, study PRJNA681124) | bioreactor sludge metagenome | isolation source: anaerobic bioreactor treating anionic surfactant - SDBS | place: India: Bengaluru | collected 2019-02-28
AACCGCCGACCCCCTGCGTGTGATGCAGGTGCTCTCCCAGCTGAGCTAATCAGCCGATCGCCTTGCGAGGCGCGCAATTTACTGATCCCCCTTAGCTAAGTCAACAGCAGCATTGGATTTTTTTATCGCGCTGCTGGTCCATCGTTACTGGCTCACGGATTTGAAATCATGCCGCGGCACTATCGCGCTGCCCTGCGGTCTTTGTTCTGCCGCAACGGCAACAGGCGTAACGAGTCTCGCGACAGTCGCCTGTCGAAAAGCGCGATATGTGCCTAAGGTTGAAGACGTAACGGACATAACATCACGATGCGGCATGGAGTACCTCGCTTGTATTTGCCCGGACCGTTGCGGAACTATCGACAGCACACCCCGCTAGCCCTGAGCGCCCTGCTGGTCTGCCTTTTCGGCATTTTCCTGGCGAGCCAGATCAAAACGGTGTGGCAACTGAGCCGCGCCCCTCTCACGGCAGAGGTCAGCCCTCCTGCCGTCAGCGCTACCGGCAGTTCCGATCCATCGCGCCTGGACGCCCTTTTCGGCACCCCGCCCGCGCTTCAGGGCAGTGCAACGACCAGCGCCGCAGGCGTAACCCTGCATGGCAGCTTCGTGCATGCCGACCCTAGTCGCTCCAGCGCCATTATTCAGATTGCCGGTCAACCACCCCAGTTGGTCTGGCAGGGCCAGGAGCTACAAAGCGGCGTGGTGCTGCGCGGCGTGCATCCGGACCACGTGCAACTCATGCGCGACGGTCAGATAGAACGGCTGGACTTTCCTGCCGTGCGTTCGCCGGTATTCGTTCCCGATGAGGCGCCGCAACCGTACGAGACCGAGGATGCGGGCGATGAGGAAATGCAGCAACAGATGGAGGCGCTGCGCCAGCAACTGGAGAACGCCGTCAGCCCGCCCGCTTCGCCCACCCCCGAACGTACCGACCAAGGAAGATGACTGAACGATGCCGCCGTTTCTCATGCGTCCGCTGCTTGCCCTGACCCTTTCCAGCGTTCTGATCATGCCGCCGGCTGCACTGGCGGCAGTTGCGGATACCGGTATCGAGCCAAGTTCCAGCCAGGAAGACGGTTGGACTATCAACCTGAAGGATGCCGACATCCGCGCATTCATCGATCAGGTCAGCCAGCTCAGCGGCCAGACGTTCATCGTCGACCCACGGGTCAAAGGCCAGGTCAGCGTCGTATCCAACGCCACGCTGACGATGGATGAGGTCTACCAGCTATTTCTTTCGGTGATGGCGACTCACGGTTTCAGCGTGCTGGCACAGGGCGACGTCGCGCGCATCGTGCCTAACGCCGAGGCGAAGGCCGAGGCCGGTGGTGGTCCGGCCGGCGGCGATCAACTTGAAACACGCGTCATCCAGGTTCAGCACACCGCGGCGACCGAGTTGATTCCGCTGATTCGCCCGCTAGTCCCGCAGTATGGCCATCTGGCCGCGGTCACGTCTGCCAACGCGCTGATCATCAGCGACCGTAGCGCCAACATCGCGCGTATCGAGGATCTGGTAAGGCAGCTGGACCGCACCGAGAGCGACGACTACAGCGTGCTCAATCTGCGCCACGGCTGGGCCACCGATATCGCCGAAGTCCTGCGCAACTCACTGATTCGTGGCGACGCAAAAAGCACAGCCGGACTGCAGATAATCGCCGACTCGCGCACCAACCAGCTGATCTTCATCGGCCCACCGCAGGCTCGCAGCAAGCTGGCCAGCCTGGCACAGACCCTGGACACCCCCGCTACCCGCTCGGCCAATACGCGGGTGATCCGTCTGCGGCACAACGATGCCAAGTCGCTAGCCGAAACCCTCGGCGATATCTCCGAAGGCCTGAAGGATTCTGGCGAAGGCGAAACAACCACCACCCGCAGCCAGAACATCCTGATTCGCGCCGACGAGAGCCTCAACGCGCTGGTGCTGCTGGCCGAGCCAGAGCTGATCGGCACGCTGGAGAGCATCGTCCGCCAGCTGGACGTGCCGCGCGCACAGGTCATGGTCGAGGCGGCAATCGTCGAGGTTTCCGGCGATATCAGCGACGCCCTAGGCGTGCAGTGGGCTGTCGATGCGCGCGGCGGCACCGGGGGCGTCGGCGGCGTTAATTTCGGCAACACCGGGCTGTCGATCGGCAGCGTGCTGAACGCCATCAACGAGGACGAGATACCGAGCAACCTGCCCGATGGCGCAATCATCGGCATCGGCACACGCAGCTTCGGTGCGCTGATCACGGCACTGTCGTCCAACAGCAAGAGCAACCTGTTGTCGACGCCGAGCCTGCTGACACTGGACAACCAGGAGGCGGAAATCCTCGTGGGTCAGAATGTGCCGTTCCAGACCGGTGCCTATACCACCGACTCCTCGGGCGCGAACAATCCGTTCACTACGATCGAGCGGCAGGATATCGGCGTTACGCTGAAAGTGACTCCGCACATCAATGAGGGCGCGACGCTACGCCTGCAGATCGAGCAGGAAATCTCGTCCATCGCGCCCACTGCGAGCCTCACCGCACAGGCCGTGGATCTGGTCACCAACAAGCGTTCGATCAAGAGCACCATTCTTGCCGAGGATGGCCAGGTGATCGTGCTCGGCGGCCTGATTCAGGACGACGTGACCCGCACCGACTCCAAGGTTCCGCTGCTGGGCGATATCCCGTTGCTCGGTGCGCTGTTCCGCTCGACGCAGGAAAGCCATGTCAAACGCAACCTGATGGTCTTCCTACGCCCGACGGTGGTGCGCGATCGCGCAGGTCTGGCCGCGCTGTCAGGCAAGAAGTACAGCGATATCCGCGTGATCGAGACTGACTCGGCCAGCCCCACCATTCTTCCAGCCAATCCCGAGCGTCTGTTCGATGGCCAGGGCGAACCGGCGCCAGCCATCGATCTGCGCGCCAACGAGCCACGCCAAGGTTCGCTGGCACCGCCTCCGCCGCCGCGCAGCACCAAATCGGGCGTCCCCTCCAGCGCTACAGGCAGCTGGGCGATTCAGCTGGCCAGTCTGCGCAATCCGGCTAATGCCGAAGCGCTCCGTGAACGCTTGGTCGGGCTTGGCTATGAGGCTTATGTTCGACCGGGCAGCAACACCAGCCGGGTCTACGTCGGGCCGCTGGCGAGTCGCGACGAGGCCGCGCGCCTGCGCGAGCAACTCTCGAAGGAACAGCGGCTGGACGGCATCGTGCTGAGAATCGAGCCTACGCGCGAATAAGCCGCAGAGGCTCATTCGCGCGACTGCCAGCTAGCTGGCCGCTCCGACGAATCAGAGCGCCGCGAGGCCGCGTGCCAGATCGGCCTGCAGATCGGCGACATCTTCCAGCCCGACCGCCACGCGAATCAAACTGTCGCTGATGCCAGCGCTGGCGCGATCTTCGGCAGACAGCCGGCCGTGCGTAGTCGAGGCCGGATGGGTGATGGTGCTCTTGCTGTCACCCAGGTTGGCGGTGATGGAAATCAGTCGGGTGGCATCGATGAACCGCCAGGCGCCCTCCTTGCCTCCTTTGACTTCGAAGCCCAACACGGCACCGAAACCCTTCTGCTGACGCTTCGCCAGTTCATGCTGCGGATGGCTGGGCAAGCCTGCGTAATAGACCCGGTCCACCACAGGTTGGCGCTCCAGCCATTCGGCCAGTTGCTGTGCGCTGGCACAGTGGGCCTGCATGCGCAGGCGCAAAGTTTCCAGTCCCTTGAGGAATACCCAGGCGTTGAACGGGCTGAGCGTCGGCCCAGCGGTGCGCAGGAAGCCGACGATCTCCTTCATCTGCTCGCTGCGTCCCGCAACCACGCCGCCCAGACAACGCCCCTGCCCGTCGATGTACTTGGTCGCCGAATGAATGACGATATCGGCGCCGAGCGCCAGTGGCTGCTGCAGCACCGGCGTGCAGAAACAGTTGTCGACCGCAAGCAGGACGCCGTTGGCTTGGCAGAGTTGTGCCAGCGCAGCGATATCCACCAACTCCGCCAGCGGGTTGGACGGCGATTCGACGAACACCAGCTTGGTGTTGGATTTGAAGGCTGATTGCCACGCCGAAAAATCGGTCAGCGGCACGTAGTCCACTTGTACACCGAAGCGTTTGAAGTACTTCTCGAACAGCGAAACGGTGGCGCCGAACACGCTGCGCGACACCAAGATATGATCGCCGGCCGAGCATAGGCTCATTACGGTCGCCAGAATCGCGGCCATCCCAGACGCCGTCGCGACAGCCTGCTCGGCACCTTCCAACGCGGCGATTCGCTCCTCGAAGGTGCGCACTGTCGGATTGGTGTAGCGCGAATAGACGTTGCCCGGCACTTCCCCGGCAAAGCACGCAGCCGCGGCCGCAGCGCTGCGGAACACATAGCTGGAGGTGAAGAACAGCGGCTCGCCGTGCTCTGCCTCCGGGGTGCGATGCTGTCCGGCACGTACGGCCAGCGTGTCGATCCCGACGCCGTCGAGATCGCTGTCCAGCCGCCCGGCTTCCCACTCAGTGGTCATTCTTGCTACCTCCAGCACCGCAGTCGCACTGCGGCGCCCAGCTTAGTCGTTGTACAGATCGATGATGGCGCTTACGGCATTGGCCTTGGACTTGCTGAGGTCGTTGCGTGCCTGCTCGATCCTGTGCAAATAGGCATCATCGATATCGCCGGTGATGTACTTGCCATCGAACACCGCGCAATCGAAGTGTTCGATCTTCACCTTGCCGCCACCGACAGCGTCGATCAGATCTTCCAGGTCCTGATAGATCAGCCAGTCGGCGCCAATCAGCTCGGCCACCTCTTCGGTGCTGCGGTTGTGCGCGATCAGCTCATGAGCGCTGGGCATGTCGATGCCGTAAACATTCGGGTAGCGCACCGCAGGTGCTGCCGAACAGAAGTACACGTTCTTAGCGCCCGCCTCGCGTGCCATCTGGATGATCTGCTTGCAGGTGGTTCCGCGCACGATGGAATCGTCGACCAGCAACACGTTCTTGCCGCGGAACTCGAGGTCGATGGCGTTGAGCTTCTGGCGCACCGACTTCTTGCGCGCCGCCTGGCCGGGCATGATGAAGGTCCGACCGATATAGCGGTTCTTGACGAAGCCTTCGCGGAATTTCACCCCCAGCCGGTTCGCCAGCTCAAGCGCAGCGGTGCGGCTGGTATCCGGAATCGGGATAACCACGTCGATATCGTGCTCGGGACGCTCGCGCAGAATCTTGTCTGCCAGTTTCTCGCCCATGCGCAGGCGCGCCTTGTACACCGATACGCCATCCATCAGGGAATCGGAGCGCGCCAGATAGACGTACTCGAAAATCCGCGATGCTGCAGTACGGTAAGCGCGTCGTACAGCGCCTGATTGACGTTCGACTTACCGACAATGCCGACAATGCCACACATGCAAGGAACCCCTCAGTTTGTTTCAGGCTGACGCGCAGGCAGGAAGCTGCCAGAAGCGTCTTCAATAAATTTTGCAGAACCGGACGGATCGAGCGAACTGGCCAGCCACTGGCTGCTGAACTCAAGAATCAGGTTCTTCGACCAGTCGGCAACCAGCAGGAAATGCGGCAGCAGAACGGACTCCTTCCACCAGAGGTCCTCCTGAACCGGCGCAAGGCTGAGCAAACCGGCCAGCACCACTACCAACAGTCCACCGCGCGCCGCACCGAATACCATCCCCAGCAAACGGTCAGTACCAGAAAGCCCCGTCACCCGAATCAGTTCACCGATCAGAAAATTGACCAGCGCCCCCACCAAGAGGGTGGCAATGAACAGGATGGCGCAAGCAGCGATGATTCGTGCCGAGGGCGTGCTGATGAACTCGGCCAGATGATGCGACAACGCACCGCCGAACATCCAGGCGATTACCCCGGCGATGATCCAGATCAGCAACGACAAAGCTTCCTTGACGAAGCCTCGCTTCAGACTGATCAGACTGGAGACAGCAACGACGGCGACGATGATCCAATCGACCCAGGTAAAAACCACGACGTCTTCTGCATAGAGGAAAGGCGACGCATTTTAGCAGAGGGCCAGCGACGGGGTAAGCACAAACACCCTGCACTATTGCGCCGAGTGGAACGCCCGCTCCGACAAGCCTCTCGCTTGCCGGAGCTAGCGCGACTCAGCGCGGTTCCGGCTTGAAGCGCACTACAAAACCATTCAGTTTCTGTTGGCGCTGCAACTGATCGCGCAAACGGTTGGCCTCGTCGCGCTCGATGAGTGGCCCGACAAACACCCGATTCATTCCGTCTGCGGCGCGAATGTAGGCGTTATAGCCCTGCTCACGCAGGGTCTTCTGCAGCTTCTCTGCGCTGGCGCGGTTGGACAGGCTGGCCAACTGAATCGACCAGCTCACCGGCAGGTTGTCGGCATCCACACGAGACTGCGGCACAGGCGTCGTCTGCGCAGGCGCTTTCACCTGCTCCGGCTCGGCCACCGCTAGAGACTCGGTCGGCTCTGAAGGGACAGCCGCCGACTTGGCACTGGCATCGTTTTCGACGATCTCGAAACCCTCGGGAATCGATTTAGGCTCCGGGACTTCCACCGGCTCGATTTCGATCTGAGCCACCGGCGGTGTATTGGGCATAGCCGGGGCATCGACAACGACATGGCGCAGGTCATCTTCGCGAGTGAACAGCATCGGCACGAAGATCACCGCCAAGGCGATCAGCACCAACGCGCCGACCATGCGCTGTTTCAATCCCTTATCCAGCAGTGCCATCTCCCGCTTCCTCCGTACGCGTGGCGAGCCATTGCAACGCTTCGGCTACACAATAGAACGATCCGAATAACAAAATCTCGTCTTGCTCGCCGGCTTTTTCGCACTGCGACTCCAGCGCCTGCACTCCAGCGAATCGCCCGGCGGTCGAAGCGGCCGCTGATGCGGGTTTGCTGTAACGCCTTTGCCAGAGTCTCAGGTTGCCACGGCAAATCCAACAAAGCGTAGACCTGCAGCGCAAGCGCAGCATTTTCCATCGGCAGCGACAACAGCGGGAGATCGTGCAGCTCGAGCGGCTTGCCGGCCGCGTCGACGCCGCGCCAGTGCCAGCCGGCAATTCCGCTTGCCAGATCGTAGTCCCGGCCACGTAACCGCAAAGGCACCGCCAGCCTCTCAGCCTGCCCCAGCACCGACATGGGGGGCTCCAGATCACCGCATACGGCAGGAACATTGGGGCGAAAAATCCCCGCCTTCTCGAAACCGACGCTCTCCCGATCATCGCCCAGCCACTCAGCGTGATCGAGACCGATGTTGGTGATCACCGCCACATCAGCATCGATCAGATTGACGGCGTCCAGCCGCCCGCCAAGGCCGACCTCTAGCACTGCGGCGTCAAGTCCGGCTCGCTGGAAAAGCCATAGAGCCGCCAAGGTGCCCATCTCGAAGTAGGTAAGCGAGGTGTTCTCACGCGCCTGTTCGACGGCCTCGAAAGCCTCGCAGAGCGCGTCATCATCGGCTTCCAGGCCACCGATGCGCACCCGCTCGTTGTAGCGCAGCAGATGCGGCGATGCGTAGACACCAACACTGAGGCCCTGGGCCTGCAGCAACGAGGCAATGAAGGCGCAACTGGAGCCTTTGCCATTGGTCCCAGTGACCGTGATCACTTTTCGAGCGGGACGCCCAAGGCCCAGCCGCTGCGCGACCTCGCGAACCCTCTCGAGCCCCATGTCGATGGTCGAGGGATGCAGCTGCTCAAGATAACTCAGCCAATCGGCGAGGCCGCGAGCGCTCATGCAGAGGCCGCAACCTGCGCAGGCGCAACGGTCGCTGGCAGTCGCTGCAACTGCGCAAGCAGACGGGAAAGACGGGGCCGCAGCTCAGCACGCGGGATAATTAGATCGATGGCACCGTGATCCAGCAGGAACTCGCTGCGCTGGAAGCCCTCAGGAAGTTTCTCACGAACGGTCTGCTCGATAACTCGCGGTCCGGCGAAGCCAATCAACGCTTTTGGCTCGGCCACGATGACGTCGCCCAGCATTGCCAAACTGGCCGAAACGCCGCCGTATACTGGATCGGTTAGCACCGAGATGAAAGGCAGCCCCTCTTCGCGCATACGCGCCAGCACAGCAGACGTTTTTGCCATCTGCATCAGCGAAATCAAGGCCTCCTGCATGCGCGCGCCGCCGGACGCAGAGAAGCATATCAGCGGGCAACGCAGTTCCAGCGCCACATTGGCGGCACGCACGAAGCGCTCGCCAACGATAGCGCCCATCGAACCACCCATGAAGGAGAACTCAAAGGCACAGGCAACAACCGGCACCTTGAACAACGTGCCCTGCATCGCGATCAGAGCATCCTTTTCGCCAGTCTGCTTCTGCGCGGCAGACAGGCGATCCTTGTACTTCTTGCTGTCACGAAACTTGAGCCGATCCACTGGTTCTAGGTCACCGGCGATTTCCTCGCGACCCTCGGTATCGAGAAAGATGTCCAGTCGGGTACGAGCATCAATGCGCATGTGATGCTGGCATTTAGGACACACATCCAGCGTCTTTTCCAGTTCGGGGCGATACAACACAGCCTCGCAGGACGGGCACTTGTGCCACAGCCCTTCGGGTACCGAGCTCTTCTGTGTCTCGGAACGCATGATCGAAGGGATCAGCTTGTCTACCAGCCAGTTGCTCATGCTCTTGTTCTCCAAAGCTTCCATTCGGGTCGCATTAATCTCGCGCCCCGATCAAATGTATTGTCGCGGCTCGGCACTCCGCACTCGCTAAATTAGAGGAGGCCCCCGCTTTTCCGGGCAAACTAACCGCCTGGCGCCAGTCGAACCAGCGATTCGTACTGGACGGCAAAGAGCCGCCAAGCGTCACATGACAGAGCGAACTCGTTGAATGAACGCGCGAACTTTTTCGGCGCTCTTGATGCCTTTACTCAATTCAACGCCACCGCTCACATCAACCGCATAAGGGTGCACCTGCGCAATCGCGTCGGCCACGTTATCGCAGGTCAGACCACCTGCCAGTATCAAAGGCTTGGGCAAATCGTCAGGAATAAGCGACCAGTCAAAACGCGCTCCCGTCCCCCCTGGCACACCCGCTATATAGGTATCGAGCAACAATGCGGTAGCTCCAGCCGTAGCATATCTAGCTGCCGCGGCGCCAATATCGCGCCCAGGCGCAACTCGAAGCGCCTTGAACCAGGGGCGATGAAATCTTGCGCAGTCAGCAGGCTCCTCATCGCCATGGAACTGCAGCACATCGAGCGCAACCGCATCCAGTGTGTCTTCGACCTCACAGCGACTGGCATCCACGAAAAGGCCGACCACGGTCACGAAGGGAGGTAATGCCTCGACGATTTCCCGTGCCCGCCTGATGTCGACCGCACGCGGACTCTTGGCATAAAACACCAGACCGATGGCGTCCGCCCCAGCCTCCGCGGCGAGCAAAGCGTCCTCAACCCGGGTAATCCCACAAATTTTGCTTCGAACGACCGACAAGTCTTACTACCTTTGCGAAAGACAAGGAATGGTAGCAAAAGCCGCATTACCTGCAAGTCGAACGGACGGCTCAGCGAAACCGACAGCGCGTGAACATAGACGACCATTCGAGCTTAGCGCCGTACGCTACCCATTGTTCAAGCAGGAGCCCTGATAATCGGCAAGACCGGAAAGAAAGTGCGGACCAAGATACCGTTGAGGCAGCTTGAACTCTTCCGGGTATTCAACCCGTACTAGGTACAACCCATAAGGATGAGCCGTGACCCCGCCGGTTCGACGTATACGCGTCTGCAATACTTGCTGAGCCCACTCAACCGGGCGCTCGCCCGCTCCTATGGTCATCAAAACACCAGCGAAATTGCGCACCATGTGATGCAGAAAGGCATTGGCACGCACGTCGATCACGATGAACTTGCCATGCTGTAGCAACTGCAGATGATGCACCGTCTTCACGGGCGACTTGGCTTGACACTGTCGCGCCCGAAAGGCGCTGAAATCATGGGTGCCGACAAACGCCTTGGCCGCTTCGCGCATCAATTCGATGTCGAGTGGTCGATGGTTCCAGGTGACCTCTTCAGCCATGTGGGCAGGGCGAATCTGGTCGTTGTAGATGACATACCGATATCGGCGCGCCATAGCGCTGAAGCGCGCATCGAAATGAGCTGGCATCGCCTTGGCCCACGTCACGCTGATATCACCCGGCAGGTTCATGTTCGCCCCCATGACCCAGGCGTGCATGCTGCGCTCAACTGAAGTATCGAAGTGCACCACCTGTCCGCTCGCATGCACCAGGGCGTCCGTGCGTCCTGCACAGCTCAAGGCAACGGGGTGTCCGCCGGCAACTCTGCTCAACGCGCGCTCCAGCGCCTCCTGAACTGAAGGTACACCCGCACGCTGGCGCTGGAAGCCACGGTAACGCGACCCTTTGTACTCGACACCTAGCGCGATTCTGGAAACGCCAACGGCAGCCGATTCGGCTGCCGCTTTGGGTACGTCGTGAAGCATCAGGCCAGCTTGGCGAGCATCTCTCGCGCCTCTTGCTGCTGTTGCTCGCTGCCCTCCGAGAGTACCTCGTCGAGAATATCGCGAGCGCCTTCGGCATCCCCCATATCGATATAAGCACGGGCAAGATCGAGCTTGGTTGTGGCCTCATCGGTATCCGAGAAGAAGTTGAAATCATCCTCCTCTGCCGCGCTTTCAGGCTCCGCATTCAAAGCGTCGGAAGACGCTGTTTTAGCGACATCCAGACTATCAACTTGAAGATCAAAATTCACACCATCGAACTGGTCAACCGCGCTCTCAATTTGCGGCTCACTCACTGGCTCATGATCAAGGGACAGATCGAAGTCAGCCGACAGCAGCTCCTCATCTGCCTTGGCATCGCGGCTGGTCGCAACGTCTTCCAAGGATTCATTCAGATCGAAACTGAAGCTTTCTACCGACGGCTGCCCCTCCTCCCCAGAAATGCGTTGTTCCTCAGCTCCGAGATCGAAGGAGAAATCATCCAGATCCTCAGAAAGGGAAGCTGCTAACGGGGACTCTTCTGCCAAGTCGGCAAAATGATCGTCCACACCTGCATTCTCTGTCGCGCTGGGCGCCGGCTCATCAAACGATAGATCGTCGAAGTCCAGGGTTTCGGGCTGCGCGGTTTCGCTGACTGGCGTAGCCGGGGTCAGGCTGACCTGATCGCTGTCCAGATCGATATCCAGATCGTCCAAACTCAGGTCGAAGGCGTCGTCTGGATCCTGCCCGGCAGCCTTCGCAGATACCTGCTCCTCGAACTGCAAATCGTCCAGATCGAAATTATCAAGATCGGCATGCGTTGCTACCGCTGCAACGGCTGCTGTGGTCGCGATGGCCGGATATTTGAGCTTGAGTCGTTCGATATCGCTACCGGCACCACCAATTTCGCGCAACTCCGACTCTTGGCGAGCAAAACCGTCGCGATCACCCAGCTCTGCATAAACCTCCATCAGCTTCAGGCGTAGATCACTGCGCTGCGGTTCGTCGTTTAGGGCATTGCGCAGCAACTCGGCGGCCTGGTTGAAACGGCCATAGGCGATATAGATGTCAGCTTCTGCCAGAGCATCACCGGTAGAGGCATGCGTCGGAGCAACCGGTTCGGTTTCGACAAAGGTAGCGGCTGTGCTCGGGAGCGATGCGCCCGAGTCTGAATGCAGATCCTGTAGCGACCCGGGCTGCAAATTGAAGCTTTCGTTCTCACTTTCCGCGAGGAGTTGCTCTTGAAGCTCAGCTTCCTTCATTGCGTTACGGCGAGATAGCGCCATCAACCCAACCAGCAACAGTAGCAGCGCGCTTCCACCCAGCACACCGAGCAGCATCGGATTGGCCAGATATTCGTCAAGCAAGCTCGGCTCTTCAGACGCCGGAACCACGGGAGCTGCGGGAGCCGGCTTCGGTGTCGCTGCCGGCTTGGACGGCTGGGCCTTTTGCGAAGCAGGCGCCGCAGCGCTTGCCGTTGTTTCCTGATCAGGAGTCAGCTCGGTTTTGTTCTCGCTGGCGTTATCCGTTTCATCGCGCTGCGATTTAGAAGCGGACGCGGAATCAGCTTGAATTGCCTGTGCAGCATCTTCCGATGGACGCTCGACATTGCTCGACTCACCATCGACTGCTAGCTGAGCCTGCAGCTTGGCCAGCTGATCATCCTTAAGCTGCATCAAACGCTGGAGTTTCTCCAACTGACCCTGCAGCTCATCCAAGCGCTCTTTCAGATCGACATTTTCGCGCCGACTGGAGTCGAGACTCTCTTGAGTGGTGGCAAGACGATCACGTAGCGCCTTGCTGTCGCCGCTGGAGCCGGTATCACTGCCGACGGTGGATTTTCCAGCATCCGGAGCCACAAGCCGCAGGTTATCCCGATTCTCACTTTGGCCAGGCGCTTCGCCTGCAGCGGTCCGGCGAGTCGCATCAATCTGCTTTGCTACATCGCGAGGCGCCGTGCGCGCCTGCCGCCAGATCGTATTCTGCTCGGCGACTTGCGCAATGGCCTCGGCCTGAGTGCGACTGTTGATCTGCTCGGCGCTGGGCAGACGCAGGACTTGACCGCTCTTCATGCGGTTGATGTTGCCATCGATAAAAGCGTTCGGATTCAAATCCTGGATGGCAAGCATGGCCTGATGGACCGTACCAGAACCCGCGTTGCGCTCGGCAATTTCCCAGAGCGTATCGTGCGCAGAGGTCTTGTACTCGGAGCCGGTCGACACGCGCTCAGCCGCCTGCCCCGTCGTCGACGCGGATGATGGCGACTTCACCTGACTCGGCGCAGCCGAAACACTCGGCGTGCGAGCGGGCGCCACCGAAGCGATTGGCAACTGCGGGGCAACCGCAGCTACGGTTTCCGGAGAATAAAGCGGGGGGTCCAGCAACAATGTGTACTCACGCAACAAGCGACCGCTGGGCCATAGAACCTCAACCAGGAAATTGAGGTAAGGCTCACGCACCGGCTTGGTCGATGAGACTCGGATGACGCTTTTGCCGTCCGGCCGAAGCACCGGAGTGAATTTCAGATCGGTCAGAAAGTACTGACGATCAATTCCGGCGCGGTTGAATTCTTCAACAGAGGCGAGCGAAGGGACCACCTCGCCCGGAGCGAGCATTTTTGCGTCAAGCAGTTCGATTTCCGCAACCAGTGGTTGATTCAGCGACGATTGCAGCCGCACCTCACCAAGCCCCAGCGCATGGGCCACCTCGGTAGTCAGCGCAGTAGCAGCTGCAATTGCCAGTACCAGATTTCGAACCCGAACCATTGTCTATCCTTTGTTTATCTTTTTCTCGAAGCTTGAGAAAGGGTCTTATGTCACTGCCCGCGCTTTGCAGCGCCCCCGATCAGCGATAGGCCGTTCTAGCACAACTTAGAAAAGTTCTTCGAATTACCAGTAAGTATCTTTTACAGATGGTGTTTTATCAACAACTTGGCGGACGGCGCAGCATTCCACTCCGACGCTTTTGGCACGTTATCAGACTCAATCCACAATTTGACTGACCCAGTCCCTGCGCGCTGTCAGGCTTCTTCACACCGAAGCCCTGGCTCACTACGCCCGCCTGGCCTAACGCTCACCGTCCACTGCCCGACAAAGGGCACCCACCTGATATTCGACGCTGTGCCGGCGCACAGTCTGCAGGATGCAGGCGAAAAAAAACCGCGGCTAGCCGCGGTTTTTTAAGAGTGACTCAACGCTCCAGAAGTATCCGAAGCATGCGGCGCAGCGGCTCCGCAGCCCCCCAGAGCAATTGATCACCAACGGTGAAGGCTCCGAGGAAATGTGAACCCATGTTGAGCTTACGCAAGCGTCCGACCGGCACGCTCAACGTGCCAGTAACGGCCGCCGGGCTCAGCTCCTGCATGCTGGCCTCCCGATGGTTCGGCACCAGCTTGACCCACGGATTGTGCTGACTGATCAGCCCCTCGATGTCCGAAATCGGCACATCCTTGTTCAGCTTGATGGTCAGTGCCTGACTGTGGCAGCGCATGGCGCCAATGCGCACGCAGATACCGTCAACCGGGATCGGGTTCTTGAAGCGACCAAGGATCTTGTTGGTCTCGGCCTGCGCCTTCCATTCCTCACGGCTCTGCCCATTGGGCAGTTCCTTGTCGATATAGGGGATCAGGCTGCCGGCCAGCGGCACGCCAAAGTTATCGACGGGGAACGCTTCACCGCGCTGACTCTCGGCAACCTTGCGGTCGATATCCAGAATGGCGCTCGCCGGATTGGCGAGGTCATCGGCAACGGCGGCGTTGATGGTTCCCATCTGCTTGATCAGTTCGCGCATGTTCTGAGCGCCAGCACCGGATGCGGCCTGATAAGTCATGGCGCTCATCCATTCCACGAGGCCCGCTTCGAACAAACCACCAAGGCCCATCAGCATCAGACTGACGGTGCAGTTACCGCCAATGTAGTTCTTGGTGCCGGCATCCAGTTGCTGGTCGATCACGCGGCGATTCACCGGATCGAGCACGATAACGGCGTCATCTTGCATACGCAGTGCCGAGGCGGCATCGATCCAGTAACCTTGCCAACCTGCTTCGCGCAGCTTCGGGAAAACCTCGTTGGTGTAGTCGCCGCCTTGGCAGGTCAGGATCACGTCCAGCGCCTTCAGCTCATCGATACTGTAGGCGTCCTTCAACGGAGCGGTTTCCTTGCCGATGGCAGGCCCCTGGCCGCCAACGTTCGAGGTGGTGAAGAAAATCGGTTCGATCAGATCGAAATCCCGCTCTTCCAGCATCCGCTGCATGAGCACGGAACCGACCATACCGCGCCAACCGATCAGACCTACACGTTTCATCGCAACTACACCTATAGAAAAAGTGGCCCGCACATATAGAAAGGCGGGCAAAGAGCTTACAACTTCGCGAGCGCCGCGACTACCGCATCACCCATTGCCTGGGTACCTACCTTCGTGCAGCCCTCGGACCAGATATCGCCGGTACGCAGCCCCTGGTCGAGCACATCGCTGACCGCGCGCTCGATAGTGTCCGCCGCAACCAGCTGATTGAAGCTGTAACGCAGCATCATCGAAACCGAGAGAATGGTTGCCAACGGGTTGGCGATGCCTTTGCCGGCGATATCCGGTGCCGAGCCATGGCAGGGTTCGTACATGCCCTTGTTGCTCGCGTCCAGCGAAGCGGATGGCAGCATGCCGATGGAGCCGGTGAGCATGGATGCCTCGTCGGACAGAATGTCGCCGAACATGTTGTCGGTAACGATCACGTCGAACTGCTTGGGTGCGCGCACCAGTTGCATGGCGGCGTTATCGACGTACATGTGCGACAGCTCGACCTCTGGGTAATCCTTGGCCACTTCCTCGACCACGGCGCGCCACAGCTGGCTGGAAGCCAATACGTTAGCCTTGTCTACCGAGCAGAGCTTCTTGTTGCGCAACATCGCCATATCGAAACCGACCTTGGCGATGCGGCGAATCTCGCTTTCGCTGTATGGCAGGGTGTCATAGGCCATGCGCTCGCCATTCTCGAGCACCTTGCTCTCGCGCGGCTGGCCAAAATAGATGCCGCCAGTCAGCTCACGCACGATAAGAATGTCCAGCCCCGCAACAATCCCCGGCTTCAGGGTCGAGGCATCGGCCAGTTGCGGATACAACAGCGCCGGGCGCAGGTTGCCGAACAGGCCCAGCTGCGAACGGATCTTCAGCAGGCCGCGCTCAGGGCGAATGGCTGGATCGATCGTATCCCACTTCGGACCGCCCACGGCACCCAGCAGAATGGCGTCCGCCTTGCGGGCGCGCTCCAGGGTTTCATCGGCCAGCGGCACGCCATATTTGTCGATTGCAGCGCCGCCCAGTTCGTCATAGCTCAGCTCGAAACCGAGCTGGAACTTGTCGTTGGCCAGCTGCAGTACCTTGACGGCCTCCGCCATGATTTCCGGACCGATACCGTCACCCGGGAGAACCAGAATCTGCTTGCTCATTGCATTCCTCTATTTTTCGTAGGGTGGATAACGGCCATCGGCCTTATCCACCGGAATCCTCTGGTGGAAAACGCTGCGCGGTTTTCCACCCTACCTGCACGCTCGTTTACTTGATCGCGCCGAACAGCCAGGGCTGGGCCTGCCGGTGCTTGCTCTCGAACGCCTTGATCGCGTCTGCGTCCTGCAAGGTCAGGCCGATATCGTCCAGCCCGTTGAGCAGGCAGTGCTTGCGGAAAGCGTCGATCTCGAAGCGGTACTGCACACCATCCGGGCGCGTCACGGTCTGGGACTGCAGATCGACGGTAAGTTGATAGCCCTCGGTGGCCTCGGCCTGCTGGAACAGCGCATCGACCTCCTCTTCTTTCAGCACGATCGGCAGCAGGCCGTTCTTGAAGCTGTTATTAAAGAAGATATCGGCGAAGCTCGGAGCGATGATGGCGCGGAAACCGTACTCATCCAGCGCCCACGGAGCATGCTCGCGGGACGAGCCGCAGCCGAAGTTCTCACGGGCCAGCAGCACGCTGGCACCCTGGTAGCGCGGGAAGTTCAGCACGAACTCCTTGTTCAGCGGGCGGTTGGAGCAGTCCTCGTTCGGCTGACCAACATCCAGATAGCGCCACTCGTCGAACAGGTTGGGACCGAAGCCGGTGCGCTTGATCGACTTGAGGAATTGCTTGGGAATGATCTGGTCGGTATCGACGTTGGCGCGATCCAGCGGGCAGACCAGGCCGGTGTGTTGGGTAAAGGCTT
>JAEAMF010001494.1_pt1 | contig 16568 bp, 15 predicted proteins | sample 8958721 | NCBI WGS metagenome assembly JAEAMF01 (sample SAMN16933255, study PRJNA681124) | bioreactor sludge metagenome | isolation source: anaerobic bioreactor treating anionic surfactant - SDBS | place: India: Bengaluru | collected 2019-02-28
AGCATCGGCGGTTGTGCAGGTTATAGGCAGATGGGGTTCATGGATCGCTTACCGAGCAGCAGCATGATCATCCCGCTGATGGTGTGGTAGCGGCCCTTGTCCTCCTCGGGGACGCTCTTCAGTTCCAGGCGGTCCTTCATCTCCGGAATCGGGATGGCGCCGTCCAGCAGCCAGGAGCCGTCCTCGCGCTGCACCGCCCAGGCGTCCTCGGCATTGCGCGGGGTGAACTCGCCGGTCACCGCCTCGAGCACGTTCTGCAGGGTCACTATCCCCTCGATCTCGCCGTACTCGTCGATGACGAAGGCCATCTGCATGTCGTTGGCGCGGAACTCCTCGAGCAGCTCCATGCCGGTCAGCGTCTCCGGCACGTACACGCACGGCTGCAGGTTGGTCGAGAAGTCCGGCGTCTGCCCCTTGGCGACGCAGGCCAGCGCCTGTTTGGCGTGGATGACGCCGAGCAGCTTGTCGAGGCTGCCGTCGCAGACCGGGAAGCGCGAGTGCTCCGACTCGATGAGAACCTGCAGGTTCTCCTCGGCGGAGCGGCGGATGTCGATGCAGACGATGTCCGAGCGGGGGATCATCAGCGAGCCGAGCTGGCGGTCGTCGAGGCGGAACACGTTGCGCACCATCTCGTGCTGGTGCTGCTCGATGACGCCGGCCTCGGAGCCTTCCTCCAGCAGGGCATGGATCTCCTCCTCGGTGACCATGGCCTGGCCGGTCTGCCGCACGCCCATCAGGCGCAGCAGCGCGTGGGTGGACACCGACAGCAGCATCACGAAGGGCCGGGTGATCACCGCCAGCGCCTGCATGGGCCGGGCGACCAGGCGCGCGATGGGCTCGGGGCTGATCTGGCCGAGGCGCTTGGGCACCAGCTCGCCGATCACGATGGAGACGTAGGTGATGACGATGACCACCACCGCGGTGGCGCCGATGCTCGCGGTGTGCTCCGGCGCGCCGAGGGACTGCAGCCACTGCGACAGCGGCGCGGCCAGCACCGCCTCGCCGACGATGCCGTTGAGGATGCTGATGGAGGTGATGCCGATCTGGATGGTCGACAGGAACTTGGTGGGGTCCTCGCCCATCTTCAGGGCGGTGGCGGCAGCGCTGTCGCCCTCGGCGGCCAGCTTCATCAGGCGTGCCTTGCGCGCGGTGACCAGGGCGATCTCCGACATGGCGAACACGCCGTTGAGCACGATCAGGCCGATCAGGATCAGGATTTCCATCGGCGGCCTCGCGATTGTGCAGTGGTGACCGGCAGGGTGGCCGGCATCGCCGGCGTGAGTCCGCCGCTGGCGGACGGGGGGCGCGCGCCGTCGGGCGCGGGCGAAGCAGGAAGGTCTCGACGATTCTGGGTGTCCATGGAAAGCCGGGCGGACCCGGATGCTCCTCTTGTGATCAAAGGATCATTATCCTCGGAGCCCGCCCGGATGGCGTCAAATCGACTGTTTTTCGCCCTGTTGCCGGGACTTGCGCCGCCGCCCGGCGCTCACAGCCGCTCGATGCCGAAGTGGCGCATGGTGAGACGGTGAGGAGCGCGCAGGCCAGCAGGGGCAGCCCGCGACGGGCTGTATGCCAACTTCCGGCGTCTGGACTGGCTGTAGTCGCCGGATACCATCCGTCGACCAGTTCACGATTTTTTCACACCGGCTTGATGCCGGCTTGATCGGAGGCTGGTTAAGGTCTGGGGATTTGGCGAAGCAGACCGACGACATGCCAACCCTTCTGGCCATATTCCCTCGTTCGCGCGCCCGGCTTGCCGGCGGGCTGTCGCGCCGCTGGCTGCGTTTCTGGCAGCTGACGGCCGCCGCGGTCCTCATGCTGCTGCTCGGCATGGCCCAGGCCGGCTGGCGGCACTTCTACCCGGTGCAGGCCGGGGACGGCTGGGCCGCGGGGGTGTACCTCGACGCCGTCGACAAGGTCAGCGCGCTGGCCCTGGATGGCGAGGGCGGTCTGCTGCTCAGCCAGGAACGCAACGCCGGCCAGGGCGGCCTGCTGCGCCTGGCTCCGGGCGGGCAGCTCGGCGAGGTGCATGGCGGGCTGTCCAAGCCCGACGGCATGGTCGCCTTCCGCGGGGGCGTGGCGTTCAGCCAGGAGCAGGGCGAGCAGCCGGTGCTCTGGCGCACCGCGGCGGGCACCCGCACGCTGTTTTCCGGGCAGGGTATCGAGGGCCTGAGCAGCGACGGCCGATACCTGTACGCCATCGAGGACCGCCATGGCGACGGCAACCTGCTGCGCTACGATCCCGAGCGCGACGAGGTCGAGGTCCTGCGCCGCCATCTGGACGAGGCCGAGGGGGTGGCTGCCTGCCCCGATGGCCGCTTGTTCTACACCGAGAAGGGCAAGGGCTGGGTGCGCCAGTTGAGCGCCGATGGCAACGACCCCAAGGTGCTTGGCGATCTCGACCAGCCCGGTTTCCTGCTGTGCAACGCGGACGGCCTGTGGGTGAGCGAGGACGCCACGCACATGGCGCGCCTGCTGCTGCTCGACCGGGACGGCCAGCTGCATACCGTGCTGTCCCACCTGCGCTCGGCACAGACCCTGCTGGAAACCGCCCCTGATCATTACCTGCTCGCCGAGCAGGGCCGCAACCGCGTTCTGCAGCTGCAACGTATCTCCTCCGGAAGTTGACCCATGCGCCCATCACCATCCTCCTTCGCCGCTCCGCGCCCCGGCCTGCGCGAGCACCTGGCCTTCACCGCGCTGAGCGGCGTGCTGCTGCTCGTCCTCTATGCGCTGCTGCGCGCGGCCCTGCTGATCTACAACCGCGACCTGATCGGCGGCGCACCGGCTGGAGCCTTCGTCGAGGCGTTCGGCAACGGCGTGCGCTTCGACCTGCGCGTGGTGGTGTTCGGCGTGGCGCCGCTGCTGCTGGCCATCCCCAGCCGGTTCCTGATCGGCGCGCGGCGCTGGCAACTGGCCTGGCTGAGCCTGTTCGCCAGTCTGACCCTGTTCCTCGGCGTGCTGGAGCTGGACTTCTACCGCGAGTTCCACCAGCGCCTGAACGCCCTGGTGTTCCAGTACCTCGGCGAGGACCCGAAGACCGTGCTGAGCATGCTCTGGTACGGCTTCCCGGTGGGCCGCTACCTGCTGGCCTGGGCGCTGGCCAGCTGGCTGCTGTTCAAGGCCTTCCAGCGCCTGCACCGCTGGTGCTTGCCGCGCATCGAGCGCCCGCAGGGCGGGCGCTGGTACTGGCGCGCCACTGCCTTCGTCCTTTGCCTGCTGGTGGCGGTGGTCGCCGCCCGCGGCACCCTGCGCCAGGGGCCGCCGCTGCGCTGGGGTGATGCCAGCACCACCGAGTCGGTGTTCGCCAATCATCTCGGCTACAACGCCACGCTGTCGCTGGTCGACGCCGCCAAGGGGCGCTGGTCGGATCATCGCGACAACGTCTGGAAGGCCAGCCTGCCGCCGGCCGAGGCCGAGCAGCGGGTGCGCGACATGCTGCTGACCCCGCAGGAGCGGCTGGTCGACGCCGACCGCGCGGCGGTGCGCCGGGTGATGGCGCCCAGCGAGCAGGGTACCCTGCCGATCCGCAACGTGGTGGTGATCCTCATGGAGAGCTTCGCCGGCCACTACGTCGGCGCGCTGGGCGGCAAGGGCGACATCACCCCCAACTTCGACCGCCTGAGCAAGGAAGGGCTGTTGTTCACCCGCTACTTCTCCAACGGCACCCATACCCACCAGGGCATGTTCGCCACCATGGCCTGCTTCCCCAACCTGCCGGGCTTCGAGTACCTGATGCAGCAGCCGGAGGGTACCCACCGCTTCTCCGGCCTGCCGCAGCTGCTCAGCCAGCGGGGCTTCGACAATATCTACGTCTACAACGGCGATTTCGGCTGGGACAATCAGCAGGGCTTCTTCGGCAACCAGGGCATGACCCGCTTCGTCGGCCGCAACGACTACGTGAATCCGGTGTTCTCCGATCCGACCTGGGGCGTTTCCGACCAGGACATGTTCGACCGCGGCGCCGAGGAACTGGCCAGGATGGATCGCGAGCGGCCGTTCTACGCGCTGCTGCAGACCCTCTCCAACCACACCCCCTATGCGCTGCCGGACAAGCTGCCGGTGGACAAGGTGACCGGCTTCGGCGCGCTCGACGAGCACCTGACCGCCATGCGCTACTCCGACTGGGCGCTGGGACAGTTCTTCGAGAAGGCGCGCAAGGAGCCCTACTTCAAGGACACCCTGTTCGTGGTCGTCGGCGACCACGGCTTCGGCAGCCCCGAGCAGCTCAGCGACATCGACCTGTACCGCTTCCATGTGCCGATGCTGCTGATCGGCCCCGGCGTGCAGGAGAAGTTCGGCGCGCGCAACGACATCGCCGGCACCCAGCTCGACGTGGTGCCGACCATCATGGGCCGCCTCGGTGGCGAGGTGCAGCACCAGTGCTGGGGCCGCGACCTGCTCAGCCTGGACGCCAGTGACCAGGGTTTCGGCGTGGTGAAGCCGTCCGGCAGCGACCAGACCGTGGCGCTGGTCTCGGGCAGCCGCCTGCTGGTGCTGCCGCGCGACGGCGCTCCCAAGCTGTACGACTACCGCCTGCACGAGCGGGCCGGCGTCGACCGCGTGCAGGACGAGCAGGGCGTGGCCGAGCTGCTGCCGCGGCTGCAGTCGTTCCTGCAGGTGGCCACCCGGAGCCTGCTGGACAACACCGCCGGCGTTGCCGACGGTCCGGCGGCCGGCTCGCTGGCTCAGGCGCCGGCTTCGCGCAAGGACGAGTGATTCGGTGGGAACTGCTGCATCCGGTGCTTTCCCGGCCGGATGCAGCAGCAGGAGCAGGACCGCAGTTGCTGACGGCTCGTCGATCTGGCCGTCGCCGCCGCGCCGCCGTCTCAGCAGGCGATCCGCCCGTCGATGCAGGTCACCGCCATGCCGCCGACCTGGATGCGCGCCGCGTCGATGGCGATGCGCAGCAGCCCGGCGCGGCCGATGGCGGCGCCCTGGGCGGCGAGATACTGGCTGCCGAACTGCGCCACCTGCCCGCTGTCGCGGATGAAGGCGGCCACGCAGCCGTTACCGCTGCCGCACACCGGATCCTCGTCGATGCCGCAGGCCGGGGCGAAGGAGCGCACCTCGATGCCCGCCGGCTGGCCGGCGGGATGGGCGCCGAAGATGGTCACCCCGGTTTCCTGCGGCTCCTGCTCGATCAGCTTCATGCGCGCCATGTCCGGCCGGCAGGCCAGCACCGCCGCGGCGCTGTCCAGCTGGGCGATGATCCAGCGCGCGCCGACGTCGATCAGCCGCGGCCGGGCTTCGCGGGACACCGCGCAGCCGAGAATGGCCTCCAGCTCGTCGACATCGGCGTCGTCCAGCGCGGTGATCGCCGGCTGCGGCAGGTCGAAGGTGATCCAGCGCTCGCCGTCGCCGTCCTCGCTCACTTCCAGGCCGATCAGCCCGGCCGTGCACTCCTGCACCAGCCGACCGTCGCGCGGGGCGATCACCCCGGCTTCCAGCAGCGCGTGGGCGGTGCCGATGGTCGGGTGGCCGGCGAACGGCAGTTCGGAGGCGGGAGTGAAGATGCGCACCCGGTAGTCCGCCGCGGCGCTGCTGGCCGGCAGCACGAAGGTGGTCTCGGACAGGTTGGTCCAGCGGGCGATCCGCTGCATCTGCTCGCTGGAGAGGCCTTCGGCCTGCAGCACCACGGCGACCGGGTTGCCCCTGAACGGGACACGGGTGAAGACGTCGACTTGCTTGAAGGGGACGGTGCGCATCGCGAACTCTCTGGCGGATTGGATTGTGGCGCTCATCCTAGGTGGCCGGAATGGATGGGTACAGATACACGGACTGGATGAATCGACGGATACAGCTCGAGCGGCAGCGTCGTCCGACCCGCCAGCCGGGCACGCAGTACCAGCGCAGAAGCCGCGCGGGAGGGGACAGGGGCGGTCGGTCAAGCGGGGTGGGCGGTAACGTCCGGCGAGCTCACTTGCGTCCGCCCGGGTAGGTCTGTTCGAAATGCCAGACGATCAGGGTGCCGGCCTGCGCGAAGGAGGCAACCAGGTAGTGGGGTGGAATGAACAGGGGACTGGGACGGTCCGCATACCAGTCCCAGACGGCGCCGGAGTCGGTATTTTCCTTCCTGACCAGGGGAGCGGCGCCACCATTCCCGCAGTGGAGGTCCGGCTGCCAGCGGCCGAGCGTGCCTTCGACATCGTGCTGCGTGGTTCGGCCGCGGACCAGGGTTTCCTGCAGCTCGATGCGCGGTGGGATCGGTGCCGGCGAGCGCGAAAGCGACTCGAACCAGCGGGCTGCCTCGGCCGGCTCCTCCACGACAGGCAACTGGCGGCCAGTGAGCGGGTCGACGAAGCGCCAGTCGGTGAGCGTGCCCGCGCGATCGAACGTCATGCGGAGAAATACCGCCGGGACTATCTTCCGGCTGACCGCCATCGCGCTCCAGGCCCGGATCGGATAACGCCAGACGACCTCGCCAGGCAGGCAGCTCGGTACCCGGTCGGCGGGCTGGCCCAGCTCGAACATCACGGCGGTTTCCCCCGTGCCGCGCACCAGTTGCCGTGCCCGATCCAGGCTGGCGCCTTGCTGGTCGATCCCGGCGACCGGCACCGGCCTGACGCTGGGCGATCGGGCGCTGCCGCACCCCTGACTCGCCAGGGTGGCCGCTGTGGCCAGGGCGATAAGCTTCCAGTTGGGCATCGACCTTCGGGCTCGCTGGGCTGGACGGAAAGGCGTCTGGCGGGCCGGGCCCCCATCCGCTGCCTGAGAGCGTAGCCGGCCCGGACCTGATCGGTCGCGCTCAGTGGTCGAGGCGGGCGCGCAGTGCGGCGAAACCCCTGCGGTAGTCTGCCGCCAGTGCGCGCGCCAGCTCGTCGAGGGGGCGGCGGTTGACCGCGAGGGCCACGTCGAGGCCCTCGGCGATCTCCGTCGGCAGCACGCCGAGCGGCAGCCCGGCTGACTCCCAGGTGGCGGCGTAGGCCTCGGGCTTGCCGGGGCCGCGGCGCTGCAGGGTGAGGCGGGGCAGGGCGTAGGCCATGGCGACGATCCGCCCGTGCAGGCTGCTGCCGAGGAAAGCGCGGCTGGCGGCGATCAGCGCGCAGATATCCCAGAGGTCGAGCGTGGCGACGATGCGCGTCGGCGCGCGCATCCGCGCCGCCGTGCGCCGGTAGCAGCCCAGATCGTCGTGCCAGGGCGCGGCGCCGGCGCGGAAGAAGGCGATGCCCAGCCCGTGGGCCTGCGCGACGCGGTCCAGCTGCGCGGCGATGGCCGTGAGGGTGGCGTCGTCGCCGAAGTCGGCGCTGAACTGCACGGCGAGATAGCCGCGGGGGAAGGCGCGCCGGAGTTCGGCGACCTCGCCCTGCGCGGCATGGCGCTCGATTCGCGCGCCGAACAGCTCGCGCACCAGCACCGCCGGGTCGGGCAGCAGTTGCGCGGCGATGCCGGCCTCCCGCAGCAGCGTCTGGGTGCGCCGGTCACGCACGCTCAGGTAATCGGCGGCGCGCAGCTTGCCCAGCACCTCGGCGCGCAGGGCCGGATCGCGTGTATCCAGATCCATGCCGCCCACCGCGTCGAACAGCAGGCGCGCCTGCGGGAACAGCCCGTGCCCCGCCACGTAGGGCGCCCGGTCAGGAATGCCCAGCACGCCCTGCGCCCAGGCCAGACGCTCGGCCGGCAGGTGGTCGAGGCGCGCCAGCGTGGCCTGCACCTGGTCTGCCGGCAGCAGCATCACCGCCGCCTCCCAGGCATCGCAGGCCAGCAGCTCGCCGCCGACGTGCAGCAGGTCGACCGGCTGGCCGGCGAGTTCCCGGGCCAGCGTCGCCAGCGCCTCGACCTGGTGGCCGCCCCACGGCCGCAGGTCGCGGCCGGCCAGCCCGGCGAAGCGCAGTTCACACCCCGCCAGCAGCGCGGTGGCGATGTGCGGGAACAGCAGGTCGCCGAAGTTGTGCCGGTCGAAGGCGCCGAACAGCAGGGTGGGGTGGGCGTGGGGCATCGCAGGCAGCCGGGATAAGGTCAGTCGTCCCTTCATGAAAGCCGCAGGCGGGCAAGTTGCGCAATCCGGCCCATACTTGCTGTCCGGTCCAGCCAAGAGGAGCGCCAGCATGATCACCGTCAACCCGGAAACCGTTGCCCGGCTCATGGACCTGGCCCGTGCCTTTCACGCCAAGGAACAGGTGGTCATCCCCCAGGAACCCAACAGCCCGAGCGACGACTGGGCCCTGCAGGCGCTTGCCGACCACGGGGACGACGAGTACTACGGCGAGTTCGAGTCGATCATCGACGACCTGGAGCCGGACCAGCAGCAGGAAGTGGTGGCACTGATGTGGCTGGGCCGCGGTGACGGCACCCTGGAGGAGTGGGACGACCTGCTCAGGCAGGCCGCCGAACAGTGGAACCCGCGCACCGCCGGCTACCTGATCGCCCATCCGTTTCTGGCGGAGTATCTGCGCGAGGGGCTGGATCTGCAGGGGTATGGGGAGGAGTGAGTATCGGGGATTGGGGGGGCCTGCCGTGACGTAGGCGCGGCTTGCGGACCTCCATGCCGCAGGCGCCTGAAAGTAGTGACGCCTTGCGCTGGCAATGACCGGTGGAAGCCCGCTGGCGAAGGTCCGGTCGATCGCGTGGCTGGGCTTCGCTATTTTTCGGCAGGTATCTCGGCGGCAACCCGCGAGTATCGATACCAGAGGTTTTCTACCCGGTAGTCCGAGCCCAGGATGAACCGGGAGATAGTGACATCGTCGCTGCGCCAGTTGACGACCAGTGAGCCGTCGATGGACTTGAGCAGATTGATATTGGTTCCACCGCCGCCGACCCCCAGGATCGACACATGGGTGTGGCTGACAGGCTCATTGAAAAACCGCAGGGTCGGTTCGTCGTTCAACGTACGACAACTGAAGAGGTCGTCAACACGGCTCTCGAATGGCGTAAAGCGATAGCGCCTGAAGCTCAGCGGAGTGCGGCGCCCTGCGGAGTCAATGAAGGTGATGGTCATCGAGTCAGATGTCTGCTGGATGGACACCCAGGCCGATTCGCTCGGAATGGTCGGCCACGACTGCTGCCAGGTCGCAGGGCCAGTGGCGCTTTTCGAGCGGGCCATCGCCATGAATATGTCAGTCAGTGATGGTGGCTCACCTGCTACGGTCGGGAACGATGCTGTTCCCCGGTTGCTGTACGTACCCTGAAGATCAGGACAGCCTTCCGGTGTGGGCACGGACCTTATCGAAGCCCACTCCGCTGGGTACGGTGGATTCCCGGCGCTGGTTGCGCAACCCGCCAGGGTGAGCACAAGCGCCATTGATGTGGCGGTGGCAATTCTCAATGCCGAGGTGTCCGACGTTTGAGCTGAGGCTCTGCCGCCGGGAAGGCTCTTGGCCTGCTGGGCGGATGATGGTATTGCCCGGCTGGCGAGCCAGGCGACGTGCCGGTAGCAGTCCGCGCCAGCCAAGGGGCAGGCCCATGTTGCATCACGGGCGGCTGGCCGTGAAGCGAGCCCATGGCTCTGACTTGCCGAAGAGCGGGACTCCGATGACAAGGTCTGCATGGTAGTTCTGCAGTCTCAGGACCAGCGAGCCATCCGCTGCGCCTGACATGTATACGTTGGACTGCGCACCACCTGCGCCAATGTATGGGAACGACCAGTATCTCTCGTTGATCCGCGTGCAGCTCAATGTCTGTCGAATGCAGAAGCAGTTTGTGAGCTCCGTCCTGGCGCTCTCGTCCCCATCCGGCACGACGAGCAGGGTAGAAATGGCGTCACCCTTGTTGTCGAGCCTTTGGGTCCGAACCGCAAGTGACACGACCTTGGCGCCTCGCGATAGATGAAGGATCTGCGTCAAGAGCGCGTCAGAGCGCCCGGAGTCTGCAACTGCAAGCTCGCCCGAGTTCGCATAGGTACCGTTCAACCCGCGGCACTCCTCGCCAGCGGTCATCACATCGGGCCAATCGGCCGGATAGGAGTCATCCCTGGTAAGAGGTGCATGCAGGGTGACGCAGCCTGCGAGGAGCACGAGTGACGAAGTGAATGGAGCTTGCCGCAACCAAAGCTTGAGCGTGCCCATGGTCCTGACGATCAGGCAAAAGCGTAGCTTTCGACTGTCCAGGGAGCGAAGTGAGCGACAGTCGAGTGCATTATCGGGACTCCAGGCTCCGTCTTTTGGATTTTTATAATAGATGAGCCGTGGCGATGATGGGGTCTAGAAAGATGAAGGAAGCGACGTCGAACCCATAAGGGAGAGCTATTTGAGCGCTGTGATGGGCACTCCCTGCATCAGACTTGACCACACTCGTGGTGCCGAAGTGGCGTTCGGAGGGCTCCAGCGATGTGCAAGCAGATTGCAGTGGATTTGGCCAATTCCGTTTGCCAGGTTACCGAGAACGTCGATGGCGGGCAGATGGTCAGTACAAGCGGCTGGGTCGCGAAGCGTTTCGCCGATATGTACAGGCGCAGACCGAGCCGGTCGAGCGGCTGATGGAAGCCTGTGGCACAGCGCACTATTGGGAGCGTTTCGTCAGGCGCTGGAATACAGACGATACAGTCGAGCGCGCGGCGTGCGCTCCTATCGGCGGCGCCGATTAGCGCGCTGCCCAGACAAAAACAACCGGGGGCAGCCACTGCCACCCCCGATAGTGACAACAAACCTCAATCGAACATTACACCCCGTAACTCCCCAGCTCCCGCGCAATCAACATCCGCTGAATCTCGCTGGTCCCCTCGTAGATCTGCGTGATCCGTGCATCCCGGTAGTAGCGCTCGACCGGGTAGTCCTCCAGGTAGCCGTAGCCGCCGTGGATCTGGATGGCGCTGGAGCAGACCTGTTCGGCCATTTCCGAGGCGAACAGCTTGGCCTGGGAGGCTTCGGACAGGCAGGGCAGGCCGGCGCTGCGCAGGCGGGCGGCGTGGTGGGTGAGCAGGCGGGCGGCGTTGATGCGGGTGTGCATGTCGGCCAGCAGGTTGGCGATGCTCTGGTGCTCGATGATCGGCTTGCCGAACTGCACGCGCTCGCGGGCGTAGCGCAGGGCGGCCTCGAAGGCGGCGCGGGCGATGCCGATGGACTGCGCGGCGATGCCGATGCGCCCGCCCTCCAGGTTGGAGAGGGCGATGGCCAGGCCCTTGCCGCGCTCGCCGAGCAGGTTCTCCTGCGGGATGCGGCAGTCGTCGAGGGCGATGGCGCAGGTGTCGGAGGCGCGCAGGCCCATCTTGTGCTCGGCGCGCTCGACCACGAAGCCGGGGGTGTCGGTGGGCACCAGGAAGGCCGACAGGCCCTTCTTGCCGAGCTCCGGGTCGGTGACGGCGAAGACGATGGCCAGCTTGGCGCGCTTGCCGTTGGTGACGAACTGCTTGGCGCCGTTGAGCACCCACTGGCCGTCCTTCAGTTCGGCGCGGGTGCGCAGGTTGTGGGCTTCGGAGCCGGCCTGCGGTTCGGTCAGGCAGAAGCAGCCGATGGCCTGGCCGCTGGCCAGGTCGCGCAGCCAGGCGTCCTTCTGCGCCTGAGTGCCGTAGTTGAGCAGCGGGCCGCAGCCCACCGAGTTGTGCACGCTCATCAGCGCGCCGGTGGCGCCGTCGCCGGCGGCGACTTCCTCCACGGCCAGGGCGTAGGCGACGTAGTCGATGTAGCTGCCGCCCCATTCCTCGGGCACCACCATGCCGAGCAGGCCCAGCTCGCCCATCTGGGCGACCAGGCGGTCGTCGATCCAGCCGGCCTTCTCCCACGCGGGGGCGTGGGGGGCGATTTCGCGCTGGGCGAATTCGCGGGCCATGTCGCGGATCATGCGTTGTTCTTCGGTGTATTCCAGATCGTTCATCGGCGTTCTCTCTTGTTCTTGTCTTCGCGCCGGGCGTTCAGATCGCCTGGCGGGCCTTTCCGGCAGTCTGGCTGCTCGGGAAGAAGCTGGCTAACCGCTCGATGCTCACGGCAGCGAGGCTGGGCGGATTCCAGCGCGGGTTCTTGTCCTTGTCGACGATCAGCGCGCGCACGCCTTCCATGATGTCACCGTGGGCGAACCACTGGCGATCCAGGTGCAGTTCGAGAGCGAAGCACTCGGCCAGCGGCAGCTCGCGGCCGCGGCGCAGCAGTTCGCGGGTGACTTCCATGGCCAGCGGCGAGCGGCCGTCCAGCAGCTTTATGGTTTCCTCGGCCCAGTGCTGGAACTCGGGGCGCGTTTCGCTCTGCAGCGAGGCGCGGATCGCCGCGACAGTTTCCTGGGAGAAGTGCTGCTCGATGGCCGGGTGCAGGGCCCTGAGCTCGGCGCCCGGCAGCTTGCGCGAGGCGAGGGTGGCGAGCAGGGTGCGCAGGGCCTCCTGCGGGTGCACCGTCCAGCTCAGGTTGTCGAGGCAGCGGTCCAGCTCGCCGAGCTGCTCGCTGGGCAGGCACCAGTCGGCCAGACCGGCGTAGAGGGCGTCGGCGGCGCGGATCTGCACGCCGGTGACGCCCAGGTAGGTGCCCAGCTCGCCGGGCAGGCGGGAGAGGAAATGGCTGGCGCCGACATCCGGGAAGTAGCCGATGGCGGTTTCCGGCATGCCCATCTTCGTGCGCTCGGTGATCACCCGCAGCGCGGCGCCCTGCACCAGGCCCATGCCGCCGCCGAGCACGAAGCCGTCCATCAGGGCGAGGATCGGCTTGCGGTAGGCGTGGATGTACTGGTCGAGGGCGTATTCCTCCTCGAAGAAGCGCTGCCACTGATCGTCGCCGGCCCTGAAGCTGTCGTACAGCGCGCGGATGTCGCCGCCGGCGCAGAAGGCCTTGGCGCCATTGGCGCGCAGCACCACGGCGAGGATCTCCGGGTCATCCGCCCACTCCTGCAGCTGGCGTTGCAGCAGGCGCACCATCTCCAGGTTGACGGCGTTGAGGCCGGCCGGGCGGTTGAGGGTCAGGTGGCCGATGCGGTTGCGCACCGCGGCCAGCACGGGGGCTTCGCTCATGCTCAGGCGTCCTTGCGGTACAGGTTGATGATCGCCGAGAAGTCCAGCTGGCCGTTCCCCTGGGCGCTGAAGGTCTGGTAGAGCTGCTGGGCGAGGGCGCCGAGGAGCACCGGCTGGCGCACCTGCTTGGCCGCTTCGCTGGCCAGGCCGAGGTCCTTGAGCATCAGGTCGCTGCCGAAGCCGCCTTCGTAGCCGCGCGAGGCCGGCACGTTGTCCATCACGCCGGGGAAGGGGTTGTAGGTGTCCGAGCTCCAGCAGCGGCCGCTGGAGGTGTTGATGATGCCGGCCAGCACCTTGGGCTCGACGCCGAGGGCCACGCCCAGGCTCATCGCCTCGGCGACGCCGATCATCGAGATGCCCAGCAGCAGGTTGTTGGCCACCTTGGCGGTCTGGCCGTTGCCGTGGCCGCCGCAGTGGACGATGTTCTTGCCCATCGCGGCGAGCACCGGCTGGGCGCGGTCGAAGTCGGCATCGCTGCCGCCGACCATGAAGGTCAGGGTGCCGGCCGCGGCGCCGCCGGTGCCGCCGGACACCGGTGCGTCGAGCATCGGGTTGCCGTGCTTCTCCGCGGCGGCGGCCACTTCGCGGGCGCTGTGCGGGTCGATGGTCGAGGAGTCGATCAGCAGCACGCCGGGGCGCACGTTGGCGAGCAGGCCGTCGTCGCCGAGGTAGACCGCCTTCACGTGGGCCGCGGCCGGCAGCATGGTGACGATCAGTTCGACGTCCGCCTTCGCCACGCCGCCCGCCGAGTCGGCGGCCTGGGCGCCGGCCTCGACCAGCGAGGCGACGGAGGCCGGCACCGGGTCGAAGACGGTCAGCCGATGGCCGGCCTTGAGCAGGTTGCGCGCCATCGGGGCGCCCATGTGGCCGAGTCCGAGAAAGCCGATATGCATGGTGAGTCCTCTTCTTGTTGTTCCTGACGTGGCGGCCGGCGCGTGCGGCGCCGGCCGTCCCGGCTCACTTCAGGGTGATGGTGGTGTTGACGTGGCCGACTTCGTCCTCGTCGAACCAGCGCGCGGTGACCGTCTTGGTCTGGGTGTAGAACTGCACCACCTGCTTGCCGTACGGGCCCAGGTCGCCGAGCTTGGAGCCGCGCGAGCCGGTGAAGGAGAACAGCGGTACCGGTACCGGGATCGGCACGTTGATGCCGACCTGGCCGACGTCGATCTCTTCCTGGAAGTGGCGGGCCGCGGCGCCGGAGCGGGTGAAGATGGCGGTGCCGTTGCCGTTGGGGTTGGCGTTGATGATCTCGATGGCCTCGTCCATGGTCGCCGCCTGCATCACGCAGAGCACCGGGCCGAAGATCTCTTCCTGGTAGATGGTCATGTCGGCGCGCACGCCGGCGAACACGGTCGGGGCGACGAAGTTGCCGTCGGCGTAGCCCGGTACCTGCGGGTTGCGGCCGTCGAGCAGCAGCTCGGCGCCTTCCTCGACGCCACGGGCGATCAGGCCGTTGATGCGCTCCAGGGCGGCGCGCGAGATCACCGGGCCGACGTCGGTGCCCGGCTCGGTGCCGCCGTTGACCTTGAGGGTCTTGGCCTTCTCGACCAGTTCGGGCAGCCAGGCCTGCGCCTCGCCGACCAGGATCACCACCGACAGCGCCATGCAGCGCTGGCCGGCCGCGCCGAAACAGGAGCCGACCAGGTTGGCCAGGGTCTGCTGCTTGTGGGCGTCGGGCAGGACGATGGCGTGGTTCTTGGCGCCCATCATGCACTGCGCGCGCTTGCCGTTCAGCGAGGCACGGTTGTAGACGTGGGTGCCGACCTTGGTGGAGCCGACGAAGGACACCGCCTTGATGTCCGGGTGGTCGCACAAGAGGTTCACCGCGTCGGCGCCGCCGTGGATCACGTTGAGTACGCCCGCCGGGATGCCGGCCTGCAGCGCCAGCTCGGCCAGGCGCATGGTGACCATCGGGTCCTGCTCGGAGGGCTTGAGGACGAAGGTGTTGCCGGTGGCGATGGCCATCGGGAACATCCACAGCGGGATCATCGCCGGGAAGTTGAACGGGGTGATGCCGGCGCACACGCCCAGCGGCTGGTTGAGGGTGTAGGTGTCGACACCGCCGGCGACGTTGTTGGCCAGCTCGCCGAGCTGCAGGCTGCCGATGTTGGCAGCGTGCTCGACCACTTCCAGGCCGCGGAACACGTCGCCTTCGGCGTCCGGCAGGGTCTTGCCCTGTTCGGCGGTGAGCAGCGCCGCCAGCTCCTTCATGTTCTCGCGGATCAGCTGCTGGTATTTGAGGAAGATGCGCGCGCGGGCGCCGATCGGGGTCTTGCGCCAGGTCTTGAAGGCGGCCTTGGCGCTGGCCACGGCGGCGTTCATTTCTTCCTGGGTGGCGAAGGGTACGCGGGCCAGCACTTCCTGGGTGGCCGGGTTGACGACGTCGCGCCACTCGGTGGTTTTCGATTCGACGAACTCGCCATTGATCAGCAGCTTGACGGTGGGGATGGAGCGGGTAGCGGTCATGTTCACCTCGCCTCGAAGGCTTTCCTTGTAGTTGTTGTGGCCGGTGATGCTGGCTCTGGGAACCAAGCTAGCAGTGGAAAATTGCCGTTGGTAGCCGGGCGATTTGCACAAGCGCTCTGCAAATCTGCACAATGGCGCCGAAACGCCCGTGCCTGGGCACTCCGGGAGCCATCGATGGACTGGGACAACCTGCGCTATTTCCTCGAACTGTCGCGCGCTGGCACGCTGACCGCGGCGGCGCGGCGCCTGGGCGTCGACCACACCACGGTGGCGCGCCGGGTGCAGGCGCTGGAGAAGCAGTTCGGCCAGCCGCTGTTCATCCGCGGCGGCGCCGGCTACAGCCTGGCCGAGGCCGGTCGGCGCCTGCTGGCGCAGGCCGAGGCGATGGAGAGCGCCTTCCTCGCCATCGAGCAGCCGGGGGAGGGCGGCCCGGATACCCTGTCCGGCTCGGTGCGCATCGGCGCCACCGAGGGCTACGGGGTGGCCCTGCTGGCCGGGCAGCTGGCCGACCTCGGCCAGCGCTACCCGCACCTGGGCATCGACCTGCTGGCGGTGCCGCGCACCGTGCACCTGGCCCGCCACGAGGCGGACATCGTCATCACCCTGGAGCGCCCGGAGCGCGGGCCGTACATCATCACCCGGCTCACCGACTACGTGCTGCGCCTGTACGGCTCGCGCGACTACCTGGCCCGCCATGCGCCGATCCGCCGCCGCGAGGACCTGCGCCAGCACCGCTTCGTCAGCTACATCGAGGACCTGCTGTACAGCAAGGAGCTGTACTACCTGGACGAGATCGGCCGCCCGGGCCAGGTCGCCCTGCGCAGCACCAGCATCCTCGCCCAGCAGAACGCGGTGCTGGCCCATGCCGGACTGGCGATCCTGCCGAGCTTCACCGCGCGCCGCGAGCCGAGCCTGGTCGAGGTGCTGGCCGACGACATCGAGTTCGTGCGCACCTTCTGGATGCTGATGCCGGCGGAGAACAAGGATCTGGCGCGCATGCGCGTGTGCTGGGACTTCCTGCGCGAGATGGCGGTGGATAACCTGGACCTGATGATGGGGCGGGCCTGAGCGGCCATGCCACTGGGGGCTCGGTCCGGCCGCAGCCTGTCATGGTGCCGACTCTGGTGTGCAGTGCGGGATAAGTTGTGCGTCGCCTTGGATGTGATGATCGAGGTTGACAGTTGCTCTGGTTGCTGTATGATTCATCTCCCTCGCTTCGGTGGTCGAGTTCTTCGCT
>JAEAMF010001496.1_pt1 | contig 16554 bp, 16 predicted proteins | sample 8958721 | NCBI WGS metagenome assembly JAEAMF01 (sample SAMN16933255, study PRJNA681124) | bioreactor sludge metagenome | isolation source: anaerobic bioreactor treating anionic surfactant - SDBS | place: India: Bengaluru | collected 2019-02-28
CCAGGATTGTGATTCCTGTTGTCGTGGGTTCGAGCCCCATCAGCCACCCCAAATAGAAAAAGCCTCTTGATTCGTCAAGGGGCTTTTTTGTTTTTGCCTCCCTCGTTCGCAAGCCATGCTGCACATGCGGTGGCGTTTCCGTGCGGTGGTCTGCGGAACGCCTGCCTGTTGGAGCCGATTGGATACCCCGAAAGGGTGTGCAGGCTTCACGGGTGCTCGGTGGCGTCGGGGCACTGAACGGCTTTTCCTCCCGCCACTCCAGATGGAAACGCGCCAATGCTTTACCGCTTGGTGCCTGGTGTGTGTCAGCGGTGCGCGCCAGGAGCCAACAGCTGGGCTGGACCAGGCCGGGGCAGGCCGGTGTGGACGCGCCCCGCTGGCACAGCGCACAGAAAAAGGCCCCGATGGAATGAGCACCGGGGCCGCGTGCACCGCCTAGACTTGGCGCGAACACGAATTACCTCTTATTTCGGCACACGGCGCCGTTTCTTGAGGCCTTTGTGACGGTGTCGATCGCGCGCAGGGCGCGGCCTGTGCCCCGGCGCCGGGGGACGGCATCCTGTCTGGCTGGTACCTGCACACAACTTGCCTATGATGGGCGCATGCAGCATCACCTGAGCACAGGCCGACTGGGTTTGAACGCGTGGCGGGCCGCACTGCGCACGGTGCGGGCCTGGGGGCGCATTTTCTATCTGGGTGCGGCCAGCGGGGTGCTGCTGCTCTCGCCGTCTTCCTATGGCCGTACGGGCCGGCAGCTGCTGCTGCGGCAGGTGTATGCCGACACGGTGCCCATTCTGCTGGGCTTCACCGTGCTGGCTGCGCTGATCTGCCTGGTCATCACGCGCATTGTGGTGGTCACGGCGGCCAGCTATGGTCTGTCGCGCTACGCGCTGGAAATGGTGATCCGGGTGCTGGTGCTGGAGCTGATTCCGCTGACCGCTGCGCTGTTCGTGGCCATGCGCTGCTCCATACCCAACGGCACGGCGCTGGCCCTGCTGCGCGAGAACGGGCATCTGCAGGCACTGCAGCGCGCCGGGCGCGATCCGCTGCGGGAGGAAGTGCTGCCGCGGGTGCTCTCCAGCATCTATGCCAGTCTCACCTTGGCGGCACTGTCCTGTGCGGTGGCCACCGTTACAGCCTATCTGGCGGTGTACGGTTTCAACACCGCCGGCCTGCCGATCTTCACGCGGCTGTTCGGGCAGGTGTTCACCCCCCCGGTCACCGTTCTGTTTGTGCTCAAGACCTTTTTTTTCAGCCTGGCAATTGCCCTGATTCCCATGGCCTCGGGCCTGTACGAGCAGACGGCGCAGCGCGCCGGCCAGCCGGGGCAGGAGCTCTCGGGCCTGGCGCGCATGTTCGCTGTGCTGCTGGTGATTGAAATGGCCTCGCTGATGGGCAACTACTACTGATGCAACCTATTCCGCTTTCCTCTAGCCCGACGCCGGACCAGCCGTCTGCCGGCCCCGCCACCCCGCCGCTGCGCCCCGTGGCCCATCTGGAGCGCAAGGCCGCCGCCTTGCTGCTGTTGACATGCGCGCTGGTGCTGGGTGCGCTGGTCTACCTGATGTATGCCCGGGGCGTGTTCGAGCCCACGCAGTCGCTGGTGCTGACGGCCGATGACTCCGAAGGCGTGGTGGTGGGCATGGACATGACCTTCTCGGGCTTTCCCATAGGCCGGGTTCACCGGATCGAACTGGCCAAGGACGGCATGGTGCGCATCCTGATCGATGTGCAGAGCAAGGACGCGCACTGGCTGCGCGAGAGCAGTGTGTTCACCCTGGTCAAAGGCATTGTGGGCGGCACCACCATCAAGGCCTACAGCGGCATCCTGACCGATCCGCCGCTGCCGCCCGGCGCTGAGCGCCCGGTGCTGCGTGGTGATGCCACGGCCGAAATCCCGCAGATCATGGCCAGTGCCAAGGAACTGCTGGCCAATCTGTCGCAGATGACGGCTTCCGATTCCTCGCTGGGCCAGTCGCTGGAACATATCCAGAGCCTGTCCGACAAGATGCAGGGCCCGAACGGGGTGCTGGGCGCGGTCATGGGCAACGAGGCCGATGCCCGGCGCGTGGGCCAGGTGCTGGAGCGGGCCGAACAGGTGCTGGCACGCATGGACCGCATGGTGCAGCGGGCCGACCGGCAGGTGTTCGATGCCGATGGCGTGATGCCCCAGGTCAAGGTGACGGTGCTGGAGCTCAACGGCCTGCTGGCCGATGCGCGCCAAAGCCTCAAGAAGATGGATGCCGTGCTGGTGGAAGCCCAGGGCATCGGCAGCAATGTGAACAGCGCCACCCAGGATCTGGGCGAGCTGCGCACCGAAGTGGAAGCCAATCTGCGCAAGATCGAAACCATGATGACCGACCTGCAGCGCAAATGGCCATTTGCCCGCCAACCCGAGTTGCAACTGCCATGAGCACCGCCACCTGCTTCCTCCGCCATGCACCGCAGCGGGTGCTATGCACCGGCCTGCTCGCCCTCTGTGCGGCCCTGGCCGCCTGCAGCACCAAGCCGGTGCCGGAATGGTCGCTGAACGCCGGTGACGCCGCCCGCCGCGCCATGCAGGCCCAGCTGGAAGGCGCCAGCAGGGTGGCCGATCTGGAATGGGGCAAGGCCCGCAGCGAAGCCGCCCAGACCGGCCAGCCCGCACTGATGGCCCGCCTGGCGTTGATGCGCTGCGCCCTGCAGGTGGCCAGCCTGGACTGGGACGACTGCAGCGGCTACACACCGTATGCGCAGGATGCCGCGCCGGCGGAGCAGGCCTACCACCGCTACCTGTACGGTGCGCTGCAAAGCGGCGATGTGGCACTGCTGCCCGCCCAGCACCGGGGCGTGGCCGCCACGCTGGCGCAGGGGGAGGCCGTCACCGCGGCCCAGCTGCAGGCCGTGCCGGATGCCACGGCCCGCCTGGTGGCCAGCGGTGCGGCGCTGCGTGCCGGGCGCACCACCGTGGAAGCGCTGTGGCCGGTGGTGGATGCCACGGCCACGCCGCAAGGCTGGCGCCGCCCGCTGATGGCCTGGATGGAACTGGAACGCCGCCGGCTGGAGTCGGCCGGTGCCAGCTCCGCCGCACAGACCCTGGCGCGGCGCCTGGATGTGCTGCAGGACAATCCAACCCGGCCCTGAGATGCCTGCCGCCGTTGGGGACCACCGCGGCCAAGCGCTGGCATGCACCAGCAGGTCGCCAGCGACCCACATGTGCCAGTGGAGGGGGTGAAGCGGAAAGCCGAGGCAGGGCGCGCGCCCGGCGGCACTGCGGGAGCAGGAGCTGAGAGGTCCGGGTAGGCATGGCATAGCGCAATCCCCGGTGCCGGTCTGCGCTCAGGCGCTGAAAAAACTTTGCAATGCCACCGTCTCACTGCCCCACGGCAGTGCAACAGTGCCGCAGTGCGCGCGTGCTTGGCCCATGGTACCCGTCAGGGCAGGGTGCACAAGATGGCACGGCGCAAGCAATAGGGCGCTTGCGCACCGCCTGGTGCCGGTGCAAGGCGGCGGGAGCGGGGTCAGGGAGGTGTCCCTGTGCGGGTGGCGCAGTGGCTCGCACCCGGATCACGGTGGCAGCAGCGTCGCGGGGTCTTTCACATTCAATGCGTCGGCGGACTGGGCCACCACATCCACCCACAGCAGCGAGGCTGCGGCGCCCAGGGCCAGGGCGGCCACCAGGATGAACAGCAGCACAGGATGGCGGCCCTGGCCGCGGTCGGGTTTACGGTGCAAAGGGGGAGCGTTGGGGGTATGCATGTCACACCTCACGGGTGATGGCTAGGCCTCTTATTGAAACATGCACGCCGCCTGTCGTCTGTCAGACAACCGCCTGACGGTCCTGTAGGTCCCCAAAGCACACCGCCCTGCAGGGCAGGGCGGCGGCAGAGGCAAGGGCCAGGCGCTGCGGTGCAGCACCTGGCCCGGCTTCACAGGCTCAGAAGCGGTGGCGCATGCCCACGGCGAAGCTGGTGCCGGAATCGGAGCCGGTCAGCTTGTCGTGCATCAGCGCAGCGTACAGGTCGGTGCGCTTGGACAGGAAGTGGTCGTAGCCCAGCGTGGTGGTGGTGCGCTTGCCGTCGAAGACCAGCACGCCAGTGGTGGCGTTGCGCGCTTCGATCTTGGTCTGGGCAATGGCGGCCTTGAAGGTGCCCGCCTTGGTCACTGGCACATCCAGGCCCAGGGTGGCGGTCTTGCCTTCGTAGCTGGTGTTGTCCTTGGTTTCGGACTGGCCGTAGGTACCGTAGACCTTCACGACCTTGAAGTCATAGGAGCCACCCAGCATCCAGTTGGCCTTGGCACCGCCATCGGTGTAGAGCAGGGCGCCGGTGGGGTTCTTCACCTGGGCGCGTTCGTAGAAGCCGGTCAGCATCAGGCCGTCGTTGCGGTAGGTGGCGTTGGCACCCACGTTCTTCTTGCTGTTGGCCGTGGCCACTTCACCAAACTGGTACTGCAGATTGAAGCTCAGGCCGCCGAAGCTGGGCGAGGAGTAGACGATCTGGTTGCTCCAGCCGGTGTCGGAAGCGGTGGTGTTGTAGGTCTTGAGGGCGGCGTCGGTATAGCCCGTCCACATATTGCCGTGCAGGATCAGCGGCGAGAGGGTGAACGAGTCACCGAACGGGTTGGCGAACACGCTGGGCAGGAAGTTGGGGGCCGAGGAGCGGCCCAGCTTCAGTGCACCAAAGCTGCCGCTCAGCGACACGTTGGCGTCGCGGGCAAAGAAGGATTCGCCAAAGGCCAGGTCGTATCGGCCGGGAGAACCGGTGTCGCCACGGAAGAAGGCGCCCAGCATGAAGCCGGCCTTCAGGCCATTGCCCAGATCTTCCGTGCCATTCATGCCCCACCAGGAGGTGGACAGGCCACCGGAGCCGACCTGGCTCACGCGGTCGGCACCCGCCAGTTGCATGGAGCCGGCGTACATATCGACCAGGCCAGTCAGTTGCACAGACGATTGTGCGAAGGCAGTGGAGCACAGGCAGGCTGCAGCCAGGCAGGCGGACAGTCGGGTCAGTTTCATGGGGCAAGTCCCTCAGTTGGTTGTGATGCTTGCCTCTATGCAAACCACGTGCCACCTTGCGCAGTGCCATCTTGGTGCAGTGCACGGCCCCATGCCATGGCGCACCGCAAAGCAGGTGGGCATATGGGAGGGGATGTGGATGGTCAAGGGGGCGGCACGGGATCGATGCACCGGATGCAGGGCCGCATGCCGTGCGGGCTGCGGGTTTGCGCACCGCCGGGCAGCGTGCTGCAGCCCCGTAAAGGTGCGCGCGTTGCCTGTCACGGCGCCGGCCCCCCCGCCACGCACCCGCTTCCTTGTCTGGCGTGCACCGGATTGCGCACTGAATGTAGGCCGCCTCGCACCGCCGTTGCGCCCGCGACGGCGTATGCTGGCAGCCATGTCCACGCCCAAGACCCTGCTCATCGTCTACCACTCGCTCACCGGTGGCACCCTCCAGATGGTGGAGGCCGCGCGCGACGGTGCCCAGGACGGTGGCGAGGTGGTGGTGCGCCTGCTGCACGCCACCGCCGCCGGCCCGCAGGATCTGCTGGATGCGGACGGCTACCTGTTTGCCACGCCCGAAAACCTGGCCGCCATCAGCGGGCTGATGAAGGATTTTTTCGACCGCAGCTATTACGGGGTGCTGGACCGCATCCAGGGCCGGCCCTATGCCAGCCTGGTCTGCGCCGGCAGTGACGGCAGCAATGCCGCGCGGCAGATGGCGCGCATCGCCACCGGCTGGCGGCTCAAAGCCGTGGCCGAACCGCTCATTGTCTGCACCCATGCGCAGACGCCGGAAGCCATTCTGGCGCCCAAGCAGATCGCGGCAGACGATCTGGCCGCCTGCCGCGCACTGGGCGAAGCGCTGGCCACCGGGCTGGCGCTGGGGGTGTTCTGAACACCAGGCCGCATGCCCGGATAACGGTCGGGCACATGCCCACAAAACCATAGCGTCGGCCGCAATCCGCGCCAGCGGTGGCGGACTTCGGGTGCTGCAGTACCATGGCCCCACCTGTTTCCCCGCCGCGGCCTGCCGCGCAACGCCCCGCATGCCCGCCACCGACACCCGCCAGCAAGCCATTGACGCCGCCTACCACGTGATTGCCGAGTGGGGCGTGCAGGGCGCCACCTACCGCCGCATCGCGGCGCAGGCCCAGCTGTCGCCGGGCACGCTGACCTACCATTTCCCCACCATCGACGATCTGCTGCTGGCCGCCTTCCGCCAGTTCACCGACCACATCAGCGACGGCTTTCACACCCGCATGCGGGCGGCACGCAACGCCCCTGAAGCCTGCGAGGCCGTGGTGGACCTGATCTGCGGCGAGGTCTGGCCCACCACGGCGCACCTGCTGCTGTCGTTCGAGCTCTATGCCATGGCAGCGCGCAGCGCCGACTACCGCGCCGTGATGCACCGCTGGATGGCGCAGAGCCAGTCCGCACTGCGGTTGCAGTTCCAGGCTGAAACGGCCCGGCTGCTGGATGCCTGTATCGAAGGCATGACCATCCACAACGTGCTGGGCGCCCAGCCCTTGCCGCGCGCATTGATCCAGGCCCACATCACCACCATGGCGCTGCCGGGCTATTGCGGGGGGCAGACCACAGGCGCAGAAGACGGAGCGGGTACCGGCGCTGCAGACCCCGGCAGCAGCTCCCCGTAGCGCTGACCGCTGCACGGCACCTCGCTGGGCTGCCTGCAGTTGCCCCAGCCGGGAGGGATGGACACCCTGGCGCGCGCCAATCACGCCAGCCACGCCCTGTCACGCGGCCTCACGTTGCCCACGAGCCCATGCTGCCAGCGGGTTACGCCGTCTGCTGCACGACCCCTCCGGTGGCCGTGCGGCGCTCCGCCCAGGCCTGCAGCACCATGGCCAGCACGGCAGCCACCAGCGCCATGGCCAGCACCGGCAGCATGCCCAGGCGCAGGCCCCAGTGTTCCCCCAGAAAGCCCAGCATCGGCGGGCCTACCAGAAACGCCACATAGCCCAGGCTGGCCACGGCGCCCACGCGGCGCGCGCTGTCGGCGGCAGGGCCTTCGCCCGCGGCCGACAAGGCCAGCGGAAAGCCCAGCGCCGCACCCAGACCCCAGAACAGCACCGATGCCGCACCCAGCCAGGGCAGCGGGGAAAAAATGGCCAGCGCCACACCCAGGGCGGCGGCCAGTGCACTGGCCTGCATCAGGCGCACGCGGGCAAAGTGCTGCAGCAGGCGGTGGCCGGAAAAACGCCCCACCACCATGCCCAGCGTGAACAGCAGGTAGATCACCGTGCCCTGGGCTTCGGCAAAGCCATGGCCGTCCACCATCAGCAGCGGCAGCCAGTCGTTGGCCGCGCCTTCGGCCAGCGCCATGCCCAGAATGAACAGGCCGATCAGCAGCACGCGCCGCTCGCGCAGCGCGCCCAGTACCGGGCCGGGGGCTTGCTCGGGCTCGGGCCTGCGATCGGCCTCGCCAGGCGCGGGTGCCGCGCTGTGGTTGTGGATGTGCCGCACCAGCGGCAGCACGCCCAGCAGGGCCAGTGCCGCCACGCCCAGCCAGTGCAGCAGCAGCGGGGCCTGCAGATAGGCCATCAGCATGCCCAGGGCCGCGCCCAGCAGCGTGCCCAGGCTGAAGCAACCGTGCAAGGTGGTCATCAGCGTGCGCTGGTACAGGCGTTCCAGCGCCGCGCATTCCACGTTCATCGCAATGTCCGACCAGCCGATGCCCAGGCCAAAACACAGAAAGCCGGCAAACGCACACCACAGGCTGGCCAGGGCGGCGCCCGCCGCCATCAGCGCCAGGCCGCCCAGCACCAGGCAGGTGCCGAGCAGAATGGTGCGTCGTGCCTGCAGCCGCGCCGTGACGGCGTTGGCGCTGAGGATGCCCAGCATCGAGCCCACGGAAAAGCCGAACAGCACCAGCCCCATCTGCTCGGTGCTGGCGCCCAGGGCATCGCGCAGCGCCGGGGTGCGTGTGACCCAAGTCGAGGTGGCAATGCCAATCAGTACAAAGACGCCATACAGGGCGCCGCTCAGTCGGCGCACCGGGGGCAGCGCCGCAGCCGTTTCAGCCATGGGATCCACTTTCCATTGTCAATAATTCGCATGTTCGTACGAATGTACGAGAGAGGGTGGATCGTACGCATGTACGATAAATACGGTGGACCGATACCAGCAATGTCCGTGGATAGCCCCCGGGCATTGCGTAAAGCCCGCATGGACCGGTGTGCGGGGGGACGTGCAGGCCTGGCGGGGCGGCTTGGGGGCGCGGCGGCGCAGGACCTGGTGCGGCCGGTGGGCGTGTGCCCGCTGGTCGCAGAGCAGGCCACTGCTCCCGGTGGGCCGGATTGGAGGCAGGGGCCGGGCCGGCCGTGCGCGGCATGATGGTTCCAAGTCGAGACCAAGGGTGCGATGCGTCCCGTCCGGCGCCATGGGGGTTGCATTGCACCACCTCCGGCGGTTGTCCGCAGCGACCGGTTTTTTGTCTTCAGGAGCGTGCCAATGTCCATCAACCCGCCTGCGCCCGCAGGCCGCTTTGTACTGCCGCCAGCAGCCAGCAGCCAGCGGGCCGGGGGCGGACGCCCCCCACCACCGGCGCCTGCCGCTGCACGGCGTCATGGCAGCGGTGTACCGCAGCCAGGACGCCCGCGTGCTGGTCCACACGGCCGAGCAGTCCATGGCCCGGGTCCAGGCCCACCTGGCCCGCATGCATGCGCTGGCCGTGGAGGCCAGCAACAGCGATGTGGCCGGGCCTGCGCGTGCCCGGGCCCAGCAGGAGATCAATCTGCGCGTGGCGGACATCGACCGCATTGCCCGCACCACGGTGGTGGCCGGGCACAGCCTGCTCGACGGCGCCCTGCACCGCCAGGAGAGGCTGCTGGACACCCTGGCCGGGCAGGCGGGCGGCGTCGCGCTGGCCTGCCTGCCCAATCTGCGGGCGCAGAGCCTGTCGGCCCTGCGCTATGCCGTGCAGTCCTGGGGGCTGGATGCCGCTGTGGCGGCACCCTTGCCCGCTGCGGCGGGGCTGACCCTGGCCGTGGGCGACCAGCCACCGGTGGCGCTGGGCACCTTGCCTGCCGCCGCATCAGGGGGCGAGCGGCTGGCCCAGCTGTGCCGGGCCATCAACGACCAGACGGCCAGAACCGGGGTGGCCGCCTTTGTGCTGCCGGAGCGCCGACGCAGCGGTGTGGAGGGGGCGTTGCAGCTGCAGCTGCTGTCATGCCGGGTGAATGCCGACGGATGGGCGCAGCGCGTGTCACTGGGCGGGGTGGTGCAGGCCATGGGCCGCCCCCTGCTGCACACACAAAGCCAGGACCGCAGCGCCGGCCCCGCACCGGGCTGGGTGGTGCACATGGCCTGCGGGCTGCACAGCATCAGCCTGGACGACCCCGCCCGTTCCTGGGTGGGCCAGCTGCAGCTGGAGCAGGCTGCCGCCCAGCTGCGCTGCGCGCGGGCACGCTTTGCTGCCGGCAGCCTGCTGGGGCGCCTGGGGGCCGGGGTGCCCGGCGAGAGCCAGGCTTAAGGGGAGAAGATTCGGGAGGAGAAGAGGGGGCCACGGTTCTGTGGCCACTGCCCCTTGGCTTAGCGTAGTGTGGCCTTGCCTGCGGGTGTGCCGACCGGCGCCACCGCGCGGCGTGCGCCCAGGCTGACCACGGCAATGCCGCCCACAATCCCAAGACCGCCCAGCACCAGTGACAGGCTCAGGCTTTCACCCAGAAACCAGGTGGACGCCAGCAGCCCGATCAGCGGCACGCCCAGCATGGCGGTGGACATGCGCGTGGCCGACAAATGCATGCTGGCTGCGTTCACCGCGCAAAAGCAGAACGCCGTGGCCACCGGGCCCACATACAGCACGATTTCCCACAACGCCCAGCTGCCGTCGCCGGTGAACGGGCCTTCCACCGCATAGGCCAGTGCCAGCAGCGGCACCGTGGCCAGCAGCATCTGCCAGGGGGCCAGCTGGTAGGCGCTGGAGTCACCCTTGTAATAGCGCAGGTGCAGGATGGTCATGCCCCACAGGAAGGAGGCACCCATCAGCATCAGATTGGCTTGCACGCCGGCGCTGTCGCTCCAGTCCATGGCCAGCGGATTGAACAGCACCATCAGGCCCAGCAACCCCAGCAGCAGGCCGGTGGTCTGCAGGCGCGACAGGCGCTCGCCGAACACCAGCACGGCAATCGGCGTGACCCACAGCGGCGTGGTGTAGGCCAGCACGGCCGAGCGGCCGGCAGGCACCTGCGTCATGGCGATGGCGCCCAGCACGGTGAACGCCATCATCTGCAGCAGGCCGATGCTGGCCAGCAGCGGCCAGTCGCGCCGGGTGGGCAGCTTGAGGGTGCCGCCGGCAATCTGGATGGCGAACAGGCACAGCCCGCCGGTGGCAAAACGCAGCGCCGAGAACCAGATGGGCGTCACATGGTTCAGCCCGGCCTTCATCACCGGCCAGTTGCAGCCCCAGATGGCGATGGCCGCCAGCAGCATGAGCAGGCCGGCATGGCTTTTCCAGGCGGTGGGCAGTGCGAAGTGCCGCCCGGCAGGCAGGTGGGAGGCGGCGGAAAGCGTGGCAGACGGGGTGCCGGAAGCAAGACCAGAGGGGCGGGACGACATGCAGCGGACGCAAAAGACGGAAGCGGAAAACCGGGGTCCGGTGTGCGTGGTACGACGGTTTCCCCTGTCGTGGTGCGCCGCAGCAGCGCCGCAGGGCGGGAGGGGAACGCGGTGCACCACGCACCACGGGAAAACCCGGAATTCTGCGCACGTAGGCCCAGATTTTGTTTCTGCATTCACTGCAGAATGTGGCGCAAGCAGGTGAATAATTCTGGTCTTTACCGGAAGCTGAGAATTTTTATCCCATGAAGAAGCTGGACCGCATCGACATCGGCATCCTCAATGCGCTGCAGGCCGATGCGCGCACCACCAATGCCGAGCTGGCCAAGGCCGTGCACCTGTCGCCCACGCCCTGCTACAACCGGGTCAAGGCCATGGAGGAGATGGGCCTGATCCGCCAGCAGGTCACCTTGCTGGACCCGGACCTGCTGGGCCTGCACCTGAACGTGTTCATCCACGTCACCCTGGAGCGCCAGGTGCAGGGGGCGCTGCAGCACTTTGAAGCCACCATCGCCGAGCGCCCCGAGGTGATGGAGTGCTATCTGATGACGGGCGACGCCGACTACCTGCTGCGCGTGCTGGTGCCGGACATCAAGGCGCTGGAGGTTTTCATCCTCAACCTGACCACCACGCCCGGCGTGGCCAATATCCGCTCCAGCTTTGCCCTCAAGCAGGTGCGCTACAAGACGGCACTGCCGCTGCCCGAAGGTGGGCTGGTGGTTGGGCGGGAGGCGTGAGCAGCGGAACTCGGCGGGCGCCGCGCGCCGCTGCGCACCCACCCGTGCCGGTTGCATGACCGGGCGCGCAGCGGCGGGCTGAACGGCTGAACCTCGGCGGCGCTGCCGCAGCTTTCGCAGCAAGTCGCGCTGTCCTTGCCGTCATGGCCGCTGCGACGGCCGCGTTTCGGTCTGCATCAACCCGCTCTGCATCACCCCCACTGCATTTCGCCCTTGGCCACCTTGGCCCCCAGCTCCAGCGACATGGGCGAGCCTGCTTGCGGGTACAGCTGCGTCATGGCGGCAATCAGCGCCTTGCTGTCGGCGGCCTTGGCGGCTTCGCGCTCGAAGTGGCGCAGATAGTCGCGGGTGTAGGCCAGCGCTGCGGCGCCCAGCGATGCGCCGGCGGCCATGTGGCCCGGCACCACCACGGCAGGCTGGCGCTCCAGCATGCGGTCCAGCGTGTGGGCCCAGGCGCTGCGGGCACCCGGGGTCGGGGTGTCGGCCGTCCACACATGCAGGCCGGAGAACACCATCACCCCACCGAAAATGGCCTGCAGCGACGGCACCCACAGATAGCGGCGGTTGGGCAGGCCTTCGGCCGGCACGACCTCGATGCGCTGGCCTTCCAGGGTCAGCGCCGGGCCATCAAACGCTTCGGGCATCACCACATCGGCCAGCTTCTGCGGGCCGTTGTCCTTGAGCTGCGGGCCCCAGGTGGCCAGTTTTTTCTCCACATTGCCGTGGATGGCACGCAAGGTGTCGGAGGCGGCCAGTACCTTGGCCTGCGGAAAGGCCGCACGCACGGGTGCCAGGCTGAAGTAGTAGTCCGGATCGCTCTGGCTGATGTAGATGGTGGTCAGCCGCTTGCCGGTGGCGCGGATGGCATCGGCCAGTGCCCGCCCGTCCGACAGGGTGAAGCCGCCATCGATCAGCACGGCATCGCGTGCGCCTGTCAGCAGCACCGGGGCCCGGGAAAAGCCCTGTTCATTGGCCGGAAAGTGCTGCCAGCGCAGCGGTGCGCCGGATGCACGGGGTGCGGCGGCCCAGGCGGCTGCGCCGGTGGCGGCCCAGGCGGTGGCCATGCCGGCCAGGCCAGCAGTGCGAACAAAGTGGCGGCGTGTGCTCATCTTCAACTCCTCGGTGGTAGGGCATGGGTGCGGCAGCGCGGGCAAGGTTTGCCAGCGGGTGTGCCGGGGAGCGCTGCGTCTGCAACCCATGCGGGGTGGTGCAATGCCTGCATGGTAGGTAGACTGCATTGATTGAAAAATACACACGAAGCAAACACTTTGTATGTCTGAAGCAAACAATCAAGCCATGCCCGGCGGCTGGAACCACCTCAAGCGCCTGGCCTACTTCGCGGCCGTGGTGGAAACCGGCTCCTTCACCGCGGCTGCCGAACGCCTGGGTATCACCAAGGCCGTGGTCAGCCAGCAGGTGGCCCGGCTGGAGCGCGAATTCCACAGCAGCTTGCTGGTGCGCAGCACCCGCAAGGTACAGCCCACGGCCGCGGGCCAGGCCTTCTACCAGCGCTGCGCCGCCATCCTGGCCGATGCAGAAAACGCCTTCAGCGAACTGGCCGACTCGGCGGTCGAGATCGCCGGTCCCCTGCGGCTCACGGCTCCGTTTGACTATGGCATCAGCGTGGTGGTGCCGGCCCTGGCCACATTTGCCGCACGCTACCCGCAGTGCCAGGTGGATGCCCGTTTCAGCGACCAGACCCATGACCTGATGGCCGGCGATGTGGAGCTGGCCATCCGCGTCGGCTGGCTCACCGATCTGCAGCTGCAGGCACGGCAGATTGGCAGCTTTCGCCAACTGCTGGTGGCCGCACCCCAGTGGCAGCCGCAGCTGGCCCGCCTGACCGGCCCGCAGGATCTGGCTGCGCTGCCCTTTGTGGCCAACACCGCCTTGCGCGAACCGGGGCGCTGGCAGTTCACCCACGCGCAGGCCGCGCCATCGGTCGCCCCCCACACCGTGCAGTGGCAGCCCGTCATGCGGCTGGATGCCACGCTGGCCGTGCGCGCCGCCGTGCTGGCGGGCGCCGGCCTGTCGGTGCTGCCGGACTACGCCATCGCCGAGGACGTGGCCGCGGGCCGCCTGGTGCAGGTGCTGCCCGGCTGGACCTTGCCCCAGGGCGGCATCCACGCGGTGTTTCCGCCCGCGCGCTTTCGCCCGGCCAAGGTGCGTGCGCTGGTGGAGTGCCTGGTGGCACAGCAAAACGGCACACTTTCCTGACCCGCTGACCCGCTGACCCGCTGACCCGCTGACCCGCTGACCCGCTGACCCGCTGGCAGTGGGTCGCATAGGCATACGCACACGGCAACGGTCGGAGAGGGCGCCACGACCCGACCGGCATCGATGGCAGATCCGTGCTCAGGCCTGCCGCACGCACCTGCCGGCAGGTCGCGGGCCATGGGCCCATGGCCTGCAACCCCGGTCTGCATGGTGCATAGTGCGGCGCCATGGAAATGCAAAGTGGTATGCGAGAGAACAAGCAAGCGGTATTCGGCCCCCATCTGCGCCTGTTGGGCATGGCGGTCTTGTGGGGGGCTTCATGGCCGGCGGGCCGGGTGATTGCGCAGAACATGCCGCCGCTGGCGGGGGCCTGCCTGCGCTTTGTGCTGGCAGCGCTGGTGCTGCTGCCGTGGATGTACTACGCCGGCGGCTTTGCCCAGCTGCGGCAATGGAGCGCGCAGCGCTGGCTGGGCATGGTGGCCGCCGGTGCCACCGGCGTGTTCGGCTATGCGGCTTTCTTCCTGTCCGGTCTGCAGTACCTGCCGGCCGGCAAGGCGGCGCTGGTGATCACGCTCAACCCGGTGGTCACCTTGCTGCTGGCGGTCTGGATCTTCAAGGAGCGGCTGAACCGCACCATTGCCCTGGGCATGCTGCTGGCGGCTGCGGGCGCAGTGGTGGTCATCTCGCACGGGCGGCCGCAGGACATCCTGCACGGCAGCGTGGGCCTGGGTGAGCTGCTGATTCTGGGCTGCGTGGCCTGCTGGGTGGCCTACACCCTGCTGGGCCGGGTGATGCTGACCGGGGTGGACGCGCTGTCTACCACCGCCGTCACCAGCACCATCGGCGCGGTGCTGCTGCTGGTGGCCAGTCTGGTGGTGGAAGGCCCGGCCGGTCTGCAGGCCGCCGTGCACAGCAATGGCACCGCCTGGGGTGCGCTGCTGTTCCTGTCCTGGGGCGCCACGGCCCTGGCCTATGCCTGGTATTTCGACGGCGTCAAAGCCCTGGGCGCCGGCGCAGCCTCCGGCTACATCACCCTGGTGCCGGTGATCGGCGTGGTGATTTCCGCGCTGCTGCTGGGCGAATCCGTTGATGCCTCCATGCTGGTGGGGGGAGCCATGGCGGTGGCAGGCACGGCGGTGATGAACTGGGGGCGCCGGCCGGCCTGAGGCAGGGCGCGATAAGGGAGCACAGGAGGCACGCACACTGGCGCTTCCCCACGCTCCCGCGGTGTGTCTGCCGCAGACCTTGGCGTGGTAAACACTGCTGGCCGCGAGATTCTGCATGTGCCCCTGGCCACGGGGGGAGGGGCGTGAGCGGTTCCTACTTCGGTTCCTACTTCTTGACGACGATGCGCCAGCAGCTCTCTTGCGTCGCGCCACCTTGCTCTTTTGCGCAATCCGAACGGCGGTCCAACCGGGTCCCGACATAGGTATAACCAGAGTTCGGGTTGTGTGTGATGAGGTGACCGATCTCACCGAGCAGTTCTTCATGCTCGGCAAAGTAGCTGTGGCCCATTTCCAGGAGTCCCGTCTTGGACACGACTTCCACCGTGTCAATGCCATCCACCCATGCGAACGCCGGGGGGGCGCCAACCCGGCTCCTGTCGTGCACCTTTTTGGAGAAATTCACGGGCTTGTCGGTTTTCGACACGTACAGTGTGGTGCGCTCCGAAATCTTCGCGTACACCTTCGCCATGTCGTGAAAGAAGTCGGCATCCACATCCGGTGCGGCCAGAATGATCTGGCCAAAACGCAATTGATCCTGCAACTGGATGGCCACCCGCAGCAGTGCCCGGTTTCCCATGCTGTGGGCAATCAGGTGAATCGGCTGCGACGGACCGACTTCCTGGCGCAGGCGCTGCAGAAATTCAGCCAGGTACTTTTCGCTGTAGTCGACCGTGGCCTCGTCGGCTGTATAGGCCAATGTTTTCGCTCTGGAAGGCCAGCTGTAGAAGGCCGGGATGCCTTTCAGGTTGAGGTCTGCCCAGATCTGCGCGGTGCGCCGGGCTGCGTCGATAAAGCTGTTGTTGTAGCCATGGATGAAAACCAATACGACCCGATGGTTCGGGTTGATCTTTTTCAGCGTGGTTTTGAGGCTGCTCCAATAGCTGGCATCGTCCAGCGGCCGGGCGAAGCTGAAGCGTATGGGCTCATCTTTTTTGCGCTTCAGGAGGGAATAGCTGCCAAGCGATCCACTCTCGTGGCTCTTTGGGATGAACACTTCCGCTACGCCGTAGTTCAGCTTGGTGTCACGCTCTGACCCAAAGGGGTTGGACATCAGAAAGGGCTGTGTGGGCTTTCTGTTCGTTCCATACCAAAGCGTCACGGTCTTGCCTCTTGGCTGGGTGGGATCGATCCCTTCGACCGTTTTATCGACTGGTGCAGGCGGAAGCACAACCACCGGTCCTGGGGCTGGCGCAGGGCTGGGTGCCGGGCTCGGTGCAGGGTGCGATGTGACAGGCTGATTGGAAGCGATTCCATCGGGAGCAGGGCTGGTCGCACAACCCGCGAGCAGTCCGCACAGAACCGCAAGAACGAAAAAACCACGGTCGATATTCATGCTCAATTCCCTCCGGCGCGCGGCTGTCGTTTGCTGATTCTGGTGACGTTGTGTTGCGCCCTGTAAGGAGGTTAAGCCCCCGGTCTATGGTGTGGTCCGCCACTGGGCGGCTATGGTGGCAAAAAGCAACGTCCTTGGAAGAGGGCTGCAGGAACGAGAGGGCAGCGTTGTGCAATTGAGGTTGCTCAAAGGCAGCATGCGAGGTCGTCTGTCGGTCCCTCTTCTGCGCTGCGACAATCCGTTCGACAACTCCGAAAGAAAAAATGGACGACGCGCACTTACAGCAGGAACTTCAGACGGTCTACGTGCTTACGAATCCGGCCATGCCCGGTATCGTCAAGATCGGTATGACGCGGGCTTCGGATGCGGGCGAGCGCATCGCATCCCTGGGGAGCAGCAGCGCGGTTCCGCTTCCCTTCGATTGTGTCTATGTGTCAGGTCCCGGATGATTACGCACGTTCTTGACGAATAAATCAGGTGCTT
>JAEAMF010001499.1_pt1 | contig 16490 bp, 19 predicted proteins | sample 8958721 | NCBI WGS metagenome assembly JAEAMF01 (sample SAMN16933255, study PRJNA681124) | bioreactor sludge metagenome | isolation source: anaerobic bioreactor treating anionic surfactant - SDBS | place: India: Bengaluru | collected 2019-02-28
GTCGAGATACCGGAAATCACGCCTAGCGGCACATTTCCGTTTACTCCCGATTATGGATACGGATATGCCCAGTCTCCCGGCGTTGTCATCCACCAGTTCGGCAGCGGCAACGCTAAGATCGAACAGCGATTCTATCTCGGAGACGGAGCAAAACGGTTCACAGTCCGCAGGGCATTCCTGACGGAGACAGACAGGATTGCCCTCCGCGATTTCTGGGAAGATTGCCATGGGCCATATGGGGCCTTCACTTATAACGCCCCAAACGACAACGGCATCGGCACGACAGCTTATACAGTGCGCTTTGCGGATGAGGCGCTGTCATGGGAGCTATTGACAGATTATCTTTCATCCGTCGGCGTGACCCTGATTGAAATACCGTCCTCGTCCCCAACCTATACGCTGAACGCAACACTGGACCGGTTTCCGTCGACGGCGCTGGAGTCGGCGTTGCTATCGCAGACCCAGCAAATTATTCCTCTAATAAAGATTCAACCAAAGGAGACCGGATATCCGGCCATATATGTCAGCGACCGGCGCTGCACGATCGGATCGCAGCTGTACTTTGCGCGATTGCTGGATTTCGACGGCATTTCTCAATCCATAGGCGGGGAATCGGACGAGGCGCGTTTCGTGTTTGGCAATGCGGACCGCGTAATGCGCGACCTGGTCAACGACGTGGATCTGAACCGGGCATCATTGGAGTTCTCGCTGTTTCACGTAGGGACCGGCATCAAACTGAATTTGTGGAAGGGAGAGGTAGTCTCCTGGACCATGGATTCCGGCCCGGAATTCCAGCTCATCGCGGCGGACGGCATATACGAGCTGACTCTGCCCTATCCGTGCCGGCGGATTTCACGTACCTGCTGGAAGGTATTCAATGACGGGAATGGATGTCCCTTCGCCGCGCAGGGCTCCATGGATTACACGCATTTCCCAGACGCCGACGAGGAAACGTGCGATAAATCATACGACTCGGCCAACGGATGCCTGGCGCACGGGATGAAGCGGTACTTCGGCGGGATCCTCTGCAAACCACAGACGGCAAGGGCCGGATATTTTCTGAATAGAAGGACCGTGCAGTCTCAGGTTTCCGACTCGGTTTACGAGATGGTCATACCGGAGATTTATTGCGCCAATCCCAGCTACGTCGACGAGGACGGGGTCACGAAATACGGTATGCCGGTACCCGCGCTTGTTGCATCGGGCCGGGATGAGCAGGATGAATACCAGGCGCTCGGTATCGTCGGCGAAGGGCCGGTTGTTTTCCGGACCGGGGCCGGGCATACGCTCGACGATATGACTGCGGTTGACGGCGGCGCGAGAGCCGTGGAGGGTAACGACCCGGCGGGTTCGGCGGATTTTTTCTCTTTGTCAATGGACGGGAATCATACCTGGGGAGACTGGCGCAAGGTATATAGCGGCGGCCGGACATATGACGATAATTTCGCAGCCGGCACTGCCTTCCTGGTAATACGACGCGATGACGACGACGGTATACAGTTAAGCAAAGCCGGCGACCATAAGATGGAGGCCATTGTCACCTATGGCCTATACGGATGGATCTGGACCAGTTCGGGGTCCCGCAGTTGGAGCACGCTGGTCAATCCGGTCTGGATTGTAGTGAATATGCTGCTCAAGGCTCTTGGCCTGCGCTATGCGTCCGCATCGACGGCTGAGCAATATTTCGACGTCAATGCCGCGATCGCAGCCGCTGCCATTTGCAGCCAGAGCGTTACAAAGATCGTCGGCACCGGCAATGAAACCCAGTTCACTTTTCAGGGCATCGTGCGCGACGAAAAGCCGCTGCGCGACTGGATTCAGGACGTCCTGATGAATTGCCTGGGGTACTACAGCTGGAAATTCGGAAAGCTGAAAGTCGGCATTCGCTGCAATTCCTCGGTCGAGGAGGCTTTCACCGAGGGCAATATACTTTTCGGCAGCCTGCGCCTTGCGCCATCGCGTCCCTCGTTCAACCACCTGACCGCATATTTCAAGGACCAGGAATACCGTTTTGTGGCAAATAGCGTGGCAATCTACGATATCGACCACGCCAAGCTTGTCGGCGGGGCGACGGCTCCAGTCTATAACAAGGCCCAAATGGATTTAACCGGGGCCACCGGCAAATCCCAGGTTGCGCGGATAATTACTACAAGATTGCGCGAAGAGATCGGAGGCATAACGGCGACGCAATGGGCGGCTGCGCGGGACATAAGCTTCAACACGACAATTCTGGCGTTGGCCGTTGAACCTGGAATGGTCTGCTCATTGACGCATTCCGATATGCCCGCCGGCGTACTCGAGGGGGAGCCCGAACCCAACTACGGTGAATTCCGCGTCACCGGATGGAAGCTCAACAAGGATTACTCGATCGGGGTCACAGGCAAAACTACCGTCAACGAAATGTATGACCTCACGGTTGGCCCCAAGCCGGCCGACGTCGTCGCGGATCCGGTGCCAGTGGAAGCCGAAATATCGGAAAGTCCGTTCGGCCCACTCTATGATCCCGCGTCGGATAACAAGCTGACGCCGGTGGAGAAGAAATTTTACCGGCTCGAGTTTGAAGCAATCGTAAATCAAAAACCAGAACTGGACACGAAGGCCGACTTCTGGGGGATCACGACCGAGAAAGAGGATTATGACCAGAAATTCCAGGACCTGGCCGACTACCTGAACGAGGGCCTTGAATGGGAAGCCGGCGTCCCGTCTTTGCTGGGAGCATATTCAAGTCTGTTCGATGGATCCTGGTATTACGACGGCTCCGGCTATTACGACGGCGGTGAGCCGATACTCGTGTCGTCTGACATTAACGGCGCCGAATTCAGGGGTTATTGGAACGCTTTCTATCTGGCCAGAACCATCCTGCAAAATAAGCTGATCCAGGAGGAATACGACGGTAGCCTGATCACGGAAGGATCGATCCCGGCCGGCGCCCTTGGCGAGGATTCGGTCGCGTCTGAAAATATCGCTCCCGAAAATGTCGAACAGGGCCACATGGCCGTCGGGGCGGTCAGCGCGGACCGCGGCGATCCGTCCGCGACCGATTTCAACAGTCTCACCGATGACGGTGCCTGGCACGATCTCGACCTGAGCGCGATCGTGCCGGTGGGATACCGGATGGTGCTGCTGCGCTTTATTGGAGGATCCACCAGGAGCAGCGCCCAGTTTTATGTGCGCAAAAACGGCGCAACCAACAACATCAACGCGGACTCGGTGGAAACCAACGGGGTTGAAGCGGTCCGCTGCAGCTTCCTGGTTGCGTGCGACGCAAACAGGGTAATCGAATACTGGGCCACCGAGGACGGCTGGACCGTGATGGCATTAACCGTTGCAGCCTACTGGCCGTAAGGGAGGCGGGAAAAATGAAACTCGCGATCGCGAAAGTGGAGCGCAATCGGGACAACGAAATTGTCAAAGAATCCCCTGTTGACATGCAGGCAATTCTGGCCGACAGGGAGAAGCTTTTGACCGGCGTCCTGCCAACCGACACGGTGCACATTGAATCGATATACTGGAATATAAGGGACGGCATATTCCAGGTGCATTTTTCTCTGGGCGGCGTGGACCAGGCCGGCAATTATCACCGGAATCCAAATTATAAAGTAGAGACGGAAATCTGGGGCCGCACCCGCACGCCCGCGCTTTGGGCCAGGTACAATCTCGAAAACGTAAAAAATATTTCTTTTGACGACGTCATCGTCTGGCTGTTCAGGGAGAACTCGGTGTACTTTGCCATCAAGGACAAGTGGCAATTGCCCGCCAGCGTGGAAGTCAAGGTCGTCGACGACGACGGCAAGGTGGCCGCCGATTACAAGCTCGGATCCAGGCGCGCGAAAATCAGTAAATAGAACCTCAGTATTTTTTGAGCCGGAGGAATTATGGCGGATTTAACAGAAACATCGGCATGGACGGCGGGAGTGCGGAGGCTCGACATAACGACTCCGGCGAAAGGCTATGATCCCGACAATCCAGGCGATGGCATCGGCGCGGCTAATTACCAGGGCTCCGATCTCGCCAACAGAACGCTATACCTGAAAAATGTCCTGGATGCCACGATCGAAGATGTCGAGGACCTGCTGTCAGACGATGGCGCGGACCATGTTGGCTACGGAGAGGGGGTTACTGTAAAAGACGCCCTGGACGCGCTCAACGAGGGGCAGGGCGCGGGTGTTATCGGATATGCCACCAGAGCGCTGCTCGAGGCCGACCTGGCGCATGATGCCGGAACGATCGCTTACGTTACCAATGATGCTGCCGGATCGAACAACGGGGTATATATCAAGGTCGGCGCATCCGGCTCCGGCAGTTGGACCCAATCCTCGTATGATCGGGTTGCGGAGGTGGAGGACCGCGTTGCCACTCTGGAGGAGCAGTTTAATCTGGATGAGCAGACAATCGGTCTGCCTCCAGAGGATGGATACGATGTCGTTGCCGGTTATACCTATGCGATCTCCACTCCGGCCACGGTATCCGGAACCCTGAGCGAATTCCGCTGCTATGCGCGAACCGCCGGGCTTCTGGGATTAAAAGTGTTGCGAGATAACGGCGATGACACCGTGACGGTTCTGCAAGCGGTTACTGTGACCATTCCTTCCACTGGCCTGGTGACACTGGTCGATGGAATAGATTATTCCGATATCGTGGTCCCGGCGGGCGGATATCTAGGTGTATCGCATTTTGCCGACGAGGCGGTTTTGTCTTACGGCGACGGAGCGTCGGGAAATTATTATACGTTTGACGACAATGTTTCCGAGACGGTAGCTAAGAGCGGAGTCAGCACCAATCCCCTGTTGTGGGAATATGATTTAACCCATGTGGATGTCTCGATCCCAACCATTGTCAATGATATCGACACGCTCTCTTCGGAGTTGGACGCCATCGATGAGCGGGTTACCGATGTCGAGGAATTGCTGGAGATCGAGCCGCAAGTGATTGGCCTCACCCCGGGCGGCGGCGGCGGACCCGCGGCGGACGGCTACACGTTTATCCACGCTGAACGCGTCGCGGTTGAATCAAAATTGACCGAATTCCGCTGCTATGCCTCGACGACCGGGGCGATGAAGCTGATTGTTCTGCAGGATAACGATGACGGCACCGCAACTGTTCTCGACACGGTGGAATTGACGCTCGCGGAAACCGGGCTGCAGGTATTTACCGACGGCGTTGATTTTAATGATGTGGTTGTGCCGGCGGGCGGGCTGATCGGAACGTACCACAATTCCGGCGGCCAGATTAATTACGACACTGGCACAGGGGTCTATTATGCCATCTCCGGCGCGGCGAGCGGGACAGAAACCATCGGCGCGGCCAACCAGGCCGATTTACTCTGGCAGTTTACTCTGGCCCCAACCACTCTGATAACCGAAGAAGAGGACGACAGCAACGAACATAAAACCCTCCTCGAGGCGGTCAGCGCTTTTGGATCTCTGCCGTCGGGCTGGGAGAATTCGGGAAGCACCTGGACGTTTGGTTCCGGCAAAGCATCCAGCGGCACCGCGGGCCTTGCCAACCAGCTGCGCTCGGGATGGCACTGCGGCATCGATCGTCGCATCGCGCGCTGGGAATTCGAAATCACGCACGCGACGACGATAATCAATTTTGTATCCTATCCCAGCGAGGTCGCCTTGCTGGGCAGCATCGTCCGCCTGGATTCCTCCACAAACAAATGCGAGATACTGGAGACCTATACGGGCAGCAATTCTCCGTCCGCTCTTGTTTCCGAGAGCCTGGGGTTTTCCCTGGCTACCGGCAAGCGCTACATCATAGAGATCGAATGTGAGGACCAGACTCTTTCCGTCCGGATTTGGAACAAATCCGGATATGAGTATTTCGAGATCTCGCGAGTGCCGGAAACCTGGGGCGACCAGGGACAAATGCAGGGTCGGCACGGAGTATCCGTCACGGACGGCAGCGCCGACATCTACAGCTTTAGTAATTATGCCGTTGCCGCGCAGAACTGCCGCATCTACGCTGTAGGCGATTCGATCATGGCCGGCTATGCCGTGGACGATGACGAAAAGTATATCAATCTCCTGCGCGCCGTCCTGGGAGAAAAACAGGTCGTTAATTCCGGCGTCGGCGGGGCGATCTTCACGGGCGGCTTCGCGCGCATGCAGCGGGAACTGAAATATTTACGTCCGAAATATATTTTCATAGCGCTGGGGAACAATTCCGGGGGTGAATCAAATTTGTTTTCGATGGTGGAATGGGCCAAGCTGAAATGCGAAAAGGTATTTGTGGCTACCGTACCTACAAATGCTACAACAACGGCGGCCGTTAACGCGCTGGACAGCTCTGTCGGAAAAATCGCTTTTGATTTAGCTCTCACGGAGAGCGGGGCGGGATCGACGTTCCTCGCGGCATACGATTCCGGGGATCATCTTCATCCAAACGCGGCTGGTATGGAGCAGATGCTGCACCGTATGATGTTGGATGCTCCGGAGATATTCAGATAGAGAATAGCAATCCGGACGACAAGGCCGGGCAAGGCACAACAAGCAATGACACCAAGAGGCGCTGCGGCGCCTTTTTTATTTACAGGGAGCGGATGCACATGATGGAAGCGGTCATTGGAGCGGCAGCGGCGGTACTGGTTGGTGGCATCGCAGGTGTTTATGCCCTGGGCAAAGCCAATGGTAAGAAGACGGCTGGTGCTGGCGGCGGTCTCAACGGCAGCAACAAAGTTGACCTTAGCCGGTTTGCGACTAAGGACGAATTACAGACCAGGGTGCCAATCAGCCTCTGCGAGCGGATTCATGCGGATGAAACCAAACTGCAAGGCGAGCGGGAAAAGCGGCTCGACGAACATTTGACGCGGATCAACCATAATCTGGACCGCATCTGGGCCCGCCTGGACAGCCAGCAATGAATCTAAACCTGGTACGGAAGTGGAAGACGACCGAGAGCACCATCGGCGAACTTTCGATCGATGGCATATTCGAGTGCTACATACTAGAACCGCCCGGGCAGCGTGCCATTCCCGAAGGAGTATATCCAGTTGTCATCACCTATTCCCCGCGTTTCCGCCGGCAGCTCCCGCTGCTGGAAAATGTCCCCGGCCGCTCCGGGATCCGCATTCATCCCGGAAATACTGCGGCGGATACCGACGGTTGCCCATTGCCAGGGCAGACACGGGGCGCCGACTGGGTTGGCCGCAGCTGGGCCGCATTTGATCTTCTGTTTGCCAAGCTTAAAACAGCGCAGCTGGGAAAAGTTGATATCAGCATAACTGTCACATCGGATACATCGGAGGAAACACATGGCTAAATATAAATGGCTTTTTATCTACCTCGCATCGCTGATATTCGGCCTGGGCGGCTGGATGGTAGCGCTGCCAACATGGCATGATGCCGCTTCCCCGGCCGCCGTCGGCGGCCTGCTGATGATCGCCGCCTCGATTACGGCGCCGGCATTCGGCGGCAGCATCATCAGACCAACCAAGTAAATTCACGAATTCAGAAAAAGGAGAATTTCTATGAAACTCATCGCCAGGCTATGGCCTGTTTTGGTAGTCGTGTCTTTGTTTTTTCTTTTTGCCGGAACTATTCCGGCGCAGGATCAGGAAAAATTCGGAGCGTTTGGACTCGGATACAACGACCAGGCCAGCCCGCGGATTCAGGGGTGGGCCGCCCTGGCCATACCCGTAGCCGATCGCGTGCTTAGCTATACGGCCTATGACATAGCGCCCGTCAAGGGCGCCGGCCAGGTTTCGTTTGCCGGCGTCAGGCTCAACTATATGATCCGCACGGGTCTGGCCTACAAGGTCTACGATATCGCGCCCGGGCTGACGCTCTGGGGCCTCGGCAACGCGGGGATGTCGGCCGATGGCGACGTCGTGGTTGGCGCCTTTGAATACGGCGGCTTTATCGATAAGGCTTTTGGCAAGGGTTGGGGCGTAATAGCTGTTCTAGCAGCCCAAAAGGATGCCATCAGCGGCACCTACTTCGCGCCGCGATTCGGATTAAGGAAAAAACTCTGATGGCTAATAGACCGGATAGCCCGACGGGGCGAAAAGAGGACGCCTTCCCGCTCCTCCTTCCGGTCCTATCAAGCGGGAGCATCAGGAAGGTGATGAATGAGTATTGAAAAAGCCAGACTTCGCTTTGAAAAATTTATAGAAAAAACAAATGGATGTTGGCTGTGGAAGGGACACCAAAAGGGGTACGCTTCAATGCCATTATTGGAAATCCGAAAAAACAAAAACAAAAAGCGCGGGACAGGAAAAGAATTGGCCCTAAAGTATGGGATCGACATATCTACCATGTGCAAAATATTAAAAAATAAATTATGGAAACACGTGGATATTGACCTATGTCTGTAGGGGATAGAGTCGGCCTGCTGGCCGTGAAGGAACTCAACGAAAAAACCATACCTCTGCTGGTGGAGGCTCTGAACAAGCTCGTTCTGGACCTCCACCAGCTCATTGACCGCCTCAACGAGGCGATCGTCACCGTAACCATCAAAATCCCAGAAAGGCAGAAATGAAGAGGATTGCTTTAATTTTGTTTGGTCTCATTTTATCGGCGAACATCACCCTGGCGGCCACTGCGACCCTTGCCTGGGACGCAAGTTCCTCGGCCGGCGTCGTTGGGTATGCTATTTTTGCCCGGGACTACACACACGGCTACGACTATGCACAGCCAATCTGGAAGGGCACCGGGCTGGCCTGCACCGTGACAGTTCCGGACGACAGATCGACGGCCTTTGTCGCGCGAGCCTATGGGTGGGGTCCATACAACCTCGAGGGCGAAAGGCAAGAGATACAGTCTGACAATAGCAACGAGGTCGTATTCACTCCCACGGTCACGAAGCCGGAGCCGCCGCGCAATTTCCTGTCAAAGCTGATCGCCGCGGTGATGGGTTTTTTCGGGCAATATTGGGCGTGATGGGATTTTAGCGGAAGCGTGACGTCTCTCATGGCTTTTTGCTATACAGGAGCAGAAGGGCTCCGAAAATTGCCAGAAGCAGGCCCCCAAGAATGCCGTTCTGTTGTGTGTTCAACGCTATGATATTGGCAATCTGTTCGCCGCCACTGGTTGTAGCCGTCGGATCATAAAAGAGCGCGAAGCATAAGCAAATGGCAAAGCCTGTCACTATGGCAATGATGCCTGCCATCTTGGCGACGTTGATCCGCGGGCCCTTTATAGCAGGCGCTCCCACTTGGTCAAACACGGTTCCTCCTCAGGTTCACTCCTCTGGCGATGTTTTCTCGACCTCTACCGCAAGTTTCTCGGTCATAGTTATATTTTCCTGTTCCGGTCGGCAGTAGGGGCATTTCATGGGCCACCACCAAGTTTTGACCGCGATTTAATAAACTCCGTAGGCGTTTTTATCGCATTAGGGAAATGGGAGCGGTTGAAAATCTCTTCTGCTATTTCAATGAAGTAGCGATGCCATTCGGGATTTAGTTTCACAAGAGCATATCTACGCAAAACGCGAGCCTCCGGAAAATCTTTCGCCTCCCGTGTGGCGTATTCGATTATGCAGTCCTTGAAGGTCTTCTTGTGCTGCGGGAAATTCTGGTTGTGTTCCTTCATTTCATTGAATGCGATCTGCCAGCGCGGATATATTTGCTTCAGAACATGCGCTTTCAGCCTCTGCACAAAATAGCCAAATCCAAATACTGCTGCATCAAAAACTAGGTCTGTTTTGACCAGCTCGGTTAAATATGGCGTCCGATAGCATTCAACGAAAGATGCCAAAACTTTTGTCCTGAAAAAATGCCACAAATATTCGTCGAATTCCTTGCGGGCGCCGCTGGAAAGGTTTTTATATATGGCACGCACCCTTCGGAAGTCTTTTTGGGAAAAGTCTGGCGCATTAGGCCCATAAAAAATCCTTCCCTGTTTTAAGTTTTTATTATACTGGCAGTTTTCAGAGTAGCCCTTAATTGAGCTGACACAGCGCCGCGCTGCCGAGCATTCACGGTAATGGCTGCAGCAGCCAAATATATCCCCCGTCAATGCAGGTTTTATTAAGGGCTCGTCAAATGGCAATCCAAGCTCTTTCATGCAAATCCCCTGTTGAGGCTATAGCATGGGAGTCCCTTTACTGGCGCCGCTGCTCCATAAAGCGACAAAAATCAATCACGGCGGCCGCGCGAGGAGGACTGGAAGCGCTCGGCCATTTATGCGCGGGATAGTTTTCTTTCGTTTCCCCTTAATACGGTTCGATCTTCCTCGGTTAATGGCGCGAGTTTTGTTTTAAATCCCATCAGCGATTTAACCACGTCCGTAGCCGGGACGGCATACCCCGCTCTTTTTCTAATCATGTCCATCAAGCGACCAAAGGCAATTATTTCGTGCGGCTTCAGTCTGAACGTTATTCGCGAGTAATCCTCTTCCATGGGGTCAGTCTAAATTAAATAATATTATTTATCATTTCTTTCTTGACAAACATCTGAACATGTCCGACAATATGCACCCTATGAACAACGTGAACGGCAAAAGCGGAATCGCAAAACGCCTAAGGGAATACCGAATGGAGCATCTTTGGACGCTCCAGCAAGTGTCAAACATGTGCGGAGTATCAGTTCCGACTCTTAATAAAATAGAGTCTGGTAGTGTAGTCCCGCATGATCTGACGGTCGCTCGAATCATCAGGGCGTTTCCCGATTTCGATAAAAGTGCAGCATAGCATCGTAGGACAGCGTGACCGACGAACTGGCAAATCTGGAAAAGCGGCTGCGGAAGATCGAGCGGGATACCCGGGCCGTCCGGTTCTTTTTCGAAATATTGCTCATGGTTCTGTGCCTCGCGATCGGCATCCTGTTGGACCAATGTCTATGAGCGCGGAGCTGCAGCATCCGGACATGCGCGAGGTTTACCAGGCGGAAGTCGATGCGTTGCGCCGGGAATTGAAGGCCAAAAATGAAAATATTGCCATTCTCAAAAAGGAGCTCAGCCATGCTCGAAAATTACCCGTGGGGCCAGGCGGGCGTCAGTTGCAGCGACTACCACGTCCAAAATCACATGGCGCCGCGCTGGTATCTGCAAAAGGCTCTTAATATGGCTGGAAGCCTGGCCATGTTTCTCGTGCTGGCCTCGCTGGCATTAATCTTCTCGATCGGCGTCGGCACGATCCTGCACTGGATATTCAAATGGTAGACGACGACAAGGAGCCGGCTAATAACAATGAGTTATCGAGCTATGCGACCGCCAAGTGTCCGAACTGCGGCGGCACCACGCGCATAGATCCTGAATCCAACGAGCAGATTTGCAGCATTTGTTGTGAGCCCTTTTATAACGAAGCTTGATCCGGGAGCCAGGGCAAGGACGCCGGACCGTCCGGCTGAGCCCGAGGTCGCACAAATCCGAATCTACCGGTGACCTGAAAGCGGCCGAACCGGATCATGAACTAACCCGGTCTCATCACCGGGGGCAGCAAACGGCGCCCGTGACGCTCGCGGGATGGCAAGAATATCCACGGACAAGATCACCGCGGGCTCCAGGATGAGCTGGGGCCCTGAATAATACCCCATGAAGCCATCAAAAAACCTATACGGCATTACCCATGATCCGTCCGGCGCTCCCCGGATCGTCGAACCCAAAACCGTGAAGGTCGGAATTGGCCTGGCAAAAGGCAAAGCGGTCCACGTCTATATCGATCTGGAGAAGAAATGGGTTATCCAAAGCGGCTATGGAGATAAGATCGTCCGGGAAAGATTTGCGGACAAAGCCCAGGCACAAATGCGTTACCTCGAACTGCGGCGCGACGCTCCCGAGCGGAAGTATCCGGAACGCCTGTCTTATTTCACCTTCAGCCACGTTTCCGCCTCCGGCGACATGGAGCCGGACTGGGACGTTATCGAGACGCACGGACCGCTGCCGACGGAAATTGACATCATCTTCGTTCGGGACGATCCCTTTTCCGCCTCCTATCAATTCTGGACGGCCGCGGAAAAGAAATGCGACGGCGACGGCAAGGTCGCGCTGCGCGTCAATTCCATGGCGGAAACAGAAGCGGAAAGATCCCTTGCCGCCCAGGCTGAAAAGAATGGAGAAAAGCAATTCCCGATCGTCAATGGCTGCTGGCTGGCCGGCTGCAAATACTCAAAGCCGGGCAACGACCGGCCGGCGCCCTGCCGCCCGATTGGCCGCTTGGCGTTTCAGCTGTTGAAATCCCCCAGGCTGGGCGGAACAGCGGTATTCAATACCGCCGGATACAAATCCATTTCACAGATATTCAGCTCGATCGAGATATTCAAGCGGGCCACCGGCCGCGGAGATCCGGAGCATGGCTTTGTCGCCGGGATCCCGCTTAAAATGGTGCTCAGGCCTTATAGGATTAACCACAACGGGCGACCAACCATCCAATATGCAGTCGGCCTGGAATTCCGCGCAGACTCAGCCCTGGCCCTTAAACAAACCCTCGTAGAACAGGCCGTGCAATATCGGATCGCCGGCGTGGAGCCGCTCAAGCAACTGGAAGGCATGGAAATCCGGCCGCCGTCACTTCCCGACGTACCGGAGCCGGAGGAGAATCCAGCCACAATTATGGCCGAATTCGATCCCACAAGTGATCCGGATCCGGAACCGCCCTTGGATCCGATAGGCATTCCCGAGACCGCTTGCGCGGAGCCCGGAGGCGGTCTCGAGCATGCCTGGGACGATTCGGCTCCAGGGAGCGAGCCGGCGGGGGCGCCACCGTCCGCTCCATTATCGAGAGCGCCATCGGCTGCCGTTAAGAAGTTTTACGACCTGTGCCGGCAACGAGGCATGACGGACGCCATCATTCTCAACAAACTCGGCAGCCTCGGATTCGAAAATATCGAGGAAATCACAAAAAGCGAAATGCCCAATCTACTGGTTTGGGCAAACTCGTATAAAACACAGCAAGGATCGCTGCTATGAGATGGCCGGCGCCGCATCCATCGGAACACCAGGAGCAGGTAGCCGTCATGCAATGGGCGAAAGCGATGACGGCTACCATACCAGAGCTGAACCTGCTGTTCGCAATTCCTAACGGCGGACAGCGGCCGCGCGTGAGGCTATTTAAGCACGGCGGGGCCGTCACGTTCTCATCCGAGGGCCTGCGGCTGTGCCAGGAGGGCGTGAAGCCCGGCGTTCCAGACCTGTTTCTGCCAGTCTCCCGCCACGATTATCACGGATTGTTTGTGGAAATGAAGCGCGTCGACGGCAAATTATCTGCCGCGCAGCAGGCCTGGCGCGCGATCCTTCTTGATCAGGGATATGCCGTAATCATCTGCCATGGCGCCGACATCGCCATCAAGGAAATCGTGGGCTATCTATCTAAAAAGCCCTGGAATCCAATCGGAGAAAAAGAGCAATGACGAAGAAGAAAAAGGATGTGCCCATTATCCAAGTAGACATGGACCGCAAGTGCAAAATCTGCGGCGCAGGCGGAGCGATGCCCAGCGGCATTTGCATGAAATGCGCCGGCGAGAAAATTCGCAAAAAAGAAATCCGCGCCAACGTAATGCTGAACAAAAATAACTTTGCCATCGGCGCCCTTGCCCCGCCGCCCGCCGAAGATAGCACACTCCTGTCCTGTGTTTCGATCCATCCAGATAAAACAATTGTAACGGACGGCAAGATTCTGATCGAAGTTACGGGCGCGGAATGTCAGACATCCTTCCTTCCTTTTGATGACATTCTGGCTCAGCTTGATTTTGAACCATTCTCCATGCCAGCCGACGAGGCTATCGCCCTGGCGAAAATGTTTGTGAAATCGGACACGCCCGATGGCAATATCGTCGCAGTTCAACCGGGAAACGATCAAGGCGTTTCTGCCTTCGCGCTGCGCCAGGCGCGCAAGGAAAAGATTTTTAAAATGGAATGCTCCATTGCCGAGTTTCCAAACTACGAGACAATTTTCAATACGGTGGATAAGGAAATTGCCTACGTCACGATTGACCTGAATTTATTCATTCCGTTGTTGAGACACATGAAATCCATTTCCGGCGGTCCCGTCAGAATCGGCATTTATGGGACAGAGAAGCCCGTGCGTCTGGATTGCATTGACGATCTCACCAAACAATCCGCGCGCGCCCTGATCATGCCAATGAAAACATAGGAGAATAGCTTAATGGACATCCATATTGTCATCGCAAAGGCGATCGACGATCTCGTCGCTGGGAAATGCGCCACTTGTGAAATAGGCAAGTGCCTAATCACCCTAAAGCAGCTGCGCGACTCGAGCGGTAACAGTGCGGAACAAGCCGTATCAGGCCGTAACAAACCGGATCGAGCCGGATTGAAGCGCAAATTACAGAAAAAGACTGCAAAACCGGCCATGCGGACGCTCAGAAAACCGAAGCCCAGCGAGAGTGAATCCGATGCCGACCTCAACCAGGAAATCGTCGATTTCTTGCAAAATCACCCGGACAGCCGCAGCCAGGAAATCGCCGAAGAACTCGGCGTCAGCAAGGGTACGATTCATTATCACATGAAACAGCTCACGGACCTGGTGGATCGCCACGGCGACACCACCAGATGCAGATATAGGCTCAAGGGCAAAAGCCCTGTAATACCGGAAGCCCAGACAACCTCCGGAATCATCCGCTGCAAACTCTGCGACTACCGGGCGCTGGATAAAGCGCGGCTTGATTCGCACATGAAAACAAGCCACGGAATGACGGCGGTTTAGAAGTATGTTACTAAGGCTCACACATCGCGATTTTTATAGCCTTTCACGTTGCGCAAAGTGCGGGACACTTTGCGGAAATCCCAAACTGCATGTCGGTGATGGTTGCGGGGATCAGTTGATCGTCCATCCCGGTATAGAACACCTGCACTTCTATTGTAATTGCGGTTACAACTGGACGAAAAAGACGCTCGAGCAATTAGAAAATTTGCAGACCAATCCCGTGCCGCCGCCTATTCCGCCACAACACATTGACCCAGGCATGAAATGGCCACAACTAAATCTTTTTCTGAGAATAAAAAAGTTTTTTGCGCGGCCAAAACCTGTCTGCGCCAAGCGAGGTGATACCAATGCGCCGTTATCCGTAAAGATTCCCGCATTTAGAACAGCCCAGGAGATAGGGACTCTCCTGGCAGAATCCGGGGCTACGGCCGTTCTGACGGAGTACGATAAAGACAAGAAGATCAAAGCCCTCAGCTTCAAACTGGAAGTGAAGGGAAGCCAGGTTCCTTTTATGCTGCCCGCGCGGATCGAGCCAGTGTTTTTGTATCTGCAGAGAAAAAAATCTCCCAGGAATCGCACCAAGAAATCCGAGAACGACCTGCAGCAGGCAGAACGCGTTGCATGGCGCCAGCTTCTGCGATGGATTCAAGCGCAGCTCTCCATGATTGACACCGGGATGGTTGCTGCCGAAGAAGTATTTTTCCCTTATATCCAGACCGCGCCGGACCAGACGCTTTTCGAGCGCATGACGTCCAGCGGCCGGCTCGCCCTTCCACCGGCGGAGGAATAACGCATTGAGTCTGTCTATGGCGATCGTCGCAGATAAAACGACACCCTTACTGCTGCGCAAGCACGCAGCGGCAAAGCGCATTGGCATAAACGTGGTCTATTTCAAGCGGCTGGTGAATTCAGGAATGATTCCATACGTCACAATTTGGGGCTGTAGGGAAAAGCTATATCCGGTCGATGCACTTGATGCTTATGTCGCAAGCCTGGAAAGGTGTAAGATGGGCGACAGCGAAAACCAGCTTGTAGCTCTGAAAGGAGCTAAATGAGCGTAAAAATGCGAGCCGGCAGATACATTGTCGACATCACCTGGCCGGACGGGATCCGGACCAGGATTAAGATGCCCGATGCGTCCACCGCCGGCCGGATCAATAAAAAGATCGAGGTAGCACTCGCCGACGAAGATCGCATTTGGCGTAAACTGCGTCGGGAACTGCGTCTCGAGGCCGGCCAGGTCGCCAACTTTGGCGAGCTCGCCGACAGATACCTGGAAGAGCACGTTAAGTGCTTTAACCGCGACGTAAGGGTTAAGAAATCCCGCCTGGACGTCCTAAAGCGATTTTTAAAGTCAAAGGCGGTAGAAACGATGGGACCACAAACAGTTTCATTGTTTATCGCGTTTAAAAAGCGCGAAGGCGCCAAGAACGCCACTATCAACCGATACCTTGCCCTGCTGTCCCATATGATGCGATGGGCGGCAGGACAGGGAATCATCGAATCAAACCCGCTCATGAGCATCGAAAAGATGAAAGAACCGGAATGGATTGGGCAGAGGCCGGATGAGGAGGCGTTAGACGCCATCCTTGCGAAGCTTGATGCCACCGTTCAGCCGATATTTGTTTTTCTTAGGGAAACGGGATGCCGCCGCGGTGAAGCAATCGCGCTGAAGCCCGGACAAATCGATTTCGCGCGCCGGGTAGTGACGATTCACGGGGAAACCAAGAGTGGTCGCAGCAGGCAGATCCCGCTTACGGATCGCGCCACGTGGGCCGCTCAGGCGCTGCCGGCATACGGGTCAACCGTATTTTACAATCCAGCCAGTCTCAAACCCTTTAATGGCGACAGCCTTGGGCGGGTATGGGACAAAGCAAAGGGCGACA
>JAEAMF010001504.1_pt1 | contig 16444 bp, 12 predicted proteins | sample 8958721 | NCBI WGS metagenome assembly JAEAMF01 (sample SAMN16933255, study PRJNA681124) | bioreactor sludge metagenome | isolation source: anaerobic bioreactor treating anionic surfactant - SDBS | place: India: Bengaluru | collected 2019-02-28
GGAGGAGATTGCGACCAGCATCAACCTCAATCTCGATATCCGGATTCCGGAAGACTACATTGCGGATTCGGGTCAAAGGCTGCGAATGTATAAACGAATCTCATCGGCGGCAACCGATGCTGACTTGGATGCGCTGCGCCAGGAGATGGTCGATCGATTCGGTTCATACACGGAACCGGTGGAAAATCTCTTCCGTTATGCCCGCCTGAGACAGGAAACCCTTGCACTCCAGATCCAGTCGGTCGAGAAGAACAAAAACCAGGTGTTTTTCCGCTTTGTGGATCACTCTAAAGTCAGCGCAGAAAAGCTTTTGAAGCTGGTGGCTCGCAATAGAAAGGCGACATTTTCTCCCCAGGGCCTGCTGACCCTCGATGTTCCGGAACTGCCCGCACCCCAGCTTTTCAGCACGATAAACAAGATAATCGATGAAATCCGCCCGTGACGAAGTGCTTTTCTGCGCTGAAATTCGTCTTTACCGGAGGGGGCGGCATGAATTTGGCAAATACAGGAATAGTTGGGCAATGGATCTAACTTGTCATCCGATAATTTTCGGATCTGCGGCTACTATCGTAATCCGGATCGCAATCAGGTTCGGTATCGATTCGGTTTTTCCCCGGTCCTGACAATTCCGCTCAGTCCCCTTTGGGAGGCCGGCAAAACTAAATAGTTATTCCGTTTGCTGACAGAGATGGCAGTTTCCGGTATCATTGAGGATTGCCGATATTATAGAAGCCAAAAATGAGCTTCAGCATAGAGGAGATCTCGATGAAAAGTCTGTTGTGGGCAATCCCGGCCATCCTGTTTGCATTTTCCACCGGCCCTGCCAAGACGGTAGATCGCATCGTGGCCCAGGTAAACGACGACATAATTACGCTGTCCGAATTGAAGCGGGAAACAGCACAGGTGCGCAGAGATCTGGAATCCAAATACACCGGTCAGCAACTGGAACAGATGGTGCAGAGGGCAGAGCAGCAGGCGCTTGATAAGCTGATCAACGAGACGCTTTTGTATCAAAAGGGTGTGGAATTGGGCTTCAATGCGGATGTCGACAACAAGGTATCTTCCGAAGTTCAGCGGCTGGTGAAAGAGCTGAACTTGAAGGATACGGAGGAATTGGAGAAGTATTTTGAGGACAGCGGACATAGACTTCAGGACTATCGCGATGATGCCAAGAAGCAGATCATCATGCAGGATGTGATCTATGCTTTCGTGGATTCCCGCATCACTATGCTGGCCACCGAGGTTGAGAAATACTATAAGGACAATCGAGCGGAATTCTCGACTCCGGAAGAAGTGACCTTGAGCGAAATCATATTAACGGACGATGGAAGAACCGGGGAGGCAGAAGCGCGGGCAAACGAGATATATGGCCGTCTTCAGAAAGGCGAATCCTTCACGGCTCTTGCCACTCAATACTCTAAAGGATCGACAGCCAACAAGGGCGGTGGTATCGGAACCTATCTTGTTTCGAAGCTTAACGCTGATACGATCAAGGCAATCTCCGGACTCAAGGAAGGGGATGTGTCCAAACCGCAAAAAATCAAGGAAGGGATCATCATTTACCGGGTCGACATACGCAAGACGGCCGCTGCAATCCCGATGAGCCAGGTTGAAAATGAAATAAAAAACCGCATTTTCTCCAAGAAGAGAGGCTCGGAGGTCGACCGGTATATCAACCAGCTCAGAGAAGATGCCTACATCAATATTCTTCCCGAAATTAAATAGCCTGCGCCGCACTGTAAATTCGGGCTAAATCCACCACCTCGAACCGTGCGATCATGACAGGTTTGCAGCGCATACGGTTTCACCTTCAATTCGCAGTGTCAAGGGTGTCCCACAGCGAGCGCTCTGCGGGGGAGGTCAAAATCCCGCCTTCGAGGCGTGGTTGATTTTTCCGAAGCAATCAAATTTCGCATGAGCGAGCCGGAGATTGGCAGATTTGTATGGCGCAAGATCCATTTGGTGGGGAAGTTACCAAGCCCGGCCCTGATCCGCAGTTCAACTGCCTAAGAGGTCCCTGGCATCGCGGGAAGGGTCCGCGATATCTCTCGAGCACTTGAGCCACATACAAGGGCTCAGGCTTGGATAACGGTATAACCACAATAATTCAAGCATGTTTTATGCCAAAGATTCGCTCGGGCCACCATGCTCATAAATAGCTAAAAATAAACAATTTAATCCATATAGTCTCAAAGCCCATAGGCAGGAATCTTTATTGTTGATTCAATAAATTGAATTAACTTCTGGTTTTTTGGAGTGCCTTGATTCATTCCAGACTTCTTCTGATGCTGCAAATGAAAAATGCAAATAGCGGAGCAAATAAGCATCTAATCTATTGATTTAGTGGCGCGCCCTGTTCGACAATCAGGCACACAGAAAAAAATGTATCCGGGTGCAATCGAGCTTTGAGTGAGGAGGTAGGAGATGCCGGAATCAAAATTCGCAAAATACGTCAAAAAGGGCGTTATGACCGATCCGACGCCGCATCCTGAAGTCACGGCTCCACGGCTGGGACTGAAAAGTGGAGGGGGATTCGGCAATACAAATTTTGCCATGAGCTGGTGGGCGATTACCGAGCCCTTTGTCATGGTGGAGGATTGCCACAAGCACGATTTCGATCAGTTTATAATCTTTGCCGGCGGGGACATCACCAACATGCCGGACCTGGGTGGCGTGGTGGAGTTTGGCTTGAGCGAGGACGGGAAGAATATCGAGACTCAGGTCATCACGGAAGCGACCATGATCTTCATACCCGCAGGCCTGTATCACGGCCCGCTGAACTTCAAAAAGATCAACGATCCGAAGAAGCCCATCTTATTCCACGACCTGTTTTTTGCGCCTGAATATAAGAGAGTGTAAGGCTTAAGAGGAATTCTCTTACAGGCCGGGAAGAGGAAAGAATGGACACCCATTGTTTGGCTTTGGCAGGCGCCATATGCCCTATTCTGTCTGCATCGACATATCAAATTATTGAATTATGGACACCCATCATAAAAACAGTAGGCCCGTGATAATGGGTGTCCATGATTTTCATTTGAATGGCAATACGGTGCAGCCCGATAATTCGGCGGTTCTTTCCCGGGAGGACCGTACTATCCACACCATGCGCCGCTGGAATCACTTTTCCGAAACCGCATTCCGCGTCCCCTTCACTCGAATGCGCTTCGGGTGGGATCCCATACTCGGCCTGGTTCCCGGTCTGGGTGATGTCTCGACAGGCCTTTTCGCACTTTTCCTCCTGGTCACGGCCTTTCGCCTGAAAATTCCGGGCGTCATCCGCGCCCGCCTGATAGTCAACTCGCTCCTGGATGTTTTCCTGGGAGCCATCCCTTTCGTCGGTGATATTTATGATTTTGCCTGGAAGAGCAATTCGCGCAACCTCGCTCTGCTGGAAAAGCATGCCCGCGGGGAGGCGAAGCCCGGGCCTTCGGATTGGATTTTTGTGCTCGCTATCCTGGCCGCGGTGTGCGTGATCATCGTTGTGCCCCTGATGGTTTTTGGAGCGTTGCTGGAAAAGCTGGAGCGCAATTTTCTTGGAATGCGTCTGTTTTCATAGCAGGTTGGGCTGCAACGGACCGCAACCATAGTTGATCGAAGCCGGCTGAAGGAGGATGGGGTAAGATCGGGATCGATGCCGCCGCGTTTGCCGGATTTCAGAAGCCGCCCGGATTTGTCCGCCAGATCGATATACTCGGCTGATGTAACGTGCAGGACGCCTGCGATTCCTTCCGACTAACGACTATCTTTTACCACCAGTACTGCATAGTCTCGACTTCCCAATCCTGGGATTCGCGCACGGGGAGCTGCGGAGTCGCTGGTGCCGCACTGCTCGGAAAGCTTTCGCAGGCAGCCTCGTAATCTTTCCACCAGCTGTTGAGCAAGCTTATGCTTGTCGGCCGCGGTTCGTCTCCTCCGCCAGCCAGCCTTAAGTAGTCGCGAAGCACGGGCTGGAAATGCGGATGCGCGCAATTGGCGATGATATCCTCCGCCCGACGCCGGGCGGATCGAATTTCGGTATTCAAGGCAAATCCGCGTTCCGTGACGACGCAGTTGATGTCGTGTTCGGTGTGGTCGATGTGGCGAACGTAGGGCATAACGCAGCTGACGATCCGTCCGTTGGAGAGGCGGCGGACCGAAGGCGTATGAACGATGCTCAGATATGCGTGGCGGAAGAAGTCGCCGCTGCCTCCCAATCCGTTGACGACCCTGGAACCGTCCACGTGCGTCGAATTCACATGCCCGTAGATGTCGACTTCTATCGGAGTGTTCATGGCAATGACAAACAGCCGCGTGATCATTTCGGCGTTGTTTGAAAGCCACATGGGACGCAGAACAACCTTCTCGCGGCATCTCTTGAACAGGCGCATAAACTCGTTTCGGCCGGCCTCGGAAAATGACAGCGCTGTCGCCGAAGCGCTTTCGAATTTGTCGTCGTCTTCCACGTAGCGCATCATCCCGTCCTGGAAAACCTCGGTCCAGAATCTGATTTTCTGAAAAGGCGACTTGTAGAGCTCCCCGACAATGGCATTGGCAACATTCCCGACTCCCGACTGAATGGGCGGCAGGCGCTTTCCCCAGCCAAAGGTTTTGTGGCAATACATGAGAAATTCGATGACATTTTCCGCGATTCGGCGATCCGTGCTCGACGTCGGCTTGAAGCTGACCGGGTAATCGGGCTTGTTCGATTCGACGATGGCCACGACTTTGCGCTTGTCGATTTCGACATAGGGCGTTCCTACGCGGTCCGAAACATTAACAATCGGGATCGGCCAACCCACATGCGGATGAACAGGAGGAATCGCGATGTCGTGAAATCCCGTATAGTCGGGGATCGCCGGATTCACCTCCAGGATGATTTTATGCGCTTTTTTAAGAGCTTCCGCGGACACTCCCACCGAAGACGACAGAATGACACTTCCATCCGGGCGAATCCGAGATACTTCCACGACGGCAAGATCGATTTCTCCGTAAAAGCCATAGATAAGATTGCGCGCGAACGCGGAGAGGTGTATGTCGGCGAAATCCATTTCTCCGGAATTGATCAATTTTCGCGACGCGCTTGCGGACATGTAAGGGCCGCGCTTGCCGACGAAAGAAGCAATGGGATTTTCCACGTCTTCCGAAAGGGATGCGCCGCTGAAGAGTCCTATTTTCGTGCTTGGCGCATATTGCCGGAGGTAGCGCGCCAGCGCGGGGATAAATACTTTCGGCTCTCCCGATTTGGTAAAGCCGCTGATGGCTATCTTGTTGTGATCCGATACAAACTTCACCGCTTCTTCGACAGGCATCAGCTTGTCGAGCAATTCCTTGCATTCCACTCGCTCAGTTAGTATTGCCATTCGTCATCTCCCACATGAATATATTTGCAGCAAGGACTGCCTATTCACACGTAGAATATATAAAGTTGAGGATTTACGAGAAAGGCGCGCACCGGCATCGCCGATGCTTCCTGTCTCCTCAAGATAACCTGACATTTTACACTATTTCGCCGCGATGGCCAAAAGCAAGAATGGAAGACACGCGAATCGCGGCTTCAGCAACTATTCCATAGCTTGCCAGGATGTTCGGTGCCGGTATCGATCATCGCCATCGCGACCGTCTCTTACACCTGGATCTCGATCCACGCATCTGAAAATGACGTTGCGGGCGCATAATCTGAGCGCCATGCAACAAACTGCGGGTTGCGACTGAAGAAACAGTTTTAATACATAATTAGTGGTTCATGCGATGTCGGGCTGAAATCCGGGCGTTTCCGTTTTGGGATAGCATCTTCAGATGCAACCTTTTCAGATAAAGGCCGCCAGCGATTCCTCGACAATTCCCTTCACCATGTCCATTTTGTAGGCATTGTCTCTCAAGGCCATGGCGCCTGCAACTGCGGCTTCTCCGGCTGCCGCCGCGGCGGCGCTGTCGAGCTTCTTTCCCACGAGCGCCTTTTCGGCAGCATCTGCCCTCCAGGGATAGGGGCCGACGCCTCCCAGGACGATCCGAGCTGTCTGCACACCGTCGCCTCCGAGCTGCAGTGCAACCGCGACGCTGGCCAGGGCAAAATCCCAGGATCCGCGCGCCGCAATTTTTCTGAATGAGCTTCTTGTTGATGCTCCGGCAGGCGGAATCCGTATCTCCGTTACAATCTCGTTCGGCAGGAGTACGTTCTCTTTTAAAACGGCCTTTTTCGGGCTGATGAAGAAGCTATCGATCCTCACGGATTTATTCCCTGCGGTCCCTGAAACCGTTAGTTGGGCCTGCAGTGCGGTTAATGCCACCGCTACGTCCGACGGATGCACGAAAAAGCAGGGGCCTCCGCCGAATATGGCGTGGTACTGATTCTCTCCCATTACCGCGTAACAGCTGGCGCCGCCCTTTTTGAGACACTGGATGTCGCTGCGGAAATACCAGCATCGCGGCCTCTGGCAGAGGTTTCCCCCGACGGTTCCCTGTTCCCGGATTTGAGGCGTGCCGACGGCGGCGGCAGCCTGCGCCAGAGCGGCATATTTTGCATTGATGGACACACTCGCGGCAATGTCCGCCAGCGGCGTGAGCGCGCCGATTTTCAGGCTTCCGTCCGGCTGGGGCGATATCCCCTTCAGCTGTTTCAGCCTGCTGATGCTGACGACTTTTTCAACGGCGAGAATTTCGTCGCGCGCGCATCCCAGCAGATCGGTGCCGCCCGCGTGCAGCCAGGCGCCCCGGGTGCTCATCGCTTTAATCGCTTCGGCGAGCGAGCCGGCTTTTACATATGCGAAATTTTTCATCATGGCTCATCCCCTTTTCTTTCTGCTGAGCAGTTCAAGAATTGTCCTGTTGTCCGTCGGGCTATTGACCGTCCGGACGCCGATGGCGTTGTAAATGGCATTGGCTATTGCCGCTGCCGTTGGGACGTGGCACGGCTCGCCTATTCCCTTCGACCCGACGTTGTTGCACTCGTTGTCCTTGAGATCTACAGGGACGACCTCGAGATTCACCGGAACATCCAGCGCGCCGGGAACCTTATAGTCATGAAGATTGGCGTTGCACATTTTACCCGTTCGCCGGTCCATGACTCGCTTCTCCAGGACGCCGTATCCCAGCCCCTGAAGCACGCCGCCGTAGACCTGGTTCTCGTAAGTCTTGAGATTAACGACGCGACCACTTTCATCTGCTGCAACCAGTTGCAGGACTTTCACAGCGCCGGTTCTGGTATTGACCTCGACTTCGGCGAACTGGGCGCTGAAGGGCATGACCACTTTGTTCGCAGGATTGGATTCCCGGTTTCCGATGGCGATGACGTCCATTACGCCTTTGGACCGGAAAATCTGTTCGAGCGTCCTCTTCCTGGCCGGTGTGCTTCGGCTTACGACAGTGTCCTTCTGGATTTGGAGGTCATCCGCGGGAACTCCAAGAGCTTCAGCGGCCCAGTCCAGGATCTGGCGTTTGACAATCCACGCCCCGCGGCGCACCGCGGGCACCAGGCTTGCCAGGGTCATGCTGCCGCCGCTGCTCGATGCATACGGCGTGGTCGCAGTATCGGCATTCACTATTCGGATATTTTCCAGAGGAATGCCGAGTTCCTCGGCTGCAACCATACAGGCAACCGTCTTGGTTCCGGTACCGAGATCCATCGCTCCGGTTTTCAGCGTGACTCCTCCGTCTGCGAACATCCGGACTTCGGCTGTGTACGGTGGGCCTCCCGAACCCATCATCCACAGGCCGGCTGCCATGCCTATGCCGCGTTTGATATGGCCGGTATCCTTTCTGGCGGCGCGTGCTTCCTTCCACCCGAATTTTTTGGCGCCCTCGGTCAGGCAGTCTTTCAAACCCGCGCTCGAATAGAGCATTTTTCTTGACTGACTGACGTCCGTGAAGTTTTTGATACGGAATTCAACGGGATCCATTCCGATCTTTTCCGCGAGCATGTCCATCATCTGCTCGAGCGCCCAAGCGCCGGTCGGGAATCCGGGCGCCCGGAACGCGCGGGCGCGGCCGACATTGGTGTACACGCCGCTCTCGGTCACCATCACATTCGGGCACTTGTAAAGTTCCTGAAACAGGAATCCCACCGTGGCCATGCCTGAATAGGCGCCAGGCGTATACACATTCGTGAGCTGCAGAGCCGTCAGTGTACCGTCCTTTTTCACTCCGGCCTTTACGGTCATGCGGGCATTCGGACGGTTGCCGACTGCGAGCATCTCGTCTTCCCTCGGCAGCATCAGTTTGACGGGTCTGCCTGATTTCCGCGCCAGCAGAGCCGCGATTACCGTGTACTTGCCCAGTTCCAGTTTTGCACCGAAGGCTCCTCCGACATAACGGCAGATCACGCGCACATTGTTGTATGGCATTTTCATAGTCCGGGCGAAGGAGAGCATGCTGGCGTCATAGACACCCTGCGTCGAGTCCCAAATCGTGACTTTATCGCCATCCCATTTCACCACCGAGCCGTGGGTTTCCAGTGCGGCATGCAGCTGAACGCTCGTGGTGAATGTTTCTTCCAACACGGCATCCGCCTCGGCGAATCCCTTTTCCACGCTGCCCCGCTGGTTCGGCATCGGTTTGCCGGCGGAGTTGCCGGCTTCAAACAGCTTTGGGGCATCGGGTTTGGCGGCTTCATCCTGGTCGATAACGAAAGGAAGAACCTCATATTCGACCTTGATCGCCTTGAGGGCGTCGTAGGCTTGATAGGGAGTTTGAGCGGCGACCGCGGCTACTTCTTCCCCCTGATAGCGGCAGTGCGCGTCGAAGAGTTTGCTTTGCATCGGGCCTCCGCCATACCCGCCTCCGTACCAAGGGATGTCGGTCCCGGAGGATTTGTCGGTGATGACGGCCACCACTCCGGGCATTTTTTCGGCTGCGGCGGTATCGACATTTTTTACCAATGCATGAGCGTGAGGGCAGCGGAGAATCGTACCATAGACCATATCCGGCAATATGACATCGTACGTAAATTCGGCTTTTCCGGAAACGCGTTCGTAGGCATCGACCCGGGGGAGCCGCTTGCCGACGATTTGCGTGTCTCCCCAAGGCTGCATTTTGTCGCCAGGCGGCGACTGGAGCGCGAAACTGTTGCGGAAGGATTCCTCGAGTTTGTCGTAAAATTCGGTCATAGCGAGCCCCCTTTCTGCTTGCGCAGCTCCGCTGCTTTTACCGCTGCGTTGAAGATGTTCTTGTAGGCCCCGCAACGGCAGAGGTTTCCGCTGACTCCTACCCGTATCTGGTCAAGAGTTGGATTGGGATTGGCACGAAGCAGCCCCTCCACGGCCATGATCTGGCCGGGAGTGCAGAAACCGCACTGAAAGGCGTCTTCTTCAATAAACGCCTGCTGCACCGGACCAGGCTTGTCGTCGGCCAGCAAGCCTTCCACCGTGGTAATCGCGTGGCCCTCGGCTTCAACGGCAAGCGTCATGCAGGAATACCGAGGTTTGCCGTCGATCAATATTGTGCATGCGCCGCATTCGCCCCGTTCGCAACCGATTTTGGTGCCGGTCAGGCCGAGAACTTCGCGAAGCACATAGGCAAGAGTCCAGCGGGGCTCGACCATGACCTTTCTGACGGAACCGTTGACGAAAAGATTGATAGTGGAAGCGCTGCCGGTTGCGTCGATTTCCTGAGCCGGAGCTTCAGGTGTATTCTTAAGGGAAGCGGCTACCACGGCCCCGGCGCTGACAGAGCTCAAAAAGCCCCTTCGACTCAGGCCCTCGGCCGAAACCGGATTTTTTTTGTCGGGATGGTCTGCCATACGAGATCCTCCGTAAAGGTTTGCACCCTCTATTTGGAGTCTCAGGGGGCGCATAAAGTGACATTCTCTTCTTAGCCTACGTCACACTTCGATCCGCGTTTCAATCGGGAATCCACAAGGGGTAAAGGGTAACCCTTGAATAGAGAACTTATGTACAGATAAGATAGCAGGCTGAGTATATTAGGTTCCATTTCCAAAATCAGGAGTATTTTTATGATGCGAATTCACAACTTCAACGCAGGCCCGGCCGCAATGCCTTTGTCTGTTTTGGAGCGGGCACAATCGGAACTGCTGGATCTCGGCGGATTCGGCATGTCCGTTATGGAAATGTCTCATAGATCCAAAGAGTTTCAAGCCATTATCGACGCGGCCGAAAAGGGGATCCGACGATTGATGGGCGTGTCGGACGAGTACGCCGTGCTTTTCCTGCAGGGAGGAGCGAGCCTGCAGTTCGCAATGTTGCCGCTGAACCTCAGGCGACCGGGCAAGAGTGCGGATTATGTGGATACCGGGAGCTGGGCATCGAAAGCAATCAAAGAAGCCAAAATCACCGGAAACACGAATATTGCCTGGAGCGGGAAGGCGGAAAACTATTCGCGCGTCCCCAAGCCCAATGAACTAAAGCTCCTTCCGGAAGCCGAATACCTTCATATCTGCACGAATGAAACCATCGGCGGTATTCGCTGGATGCAGTTCCCGGAAACCGACGCTCCGCTTATCGCGGATATGTCCAGCGAAATACTATCGAGGCCTGTGGATGTAAACAAATTCGCACTCATATATGCCGGTGCGCAGAAGAACCTGGGGCCCTCAGGCCTGGCGATCGTCATTATCCGGAAGGATCTGGTTGAGCGAGCGCCGGAGACAGTGCCGATCTTCCTGCGGTATTCGACGCACATGGCTGACGGGAGCATGTATAACACGCCGAATACCTGGGGCATATACATGGTCAAACTCACCTGCGAGTGGATCGAATCCCTGGGCGGCGTGGCGGCCATTCAGAAAATAAATGAGAAAAAGGCCGGCATGCTCTACGAAGTCATCGACTCAAGCGGTTTCTGGCACTCTCCGGTGGAAAAAGATAGCCGCTCCATAATGAATATTGTCTGGCGTCTCCAGAACGAAGCCCTGGAGGAACAATTTCTTGCTCAGGCCAAGCATATGGGTTTCGTCGGGTTGAAAGGACACCGGTCCGTAGGCGGAATTCGCGCCAGCATTTATAACGCCGTCCCTCTGGAATCGGTCGATGCACTCGCCTCTTTCATGAAGGATTTTGAGAGAAAACAAGGCTGACATCCGGAGAACCGATCGCGGCAACTCTATTTCGTCAACTATGGAAGTAGTTTCTCCTCCTCGGAATCCCCCGGAGCCCTACCCGGACTCCGGCCTGAAAGGGTGGAATGTGTAATTTTTTGCTGGCGCTAAACTCACGAAGTGGTAGACTTGGCGAATCGCGTTGTGAAGTTTTGCTGAACACAAGTGAGAGGCCCGATTCGCATCCGGGCTAGAGGATGTGAATCGTTGGGAGCTAAGATGAAAAAACTGCGCATTTTGCTCAAAAAGGCATTCACTTCTGTGACGATCATGGTGATACCGCACGAAGGCTTGTCGGCGATCAATGTGAAAATGCCCTTGGCCGGGTTGCTGGTTACAATCCTTTTGGCAAAGATAGGCGGAGCATGCGTCCTCGGCCTGGCCATAAATGGCCTCGAGTATAAGGCTCAGCACAGCGTGATGGACCAAAAGCTGAAGTTTTATGCAAAACAGTTCTATCAGTGGGATTCGACGGTTAACGCCTTGAAGGCGGCTGAGAATAGATTTCGTCAGCTTTTCTCCCTGCAATCAAAGGAAGAAGTGCTTGAGAGGGTGGAGGCGTCGTCCATTGGATCCATTGAGATTCCCGATCTTATAAAGGAATTAAGGAAAACCGTTCAAACTGTTGACGAAATCAAAGACTACCTTGCCGTCCAGAAAAATATATATGTTGCGACGCCTAAGGGATACCCGGTATCGGGTGAAATCACGTCGCACTACGGCAAGAGGATTGATCCTTTCAGCGGGGAGACGAGCTTCCATACGGGCGTGGACATATCGTGCGATTCAAAAACCCCGGTCCGTGCCACTGCGGATGGGGTGGTAAGCCACTCAGGATGGGTAGGAAACAGCGGCAACGTGGTGATTTTGGAGCACGGCTGCGGTTTCTCCACCGTATACGCCCATAACAACACTAATGCGGTCAAGGTCGGCAGTAGAGTCAAAAGAAACGACATCATCGGTTACGCTGGTTCAACGGGCAAATCCACAGGGCCTCACGTCCATTACGAAATCTGGAAAGACGGAAAAACCGTGGATGCACAGAAGTATCTCTCCGGGAGATCGTAGGGGATGGAAAAGCTGAAATCCTTCCTGGGAACCCAGTCCGAGCTCAAAGGGGATCTGACTGTCAAGGGAATCTTTCGCCTGGACGGCGTCGCCTGCGGAAAAATACAGGCGGACCAGGTGATTTTGAGTGCAACCGGCGTGATGAACGGAGAAGTGGTTGCCAGGAAAATCGTCGTCGGAGGAAGGGTGGAAGGAATCCTGAGAGCCACCGATCTTCTGGAGATCGGATCGAAGGGCAGGGTGGACGGCGATATCTATACGAATAGGCTGGTGGTTATTGAGGGCGGCGAGTTCAACGGCCGGATCGAGATGAAGACTGACAAACTCAATGTCGTGGATTTTGAACCTCGCCGCAATACCGGGGACGGTCACCGCAACTCCTAAATTATCATCCTCTCATCGATATTCAGTGCCAGCTATGCCCGCAGTTCCCGGCCTTTGGACGCCAGCGGGCTAAGCCGTTTCGGTGTTCCGTTCGCATGATAAATCCGGATTCCGAAATTGGCCGCGGCAGCGGCCAGTTGATTTGAGCCCGGGCTTTCAAGGCCGGGAAAAACGATCAGCCATCAGTGCGCGTCACGGCAGTGACGCTTGATTTCACCCGTCGCTGACCGCGACGGCATATTTGTCGCCCTCCTAATCCGGGCCTTGAAAGGCCCGGCTACATTCATCCCGCCGCTGCCGCGGCCAAAGCTATGTGATTCCGGTATTTAAATTGACAAATAAGGATCCAATTTCGGAATCCAGGATAAAGATGGAAAGGAACGGAAGAGATATCTTGGGGATCGGGATTGAATGCCGACACCGATACCGGTTCCGACCCGGAGAATCGCAGCATGCCGCCCGATTTGACCGAACAGGCCAAGGCCACGCCTTAAAGGCGCGGTTGATCAGTCGATGGGGACTTCGGGGATTGTCAGGATGAGCAGACAACTGGCAAGAGTTGTTATTGCGGCGATTAGGAAGACCATCTTCAGGCTGGCTTCAAAGGAAGCTCGTATGGCCTTGACCGTTTCGATAAACAGCGCCGGACCACGATCACCCAGTGCCTTGCAGGAGTTTTCAAGCGTCGTCAACGCCTGCGGCGATAACAGAACCCGGGGGTCTGCCAGTGACTCCAGGGCCGCTTCATCTACTCTCCCGCTCAGTTCCGCAGGCAAAGATGCCTGCAGTCTGTCCGCATAGGTCTGGTTCATCGCGGAGCCGAGGATAGCAGGAGCGATTGCGTTGCCCATGAACACAAAGGCAAATATCGCTCCAACCGCTACGCCCAGCCTGTTCTTGGGGACCGCAAATTGGGAGACGAGCGTGTTGATGGTCGGAATGGAACCCAATCCGAATCCCGTGATTGCCGTAACCACGATTCCCAGCCAGATGGGAGTATTGGCTCTGAATGCAACCATGGAGAAGGTAGTGCAAGTGATTATGATATAGCCCGTGACAAGCATCCATTTATAGCGTTTTGTCCTGGCAATCAGAAATCCGGTGGGAACTCCCATGAAAGCCATGATAATGCCGAATGGAGTAATGACCTGCCCGCTAAGACTTGCACTGGTGCCCTGGACCCCCTGCAGAAAGAGCGGGTAATACATAGTGACCGCCAGCATCCCGAAGTAGGACAGGAGGCCGGCGAAAGCTGCCGTGAGAAATGTGCGGTTGGTCATCACTTCAGGGGCCAATATCGGTTCCTCTGCTTTACGTTCGACCTGAATCAAGACAATCCAAAGAATCGCCGAAATTGCGAGCAATCCCATTACTTGAGCGGACATCCAGGGGTAGGTGCTTCCAGCCCAAGAAAATGCCATGATCATTACGGCTAGAGTCGCCGCGAGCAGGAAGGAGCCGAGAAAATCGATTTTGCGGACAATCCTCTTTTTCGGGGAAGCGACACCTCCGGCAACCAAGACCGCGGATATCGCCGCGAGCAGCGCGGCCAGCACAAAAAAGTAGCGCCAGCTCATTTTGTCCGTAATCATACCGACCGTGGTTGGCCCGACAATGGACGCAATACCTGCCGGGATCTGAAGCAGTCCGCTCCAGCGGCTGCGTTTGACCGGTTCATACAGGTCCCCGATGGTTGAAAAGCAGAGAGACGAAAGAGTTCCTTGACCCAGGGATAGGAGCATGCGCGCAGCGATAAAAAACAGGAAATTCCAGCTGATTGCCGACAGGATTGCCCCGGCCATATAGAGACCCAGCGATACCATCAGAAGAATACGGCGGCCGTATACGTCAGAGAGTTTTCCGAATACCAGCGTGGCGAAAGAAGCTGCTAAAGCCGGCATTGAAATGGCCCAGGAAAACAGGGCCATGCCGTTCAGGTCGGATGCAACCCGGGGTTGTGCTATGCCGATGCCGCGGAAAAAAAAGATCGTGGCGAAATAGGTGATGAAAACTGCAACCAATCCCAAAACGGCGTTCCTGTCTGAGACTGAAGATTCCCCGTTTGACATATGCACCCCGTGTCGCAATTTCCGATTGCCGATTGAGAGACGACCCCGGCAGTTTAGTCCAAGCAGGTTTGCGCGGCTACTAGTCCAAAATCCTCGGCTCCGCAGGAAGATACCCGTGCGTCAATCGGAAGCTTGTTCACCTGTTTATATGTATGACCTTCGCCGGAGGGAATCCGTTGAAGTAGGTCGAGGAGGCATGGGTGTAAGCGCCGATGTTTTCGCTGTAGACAAGATCTCCCAATTTGAGCTCCGGAAGCTCCTCCGCCTGAGAAATGGTGTCCAACGCATCGCAAGTAGGACCGAACACGGCCGATATGCATTTGGGGCCCTTTTTGAAAGCCTTCAGGTGATACTGGCAGTGGTCAAACAGGATACCGGAAAACGTGTGATAAATGCCGTCGTTAATGTAGTAGCAGCGCTTTCCGTCCCGCTCTGATTTCCCGATGACTTCCGCGACCAGAGTCGCCGCCGTGCCCACCATGAATCTGCCCGGCTCCGCCAGAATCTCCAGGCTTTTCGGAAAAAGTCGATTCAACTCCGTACCGAGGATTCGAGCAAGCTCGCGGAATGGCCTCACATGCCGGTCGTATCGTGCGGGGAAGCCGCCGCCAATGTCGAGCAGTTTGAGGGCCAAGCCGCGCACCTCCGCTTCCTCCATTATGGAGGCCGAAATCGATAGTGCCTGTACATAATTCTCGAAATTGGTGCATTGGCTCCCGACGTGAAAACCCATGCCCTCCACTGTTAGTCCGGCCTCTGCTGCCGCGGCGATAAGATCCACTGCCTCGCCCGGCGCCGCGCCGAACTTGCTGGACAATTCGACCATCGATCCCGTGTTGGGGACGCGAATTCGCAGGATGAGGCCTGCATTCGGCGCGTGCTTTCGGATTTTCCTGATTTCCTCGGCGTTATCGTAGGCTACAAGCGGCTTGTACCGGTCCAGTTCCTCCAGTGTGCGCCGGTCCTTGATGGGATTTGAATAGACGATTTTGTCCCAGATGTAATCCTGGCGCTCCGCAGCCGGCAGTTCGCGGATATTTTCGTAAACCAGATTAAATTCGGCAATCGAGGCGACATCGAAGCTGGCGCCCGCGTCATAGAGCGTTTTGATGATTGCGGGATCGGGATTGGCTTTCACGGCATAATAGGCCTGCACCCGGGGCAGGTAGCGCCTGAATGCGGTATAATTGCTGCGCACGGCATCGTGATCCACGATAAACAGCGGAGTCCCGTGTTTTTGCGCCAGCTCCTTCAATAAGCTAGTTTTCATCATGCTGGTATACCAGACTTGATTGGCGATTCTCGATTTCCAACCCTCGGTTCGCGGCACACCCGCAATCCGGAGGCCAGCTTCGGCAAAGGTCCGGGCATCCTGTTGGAAATCAGCACTCGGGAATCGATAATCGGTTACAGTTGTTTGTTATGTTTCCAGTACTCGGTTGTGACCAATTCCATGATTTCCGGGAGTTTGTCGTACAGCCGTTTAAGCTTTCGCGGCTTGCACCTTGCCAGGGCATAGTGTGCGAGCAGCGGGAATGCCACGGTGGAATCCGCGTAGCAGACCACGGCATCCGGAAGCTGCTGCGGATCGACTTTCCCCCAGGTCACGGCTTCGTGCGGCGTGGCTCCGGAAAGGCCGCCCGTATCCGGCCGGGCGTCGGTAAACTGGATGAAGTAATCGTGCCCTTCTTCCTTGACGCGCAGCACTTCCTGGATCTGAGGCTCGGTCTGGAGCGTAAAGTTTTTGGGTGATCCGCCGCCTATTAGAAGCGTGCCGGTTTTCAATCCAGCGCGTTTCGCGGCCAGAACAATCCCCGTGGATTCGTTTACGTCGCGCGAGGAATTAATCCGCAGCGCGTTGTTGCGCAGCTCCAGCCCGGCTATGTTCATTCCGATG
>JAEAMF010001507.1_pt1 | contig 16416 bp, 17 predicted proteins | sample 8958721 | NCBI WGS metagenome assembly JAEAMF01 (sample SAMN16933255, study PRJNA681124) | bioreactor sludge metagenome | isolation source: anaerobic bioreactor treating anionic surfactant - SDBS | place: India: Bengaluru | collected 2019-02-28
GTTCGGGGCAGGAAGAGAACGCTGCACACTTTTGTGCACGTTTTTGCTAGCAGACTGTGGTGTCAGAAAATAGACGATATTTGTCCGAGAATTGTAGAGCTCAATCGGGAGCCGCCTGCCCTCGGGGCGGGCGCGCCTGCACCAGGTCCTGGAAGTGGCGCATGCGCGGCGCCGCCTCTGCTTCGGGGAGAAAGCGCTGGGGATGGTCGGCCCGGTACAAGGGGGTGCCGTCCGCGCCCGGCGTCGCGCGCAGGAACCACAGGCCCTTCTGGCCGACGCTGTAGTGGATGTCGGAACTGGAGCGCAGCGACCCGGCGGGAGACAGGACCAGGCGCACGACGCGAGGCTGCCCGGCTCCCTTTAGGAGCTGGCGGACGTCGAGGATGCCCGTTTCGGCCGGGCTCGAGGATCCGGGCCCGGCCTGGCGCTCGATGCGCACCAGCGTGGCCGAGACGATCAGGTCGGAATGCTCGACGAGCTCGGGATCGCCGAAGCGTGCCGACGAGGCCCCGGCCGCTCCTGCAAGCATGCAGGTGGCGAACAGGAGAAGCGAGGCGGCTGCTTTCATGCCTTCACCCACGCGGCACTGACGCAACACCAGCGTGGGTTCCAGGCGATCAGGCGCGGCGGCGGGCAGCGCCAAGGGCAGCCAGTCCCAGGCCGATCAGCAGCAGCGAGCCCGGCACCGGCACCGGGTTGGTATTGGCGGCGCCGTAGATATAGCGTGCGCCGGCGATGTCGTCCGCCTGCAGGCCGCGGAAGGCTTCGGTGTAATAGGGATTCATGAGCGAGCCCGGGGTCGTGCTGTGGTTCAGGCCGATGGCGTGGCCGATCTCGTGCGCCGCCACCTGGAAGATGTCGAAGCCCGGACCACCGAAGCCCAGCTTCCAGGTTTCGCCGATGTCGAAGTGGATGTCGCCGGCGGCCGTCGCGCCGTTTGCAGGCGGGTAGTAGCCATGCGCCAGCGTGCCGAAGGCGCCATCCATGGCGTGACCGCCGAAACGCAGGTCCGCGACCGTGCCGGGGGCGTTGAAAGGCACGCCATTGTCTTCCACCTGGGTAAAGATGATGTCCGCGACGGCCGACCAGGCGGCAAATGCGGCATTCAGGGCGGCCAGGTAGCCGGTCGGCATGAAGTCGCCCAGGGCGGTGCAGGATCCGCCGCCATCGGCGGCGCAGTTGGTGCCGGTCGGCATCAGGCTCCAGGTCACGACTGCGCCGGTACCAAACACGGGGGAACCCCACTTGCCGGGCGTGGTCGGTCCGAGGACGTAGCCACCGCTCTGCAGCGGCACGTCGTGGGCGTGGTCGTCATGGTCGACGTCGCCGGAGCCGATCACCATGGCATGCGCAGGCAGGGCGATCGATGCAGCCGCCAGGATTGCCGTTGCCAGGATTTGTTTGGTTTTGATTACTGCACGCATCGTCGAGTCCTTATGGTTGATAAGAATATGGAGAGCCTCCTATAGGCAAGAAACGTGCCACGAGTTAATTAAAAATAGGAAACTCAACCGATACAAGGACTTATTTCTCCAGCGCAGCAAGCTTCTCCAAGTAAAGAATGTTCAGTGTAAAATTTTTCGACATGGAAACATTCCGCTCCGAGGCCTGAGCGAAGGAAAGACACCGGATAGGAAGTTGACAAGCACTACACCGCTTTCGGCCAGCCGTTCGCGGTAAAATGGCGAGCCCTGGCTCAGCACCCGCCTGCCGTACCGAAACACGAAGAAATGAACGCTCCCAACGAAATCAATGCCGCCGCCCTGAAGACCGGCGCGACGGAAAAAGTCACTCCCATGATGCAGCAATACCTGCGCATCAAGGCCGATTACCCCACCATGCTGGTCTTCTACCGCATGGGCGATTTCTACGAGTTGTTCCACGACGACGCTGAAAAGGCGGCGCGCCTGCTCGGCATTACGCTGACCGCGCGCGGCAGCTCGAACGGCCAGCCGATCAAGATGTGCGGCGTACCTTTCCACTCGCTCGACGGCTACTTGGCCAAGCTGGTCAAGATCGGCGAATCCTGCGCCATCTGCGAGCAGATCGGCGACCCGGCACTGTCCAAGGGCCCGGTCGAGCGCAAGGTGGTGCGCGTGGTCACCCCAGGCACCCTGACCGACAGCGACCTGCTGCCGGAAAAGGCCGACCGCCCGCTGCTGGCCATGTGCATGCTCCCCCAGCGCAAGAACGTCACGGTCGGCCTGGCCTGGCTGTCGCTGGCCAGCGGCGTGCTGCGCCTGATGGAATTCTCGGGCGAGGGACGCGCGGTGGAGTCGCGCCTGGCGCATGAACTCGAACGCATCGCACCGGCCGAGATCCTGCGCGCAGATTGCGCGGACATGTTCGAGTCCGAGCCGGTGGCGCACACCAACCGCGTGCCGGAGTGGCATTTCGACGTCCTCAAGGGCCACCAGTCGCTGCTGGAGCAGCTGGGCGTGGCCACCCTGACCGGCTTCGGCGCGGACGGCATGGGCGCGGCCTTCGGCGCGGCCGGCGCGCTGCTGCGCTATGCGCAGTCGACCCAGGGCCGCGGCCTGCAGCACGTCAAGAGCCTGGCTTGCGAAACCGAGAACGAATACATCGGCCTGGACGCGGCGACGCGCCGCAACCTGGAGCTGACCGAGACCATCCGCGGCCAGGAATCCCCGACCCTGTTCTCGCTGCTCGACGGCTGCCGCACCGCAATGGGTTCGCGCATGCTGCGCCACTGGCTGCACCATGCGCGCCGCAACCAGCGCGTAGCCCGATCGCGCCACGAGGCGATCGCCGCGCTGGCCCAGTTCGATGCGACCCGCAGCTTGTCCAGCACCCTGGCCAACGTGCCCGACATCGAACGCATCACCACCCGCATCGCCCTGCTGTCGGCGCGCCCGCGCGACCTGTCCTGCCTGCGCGACGGCCTGAAGCAGTTGCCGGCCTTGCGTGAACAGGTGGCGCGCTGCTTCGTCCCGGGCGACACCACGCTGCTGCGCGAGGTCCACGACCTGCTCTCCCCGCCGGAAGCCTGCCTCGACCTCTTGACGCGTGCGATCATGGAAGAACCGAGCGTGATGGTGCGCGATGGCGGCGTGTTCGCGCGCGGCTTCGACGCCGAGCTCGACGAGCTGCGCGCGCTGTCCGAGAACGCCGGCCAGTTCCTGGTCAACCTGGAGGCGCGCGAGCGCGCCCGCACCGGCATCGCCAACCTGCGCGTCGAGTACAACCGGGTGCACGGCTTCTACATCGAAGTCACCAACGGCCAGGCCGACAAGGTGCCGGAAGACTACCGCCGCCGCCAGACCCTGAAGAACTGCGAGCGCTACATCACGCCGGAACTGAAAGCCTTCGAGGACAAGGCGCTGTCGGCCCAGGACCGCGCCCTCGCCCGCGAGAAGATGCTGTACGACCAGCTGCTGGGCGACCTGGCGCCCTTCATCGGCTGCCTGCAGTCGATCGCCGGCGGCCTGGCCCAGCTCGACACCCTGGTGGCCCTGACCAGCCATGCGGTGCGCAACAACTGGTGCGCGCCCCAGCTCGTCGACGAGCCCTGCCTCAGCATCGTCGAAGGCCGCCACCCGGTGGTGGAAAACCAGATCGAGCGCTTCATCGCCAACGATTGCCGCCTGGCGAACGAGCGCCGCATGCTCCTGATCACCGGCCCGAACATGGGCGGTAAATCGACCTTCATGCGCCAGGTGGCATTGATCACGCTGCTGGCCTACGTGGGCAGCTACGTGCCGGCTACCCAAGCAACCATCGGCCCGATCGACCGCATCTTCACCCGCATCGGCGCCAGCGACGACCTGGCCAACGGGCGCTCGACCTTCATGGTCGAGATGACCGAATCGGCGGCCATCCTCAACGGCGCCACCGAGCAGTCGCTGGTGCTGATGGACGAAGTGGGCCGCGGCACCTCGACCTTCGACGGCCTGGCGCTGGCCTGGGCGATCGCGCGCCACCTGATCGAGACCAGCCGCAGCTTCACGCTGTTCGCGACCCATTACTTCGAGCTCACCCAGCTGCCGGAAGCCCACCCGAGCGCGGTGAACGTGCACCTGTCGGCGGTGGAGCACAAGGACAGCATCGTGTTCCTGCACGCGGTGCAGGACGGCCCCGCTTCGCAAAGCTACGGCCTGCAGGTGGCGCAACTGGCGGGCGTGCCTCCTGGCGTGATCCGCGCCGCGCGCAAGCACCTGGCGCGCCTCGAATCGCAGGCGCTCGACACGACGCCCCAGCTCGACCTGTTCGCCGCGCCAAGCGAAGAGGTGGAAGAAGTAACGGAGAGCGCCGCCCCGCCTGCGGGCGGCGCGAACGACGAGCTGCAGCAGGCCCTCGCGGCCATCGACCCGGACGCACTGAGCCCGCGTGAAGCGCTGGAACGGCTCTACGAGCTGAAACGGCTCGTCGCCTGATGCCGGCGCGCCGTCCCTTCCTCCTGGCGAGCCTGCTCGCGGCGGCCCTGGCGGCGGCGCCGGCCTTCGCCCGCGACAAGAAAAAAGAGAAAGAGACGGATGAACATGCGCACCGCTTCGCCGTCGCGGGCCACCGCGCGGCCGAGGGTGGCGAGGAGGCGCTGAAGGAGCTGCTGCTCGACGCCAGGGACCCGGAGCTTGCCTTCCTGGTTGTCACCGGCATCAAGGGGGCCGGGGAAGCCTGCGGCGACCGCCTTTACCAGAAGCGGCGCGACCTGTTCGACAAGGCCAGGCGTCCGGTGATCCTGTCCTTGAGCGGCAACGACTGGACCGGCTGCCGCAATTCGGCGGGCCGCACCAATGCCATCGAACGCCTGAACCGGCTGCGCGAGCTGTTCTACAGCGAGCCGGAGTCGCTCGGCAAGGACAAGCTTCCCTTGACGCGCCTGTCGAGCAGTCCGCGCTTTCGCAGCTATGCCGAGAACGCCCACTGGCAGGTCGGCAAGGTGCTGTACGCCACCATCAACCTGCCCGCGGCCAACAACCACTACCTGGCGGCGGCGGGACGCAACAGCGAGTACGAGGACCGGACCGTGGCCAACCGCTTCTGGCTCAACCGCCTGTTCGCGATCGCCAAGCAGGACAAGGTCGATGCGGTGGTGCTGTTCGCCGAAGGGAATATGCAGCCCCTGCTGCAGCCGGCCAACGGACTGCGCGCCCTGCTGCAGCGTACGCCGGCGGGCCAGGACGGTTTTGCCGAGACGCGCCGCCAGCTGCAGCAACGGGCGGCAGGGTTCAAGGGGCGGGTGCTGGTGATCGACAGTGCGGGACTGCCCAAGGACGCGCGGCCGGCGATCGCGTGGCGCGAGAACCTGGGTCACCTGTCCGTCGGGGCCCACGCGGTGGAGCTGCGGGTGACGGGCAAGGGGGAGAATGTGTTTTCGCTGGGCGAAGTGCTGCGTTAGCGGCGGCTCAAAGAAAATTGGATCCCGGCCTTCGCCGGGATGACGGTCTTTAGGCTAGCGGCTAGATTACACGCAAACGTATATTCCATCATTAGCATTAGCACGTCATCCCGGCGCAGGCCGGGATCCAAGTTCGATCCGCAGTCCACGGCGCATCCGAGCACCGCAGGCGCGAACCAAATGAATTACAGCGGCTTGCTGCGGAAGTGGTCGCCCTCTTCGCTGTCTTCCATCTCTTCGTGATGGTGGCCGTGCGCACCGTGCACGTGGCCGTGGGCGATTTCTTCCGGCGTGGCTTCACGCACGTCGATCACCGACAGGTCGAAGCGCAGCGCCATGCCCGCCAGCGGGTGGTTGCCGTCCAGGACCACCTTGTCGTCCGCGATGTCGGTCACGGTGAAGATGGTCGGCTCGTCGTCCACGCCTTCGGCCATGCCTTCGAACTGCATGCCGACTTCGAGCGGCTCCGGCAGGCGCTTGCGGTCTTCGACCTTGACCAGCTCCGGATCGTAGTCGCCGAAGGCATCTTCCGGCTCGACCTGGATCGTCGACGAATAGCCGGTTTCCTTGCCGTCGAGCTCTTCTTCGATCTTCGGCAGGGTGTTTTCATAGCCGCCGTGCAGGTACACCATCGGCTGGGAACCCTCCTCGATCAGGTTGTTCTGGGCGTCCGACAGCTTGTAGTTGACCGACACGACCGTATTCTTGGCAATCTTCATCGCAGATCCTTTCGTTGTAAGCCCCGGATTATACCCTTACCGAACCATGGCACTTGCCGGTTTGGCTCATTTGGCTGGTTATAATGGCGCATGAAAAAATTACAGCTTCTCGGGAATATTACTCCCGCCCAGTTCCTGCGCGATTACTGGCACAAGAAACCGCTCCTGATCCGCCAGGCCATCCCCGGCTTCAAGCCGCTCCTGAAATTCGAGAAACTTGCCGAGCTCGCTCGCCGGAACGACGTCGAGTCGCGCCTCGTCACCCTGCGCGGCGGCCAGTGGGACATGCAGCACGGTCCGCTGGAAGAACTGCCGTCCCGCAGCGAACGCGAGTGGACCATGCTGGTCCAGGGCGTCAACCTGGTCGACGAGCGCGCCGACGAACTGCTGCGCCAGTTCCGCTTCGTGCCGGATGCCCGCCTCGACGACCTGATGGTGAGCTACGCCAGCGACGGCGGCGGCGTCGGCCCGCACTTCGACTCCTACGACGTGTTCCTGCTGCAGGCGCAGGGCAAGCGCCGCTGGCGCATCAGCGCCCAGCAGGACCTCGACCTGGTCGAAGGCCTGCCGCTCAAGATCCTCGCCAACTTCGAGGCTGAGGAAGAATTCGTGCTGGAGCCGGGCGACATGCTCTACCTGCCGCCTCACTATGCGCACGACGGCGTGGCCGAGGGCGAATGCATGACCTATTCGATCGGTTTCCGCTCGCCCTCCTTCCAGGAAATGGGCGAAGCCTTCCTGCAATTCATGGCCGACTCGATCGACCTGCCGGGCCGCTACGCCGACCCCGACCTGCAGCTGGCCAAGAACCCGGCCGAGATCCCGCGCGAGATGCTCGCGACCATCGTCGAGGAACTCAACAAGGTGCGCTGGGACGAGGAAGACGTCTCGGTATTCCTGGGCGAATACCTGTCCGAGCCGAAACACAACGTGTACTTCACCGGTCCGGCCAAGCCGCTGACGGTCGGCCGCTTCATGGAAACCGCGGCGAAAAAGGGCTTGAAACTGTCGAGCAAGACCTTGATGCTGTATCGCGGCAAGAGCGTCTTCATCAATGGCGAATCCTTCGCCGTCAGCCGCGCCGACAAGGCGGTGCTGGACGTGCTGGCCAACGAGCGCCGCATTGGCGGCGAACTGCTGGGCAGCGCCACCGACGACGTGCTCGAAGCCCTGTACACCTGGTACCAGGACGGCTGGGTGGAACTGGGCTGAGCGGGAGGCGCCATGCAGGAACCGGCAAGGGGAGCAGTCATCCGTTTCGACACCCGGGCGGAATTCGAGACCCAGTTCCGCGCCTGCCTGGCTGCCGCGCGCACCCGCCTCGACCTGTTCGACCCGGACTTCGCCGTATTCCCGCTGGGAAGCAGCGAGGTCGATGCAAGCTTGCGGGAATTTTTCAAACGCGGCGGCGTGCTGCGCCTGGCGATGCACTCGCCGGCCCACATCGAAGGCCATTACCCGCGCTTCCTGCGCCTGCTGCGCGACTATGGCCACCTGCTCAGTTGCCGCAACACGCCGAAAGGCCTGCGCAATCTCACCGATTCCTTCTGCATCGCCGACGACCTGCACCTCGTGCGCCGCTTCCACAGTGCGCACATTCGGGGCGAAGCCAGCTTCGCGCTCGCGCAAGCGGTGGAGCTGCCGCGGCATCGCTTCGAAGCGATCTGGATCGAATCTTTTTCTATCCTTCAGTCAACCACAACCGGCTTATGAACGTTATAAGCCTGTTGCTACCAGCTGGCGGCCTGGCCGTTTCATCTTGTAACAATATGAAGCTTGTTAAACCGCAAAATACTTTCGCCAAGGAATGAGTTCGCTATTGCGATTCAGTAAATTTGGCTATAATATCAGGTCAGGAAGGTTCCGTTGCCTATCTGGCAGTATTGCTTTTAACGAAAGCACGAAAATTCCTCTGAGCAATAATTACCGGTAATTATTATTCAAACAAGCAGTACTTACTTTTGAAATATTAAGGAAAATCATGAAAAAATCCCTGCTGATCGTTTCCCTGATGGCTGTTGCTCTGGCTGCTTGCAGCAAGAAAGAAGAAGCTGCTCCGGTCGCTCCGGCTGCTGTTGAAGCACCTGCTGCTACCACCGACGCTGCTGCTACCCCGGCCGCTACCGACGCAACCACCGCTGCTCCGGCTGCTGACGCTGCTGCTGCCGCTTCGGCTGCTGCTTCGACCGCTGCTGACGCTGCTGCTGCTGCTTCGACTGCTGCTTCGCAAGCTGCTGACGCTGCTGCAACCAAGTAATCAGCGCGATCTGATTCAAGACCGGCCTGCGGGCCGGTTTTTTTTCGCCCCTACCGTTTGCGTTTTTCGCAAACCACCCGCGCATAAAAAAACCGGCCGCTCGGGCCGGTTTCGACGACATCGTCAAGCTTCTGATTATTTCAGCTCATCCGCCAGCAGCTTCAGGATCTTGGCGCCGGTCTCGCCGGTTTCAAGCTTGCCGTCATTGGTCTGCACGCTCACCTGGCTGGTCGAGGCGCCCTGCTCGGCCTTGACGATCACGCGGTAACGCTGGGCTTCCTTGGCCTTGTCGTCCGCGCCGAAGGTGAACAGCTTCTTGAAGAAGCCATCCTTGTTGGCCGCATCCGGATCGACGTAGCGCACGAAGTACACGCCCTGCACGCGGTCGCGGTCTTCCACGGTGAAGCCGACGCGATCCAGCGCCAGGCCGACGCGGCGCCATGCGCGGTCGAAGCCTTCGCTCAGTTCCACGGCATTGCCGACCAGCGTGGCCTGCTGCGGCGCCACCGGCGCGTTCGCGACCATGGTCTCGGCCGGTTTGGTTTCCTTGACGCCGGTCAGCTGGGCTACCAGGCGGCCCAGGAACTGCGCCTCCAGGCCCGGATCGTTCGGACGCACGGTCCAGATCGTGGTTTCCTTCTGGGCGCCCTGCAGCACTTCCTCGGCGCCGCGATGGCTGATCCAGATTTCGGTCGAGCCGTCCGGCAGGCGCTCCAGGCGGGTGCGGAACTTGTCGCGCTCGCCGGTCGAGTAGGCGCTGTCGAACACCTTGCCGATCGAGCGGCGGATGAAGTCCTGCGGGATCTTCGAACGGTTCTCGACCCAGTTGGTTTCCATGGTGCCGGTCGTGGCCGACTCGGTCTCGATGGCGAAGCCCTGGTTTTCCCAGAACTGGCGCAGCTGCGGCCACAGTTGTTCCGGGGTCTGCTTGACCACCAGCCAGCGCTGGTCGCCGTTGCGCTGCACGCTCACGGCATCGGTCGAGACCGGGCCGATCGGCTGTAGCGAACCGGCCACCGGCGCCATCGCACCCTGCGCGCCCATCTGCTGCTGGAAGCCGGATGCCGTCGCCACGCCCTTGCCGTCCGGGACGGCATAGCGGTTGTCGCGCTGCAGTGCGGTCAGGTCCGGCGGAACTTCCAGGTTGGCGGCCTTCTTGGCGCCACGGTAGTCGACCTTGTCCGATTCGAAGATGGTGGTGCAGCCGGCGAGGCTCAGCGCGATCGCGGTCAGCGTCAGCACGCGCGCGGCGCCAGGAGTCGCGAGGGTCTTATTAGTGCGATTTGTCATGTCGTTCGATATCAGTTACCAGGAACCGGAACCCTTGCGGGTTCAGGCAGTGAGAAGGCCCGCCTGGGCCAGTGCGCCACGCACGGTATCGTGGAAGGACGAGCCCAGCGGCGCCAGCGGCAGGCGCAGGCCGGTCGGGATCCGGCCCATTTCGGCCAGGGCCCACTTGACCGGCACCGGGTTCGGTTCGACGAACAGCTTGGCATGCAGGTCGAGCACGCGGTTGTTGATCTCGACCGCGCGCGCCACGTCGCCGGCCATGGCGGCGGCGCACAGCTCGCGCATCGCGCGCGGGGCCACGTTGGCGGTCACCGAGATGTTGCCGACGGCGCCGCAGAACATCAGGGCCATCGCGGTCGGGTCGTCGCCCGAGTACACACCGAAGGACTTGTCGACCATGCGCAGCAGTTCGATGCCGCGGCCGATGTTGCCGGTGGCGTCCTTGATGCCGACGACGTTGTCGATCGGCGCCAAGCGCGCGACGGTCTCGTTGCTCATGTCGGCAACGGTGCGGCCCGGGACGTTGTACAGGATGACCGGCAGGTCGACCGCTTCGGCGATGGCCTTGAAGTGGCGGTACATGCCTTCCTGGGTCGGACGGTTGTAATACGGGACCACCTGCAGCGAGGCGTCGGCGCCGACATCCTTCGCGTGCTGGGTCAGTGCGATGGCTTCCACGGTGGAGTTGCCGCCCGCGCCGGCGATCACCGGGATGCGGCCGGCGGTATGATCCACCGCGATCTTGATCAGTTCGGCGTGCTCCTCGGGGGAGACGGTGGCCGATTCGCCCGTGGTGCCGACGATGACGATGCCGTCGGTGCCTTCCGCGATGTGCCAGTCGATCAGCTTGCGCAGAGAGTCGCGGTCAAGACTGCCGTCCTCGAACATCGGGGTGACGATTGCTACGATGCTGCCCTTAATCATATGCGTTGGCCGTGCCGGAAAGTAAATAAAAGTCTGATTGTAGCGGATCGCCCGCCTCTATGGTTCATTCGTACCCACATTATGGTCGAGCTTTGCCTCGGTTTTGGCAAAGCCGGGACCGGCCGCGCACAGGCGCTGCACCTGTGCCGGGTGGGGGCGGTCGACGTGGCCATCCTCGTAGGCCAGCACCTGCAAGCCGCCCCCGTGCGCCAGGCCCAGCAGTTCTTCCGGGGCCAGCAGGAAATCCGGGTTCGAGGGCTTGCCGTAGACCTGGTTGCCCTGGGCGAAGGTCTCATAAATGAGGATGCCGTCCGGAAGCAGGCTGGCCGCCAGCTGCGGGAACAATGGGCGGTACAGGTAATTGGTGACGACGATCAGCGCGAAGCGCCCCGGCTCGAAGGGCCAGACGGCGCCCTCGGCCTCGAGGTCGTGCTGCAGCGTCGTCACGTTCGGGCCGGCGAGCGCAGCCAGGAGCTCGGCGTTGCGGTCCAGGGCCAGCACCTGCATGCCGCGCGCCGCCAGCAGGCGCGTGTGGCGGCCGCTGCCGCAGGCCAGGTCGAGCGCTTCGCCGGCCTTTGCCAGCGGCGCGAAGCGTGCGACCCAGGGCGAGACCGGCAGGCTCATCATGTTCATGTGAGCAGCAGGGTCAGGGGCGAGGCGATCAGCTGCAGCAGGATGCGTCCCAGGTTCATCACCGGCATCACCCAGAAGGCCAGCAGGTTCATGAAGATCAGACCCAGCACGATGAAGAAGCCGTACGGCTCGATGCGCGCGAACTTGTAGGCCAGGGAATTCGGCAGCATGCTGGTGAGCACGCGGCCGCCGTCCAGGGGCGGGATCGGCAGCAGGTTGAAGGCGAACATCAGGAGGTTGGCGAACAGGCCGGCCTGGGCCACCTTGTGCGGGAATTCCTCGCCGACGCCGAAGGCGACCAGCAGCACCGCCAGCACCAGCCACAGGAAGGCCATGATGAAGTTGGCGGCGGGACCGGCGAGGGCCACCCAGGCCATGTCGCGCTTCGGGTTGCGCAGGCGGTTGAAGTCGACCGGCACCGGCTTTGCATAGCCGAACACGAATCCGGTGGTGAGATACAGGGCGATCGGAATGACGATGGTGCCGAAGATGTCGACGTGCACCAGCGGGTTGAGCGTCATGCGCCCGGCGGCATAGGCGGTGTTGTCGCCGAAATAGCGGGCGACGTAGGCGTGGGCGGCTTCGTGCAGGGTAATCGCAAAGAGGACGGGCAGCGCGTAGACGGCAATGTTGCGTATCAGTTCAGGATCCATGTGCGCGATTCTATCAGGTCCGCAGGACCCGGCTGTTAGGAGAAACTGAAGCCCTACAGCCCGAACGCGGCCGGATCGCCCCTGCCCTCGCGCACCAGTTCCGGCGCCGGCCCGGTCAGGTCGATGACCGTGGTCGCCTCGAGCGTGCCAGCCCCGCCGTCGATCACCAGCTCGATCTGCTTGCCGAGGCGAGCCAGCACTTCGTCGGGATCGGACAGCATGTGGTCGTCGCCCGGCAGCTGCAGCGTGGTGCCGATCAGGGGCTCGCCCAGTTCCTCGATGAGCGCCAGCATGATCTGGTTTTCCGGGACCCGCACGCCGATGGTCTTGCGCGACGGGTGCGACAGGCGGCGCGGCACTTCGCGCGTGGCCTCAAGGATCACGGTGTAGGGGCCCGGCATGGTCGCCTTGAGCAGCCGGTACTGGGTGTTGTCGACGCGCGCGAAGTGCGCGATCGCGGACAGGTCGCGCACCAGCAGCGTCAGGTGGTGCTTGTCGTCGACGCCGCGGATGCGGCGCAGCTTCTCGACCGCGGCCTTGTCGTCGAGGCGGCACACCAGCGCATATGCCGAGTCGGTCGGCGCGGCCACGATGCCGCCCGAACTGATGATCTGGGCCGCCTGCTTGACCAGGCGCGGCTGCGGGTTCTCGTGGTGGATCTGGAAGTATTGGGCCATCTGGATGCCGCCTTTCTTTTTATCTGATTGCCTGCAGCGCCGCGATGCGCTGCTCCATCGGCGGGTGGGTCGAGAACAGCGCGCCCCAGCCGCCGCCGCTGCCCGAGATGCCGGAAGCGGCCATCGACGAGGGCAGCGCACCCGGCGCCAGGCCGCCGAGGCGGGCCAGCGCATGCTGCATCGGCACAGGGCTGCCCAGCAGTTTTGCCGAACCGGCGTCGGCGCGGAACTCGCGCTTGCGCGAGAACCAGGCGACGATGATCGATGCCAGGATGCCGAATGCGATCTCGCACACGAACACGGTGATCATGTAGCCGATCCCGGGGCCGCGGTCCTCGCTGCGAAACAGCACCTTGTCGACGAAATAGCCGACCACGCGCGCCAGGAACACGACGAAGGTGTTGACCACGCCCTGGATCAGGGTGAGCGTGACCATGTCGCCATTGGCGATGTGGGCCACCTCGTGGCCGAGCACGGCCTCGACCTCGTCCTGGTTCATGCTGGCCAGCAGCCCGGTGGACACCGCCACCAGCGCGGAATTCTTGAAGGCGCCGGTGGCGAAGGCGTTCGGTTCGCCTTCGTAGACGGCGACTTCCGGCATGCCGATGCCGGCGCGCTCGGACAGCCTGCGCACGGTGTCGACCAGCCAGCGCTCGGTGCCGTTGGCGGGGGTCTCGATGACGCGCGCCCCGGTGGACCACTTGGCCATCGGTTTGCTCATCAGGAGCGAGATGAAGGAACCGGTGAAGCCGACCACCAGCGAGAACACGGCCAGGCTACCGATGTCGATCCCCTGCCCCGTGACGGCGCGTCCCACCCCGAGCAGGTTGAGCACGAGCGACACCACCAGCACCACGGCGAGGTTGGTGGCAAGGAACAACATGATGCGTTTCATGGACAGCCCTCCTGGCAACAAGACGATATCAGGCTGCAAAGATTGGGCTGACGAGCGAAAATTTCAAGCCAAAGAAAAAGCCCGCATGAGCGGGCTTGGCATGTTCCGAGAGGCGGGTTTCCGCCCCGCCGGCTTAGATGGCGCGGATCTCGCTCGCCTTGTCGCCCTTCGGGCTGCTGGCGCGCATGAAGGAGACGCGCTGGTTTTCCGCGAGGCTCTTGAAGCCGTCCGACTGGATGTCCTTGAAGTGCGCGAACAGGTCGCCGCCGCCTGCGTCAGGAGTGATGAAGCCGAAGCCCTTGGAGTCGTTGAACCATTTGACGGTGCCGGTTTGAGTAGTCATGTGTATACCTTGAATGTGATGAGGCAAAGATGCCGGAACGCACAGGCAAGCAAGAAGGATGCAGCAGGAGGGAATCAAACAGGAATGCCGGATGGCGAGACGGGAGAGAGACCAACGAGAACGACGACTTGATGTTGTGCCCGATTGAAGATACAGGACTTCTCCCGTTCCACCTAATGATTTCGGGTTTATTTACTGTCGCGTGCAGAACTTGCCAGCCTGCACACGTCTCAGAACCAGTCATGCCAGACCGGCGTGAGCCCGGCCGGCAGCGGCGGCAGTTCGGCAAACTCGACGCGCGCTTCTCCCGGCGCGTGGAAATCCGTCCCGCGCGAGGCCAGGAAGCCGTAGCGCCGCGCAAGCTCGGCATAGGTCTGGTACTGGTCCGGCGTATGGCTGCCGGTGACCACTTCGATGGCATTGCCGCCCAGCTGGCGGAATTCGTCGAACAGCGCCCCTTCGGCCGTGTCGCTGAACGGGTAGCGGCCCGGATGCGCGATCACCGGGATGCCGCCGGCGCTGCGGATCCAGCCGACCGCGTCCGCCAAGCTGGCCCAGCGGTGCGGCACGTAGCCCGGCTTGCCCTCGGTGAGGAACTTGCGGAACACTTCGGAGGTCGAGCCGCAGGCGCCGATCTCGACCAGGAAGCGGGCGAAGTGGGTGCGCGAGATCAGGTCCGGGTTGCCGACGTAGCGCAGTGCGCCCTCATAGGCGCCGGGAATGCCGGCAGTGTCCAGCTGGGCCGCGATCTCCCTGGCGCGCGCCTGGCGGCCGTTGCGGGTGGCGGCCAGGCCGTCGATGAGGGCCCGGTTGTCCTCGTCGACCTGCAGGCCGACGATGTGGACGGTCTCGTTCGCCCATGTCACCGAGATCTCGACGCCGGCCACGAAGCGCATGCCGAGTTCGCCGGCCGCCTGGCGCGCGGCCTTGATCCCGCCGATTTCGTCGTGGTCGGTCAGCGCCCAGACATCGACGCCGCCCTTGCGCGCATAGGCGGCGACGGCGGCGGGTGCGAGCACGCCGTCGGAAACGTTGGAATGGCAGTGGAGATCGGCTTTCATGGCACGGCGCGTAGTGACTATTGATTGGCGATGGAGCGAAACATTGTACGCGCCAATGGGCCTGCCGTGCTGCCAGGAGAACAGATCAGTTGGATTGAAGCATGGAACGCACCGTGCCCTCTTTCGCCAGCACGTAATCGTGGCCAGCCAGCACCAGGTTGGTGCTCGGCTGGATCACCTTGACGTTGATGAAGACGGCGTCGCGGGTCTCGGCATACGAGCCCACCACCACCGCCTGTGCGTTGTGGGCGCTGGCCACCTCGCCGATCTCGCGGGTGAGCATCAGCTCGCCCTGCCCGCGCTTGAGGTACACGCTGTTGCGCAGCTTCATCTCCAGCATCTTCATGCCGCCCTGCGCGAGGCGGGTCGAGAGCTGTTCCGACACCAGGCGGCCCAGCATCGAGGTCTGCTCGAGCGCGTCGATATTGACGATGGTGGCCATGATCAGGGGCTTCTCGTCGCCCAGCTTGCCGCGCAGCTGCAGCGCCAGCGCGTCGGCGGCGCGGTAGTTGGCGGCCACGAAAGCGTTGGCCGAGACCGAGGTGTAGTTGGTATCTTCCCTGGTCGTCGAGCAGGCGCCCAGCAGCAGGGGCAGCGCGAGGAGCGCGGCGCGGAGGGTCAGGATTCGCTTCATGGCCTCGGTGCTCCGTGCTTAATGGTTGCGGACCGCGAAGGTCTTGGTGGGTTGCGCCGCCGCGTCGTACAGCGCGCGATCGCTGTCGGTGGTGTAGTACACCGAGGTGGTGCGCGCGTAGTAGCGCGCATCGTCGGCCAGCGACAGGTTGACGATGATCTCGGTCTTCGGCGTGTCGCCGGTGGCGAACTGGGAATGGAACCAGGAATAGGCGTCCTCGGCGAAGATGGCGGCGGTGGCCAGCCACTCGACGGTGTGGTCGATTTCGGTCAGCACCCAGGCGCCCGCCACCAGCAGGCTGCGTTCGCCGGCGAACTTGTACTGCGGACGCTTGGCCGAGAAAGCCACCACCTGGGTGTCGAGTTCGATGCGCAGGGTGTTCGCATCCGGCACCTTGACCACGATGTAGCCATCGTTGACCAGGGCCGAGACCAGATGGCTGCTCACGCCCTGGGCAAAGGCGCTCGACTGCTGCGAGCTGACGTACAGCGGGCGTTTCGCATTCACTTTCAGCGAGGGCGCGAGCTGGCCCGCCATGTGGCCTGCGATCACGCCCCAGTGCGCGGCCGCCTGCAGCTTGGCCTGCTGGGTGCTGGGGAAGTTGGTGGCCACCGGGGCCGGGCTGTAGGGAATGGCGCAGCCCGCCGCCAGGAGGGCGCCGCAGAGCGCGAGGGCGGCTCGAAATCGCATGTGTGTCCTGTCAGTCTGTCGAAGGGCGCGCGGGGCGCCGGGTCGGGTGGGACTGTAGCACAGGCGTTTCCGTGGGGCAATTAACTCAACGGGTGCTGATGGGTACTAACAACGCTATCGGCGTGCGACGAACTTGGGTTCCGGCCTTCGCCGGAACGACGTGCATGGGCTGGCAGCTAGCGGTAGAGCCGTCATGCGCGCCACTGGCGCCCATGACTCCCGGCGCAGGCCCACTGCTGTCCGGGATATTCTGATATCTCTTCATTGAGGTACTCCCTGTT
>JAEAMF010001498.1_pt1 | contig 16406 bp, 14 predicted proteins | sample 8958721 | NCBI WGS metagenome assembly JAEAMF01 (sample SAMN16933255, study PRJNA681124) | bioreactor sludge metagenome | isolation source: anaerobic bioreactor treating anionic surfactant - SDBS | place: India: Bengaluru | collected 2019-02-28
CCAATTACTATAATTCTACTGATTGTTGCCACAGCTGTATTCTTTAGGTCCATAGTTACTCCCATTGTTACTCTTGGCACAATCGGAATCGGCTTAGGTGTTTCACAAATATTTCCATACTTGATTGGTACATACGTTAACCAAGTTGACTATACAGTTAACACAATTCTTTTGACTGTGCTGATTGGCGTAGGAACTGATTACAGTATATTCGTATTAGCTCGGCATCGTGAAGAAAGGATCAATTCCCTGCCGCTTTTTGAAGCCATAAAGAAGTCAATTGTTTGGGCAGGTGAAAGCATCGTTACCAGTGGTGCAACTGTTATAATATCTTTCTTTGCGCTATCAGCAACCTCAATGGTTTTTCTTCAAACAATGGGTTTAATCGTTGGTTTGGGTGTAGTGGTTACTTTGCTTGCTTCCTTAACCTTTGCACCTGCTTTAGCAGCAATACTTGGTGATAGAATATTCTGGCCAACCTCTGGAAAGCGATTTGAACGATATGCTAAATCAATTCGAGAAAGGAACCACCGTAGAGGCGGCTATTTTGCTAGAAGCGGAGCTTTTTCTGTTAAGCACGGCAAAACCATTATACTGTTAGCGGTCCTTGTTACACTTCCCGCTTTCTACGTTTATTCAACAACAGTGCCGACTTACAACTTGCTAGGTGCTGCTTCTGCTGATCTCGAGTCGGTTTCTGCTTCAAACGTTATGACTGATTCTTTTGGAAGTGGTATATTAATGCCCTCATACGTGGTGGTAACGTTTTCGCATCCTATAGTTGATGCTAATGGCAGCTTTAACATGGGCGAAATGGCTACATTAAATAATATCTCTTCAATGATCGCAAGCCACGAAGGTATACGTGAAGTTAAGAGTTCTACTATGCCGTATGGAGAAATGGTAGAGTATCAGACAATCACAAACGATTCAGATTCAACTACTTACAACAGCATGCTAAGCTCCATCGGAGACGATAATCAGTCGGCTCTAATAACCGTAACATTTAGCGTTGACCCGTATTCTACAGAAGCCATGGGTTACGCTCAAAACATTCGAACAACTCTACATGCAGACTACGATGATGCAGTTAATGCTACAGGTGTCTATTTGGGTGGTACAACTGGTGGTATACTTGATACAAAGGAAGTCTTTGATAACCAGTTCAACGCTATTCTACCGATCGTTGCGTTAGGCGTTGGAATAGTTTTGTTCATTGTTTTGGGCTCTCTGATTTTGCCAGTGTTTGCAATCCTCTCAGTATTGATGAGCATCGTTTGGACTCTTGCAGTCACTGTGCTTGTCTTCCAGTCAACTTTCGGCTACGGTCTGCTTTTCATCACTCCGTTGATACTCTTTGTGTTACTACTAGGGATAGGAATGGACTACAATATCTTTATCCTTACTCGTATTCGCGAAGAAGCTGCTAAAGGCCAAAAACTAAATGATGCGATAGTTCATGCAATTCAGCAAACAGGTGGAATAATTACTGCTGCTGCAATAATCTTAGCTGGTTCGCTTGGTGCCTTGATGCTATCAAGCAACATGATGCTAAAAGAGATGGGCTTTGCTTTTGCTTTCAGTATTTTAATAGATGCGCTCGTCGTGCGCACGTATCTGGTGCCTGCGGTAATGTCAACATTTGGCAAGTGGAACTGGTATAATCCGATAAAACGATTACAGAGAGTAAAAGATAACGGAAAAATTGAACAAAAAATCGAGTGAATAATTATGGGAACTTGAACATTTCCCAACAATCTTTTTATAATCCACGAACCCTTTACCACCAAAAAATTAGTCTGATGACTCTACTTATGGTACAGTACAAGTGGGTTGCGCTCTCGAATACAACCATTGGTATGCTGATGGCATCAATCGATATGACCATAGTGCTTATTGCGTTACCATCGATTTTTAGAGGCATAAACATTGATCCTTTCACTAGTTTTCAATATTTGATGTGGGTTATGTTCGGTTATAGCATCGTAACGGCTGTTCTGCTGGTCACATTTGGTAGGTTGTCCGATATTTACGGAAGGGTTAAGCTATACAATTTGGGCTTTGCAATATTTACTGTCGGTTCTATCTTGCTTTCGATAACTCCAAATACTGGAGACGCAGGCGCCATAGAGTTAATTGTCTTTCGAATTATCCAGGGAGTTGGTGCGGCGTTCCTTTTTTCTAACAGCGGAGCCATTATAACTGATGCCTTCCCGGAAAATGAACGTGGTAAAGCCTTAGGTATTAATCAAATAGCTTTTCTTGCTGGCTCATTGATCGGCTTAGTCTTGGGTGGCATTTTAGCAGTTTATGACTGGCGGTTAGTTTTCTTAGTCAGCGTTCCGGTAGGCGTCGTGGGGACAATTTGGTCCTATTGGAAACTCAAAGAACAGCATGTTATAAGAAAGAAGCAGAAGCTTGATGTTTGGGGAAATATAGCTTTCGGCGGCGGGTTAACGTTGATTCTGTTGGGGATTACCTATGGTTTAACACCTTATGGGAACTCTCCGATGGGTTGGGCTAATCCTGTGGTAATTGCTTCGCTAGCTATTGGTATCGGATTGATGATTGCTTTTCCTTTTATCGAACGCAGGGTTAAAGATCCACTGTTTAAGTTAGATCTCTTTAAGAACCGCACTTTTGCTGCAGGCAATATTGCTACTTTCCTTAGTTCTATGTCTAGAGGTGGAGTTATGATAATGTTGGTGGTTCTTCTTCAGGGCATCTGGTTGCCTCTTCATGGTTATTCATATGAAGATGCTCCATTCTGGGCTGGTATCTTCATGATTCCGATGTCAATCGGAATAGCCATCACTGGTCCATTGAGTGGGTGGCTCTCTGACAAACACGGCGCAAGACTGCTCGCAACTGCTGGAATGATAATTACGGGCATAACCTTCTTGGTGTTTACTCTTTTACCAGCCAATTTTGAATACTTCCCATTTGCTGCAATACTGCTAATTATGGGGCTCGGCAACGGCGTGTTCATGTCCCCTAACATGGCATCAGTTATGAATTCATGCCCCGCAGAACATAGAGGTGCTGCGTCAGGAATGCGTTCAACTCTGCAGAACTGCGGACAAACAATTAGCCAAGCCATATTCTTCTCAATAATAATAATTTCCCTAAACGCTACGTTGCCGGCTGCGTTAGCAAACTCTGTGCTAAGCACTGGCGCCCCCCAAGCGATCGCTGATGTATTTAGCCATACACCTGCGTCAGGTGCTCTTTTTGCTGCCTTCCTTGGTTACAACCCTATCGGTACAATGTTGAACTCTATGGGGTCGATCGCGACATCATTGCCTGAATCCACGAGAGCTGTTTTAGAGGGGCAAACTTTCTTCCCAAACGCTATAGCTGCGCCATTTATGTCTGCATTAACCATTGCTTTTGTACTTGCTGCGTTGCTTTGTTTCTTGGCAGCAATTTTTTCTGCGTTAAGAGACCCGAAAAAGGCTAAGTTAAAGATCAGTGAAACCGAACCCTTGCGGTCTTAAGTTTATGCTGTTTGCTTTTTTCTCTTCCAAAGCAGAATCGCTATGGCTGCGATGAAAACAGTGGCTATTAAAACTGCTATTTCGGGTTTAGCCCAAATGCCTGCCGTTTCGATATTGTATGGTGGCGGTGTTGTTGATTGAATAACCATTTTGCTTGGAGTGGGTGTGGTTGTTGAAGACGGGGTAGGTGTTGGTGTTTGTGTTGGTTGAGTTGTTTGAGTGGGGGTGGGTTTAGGCGTATCGAGAGTTATCGTGCAACTGCGTGTTGAGGTCAAGCCTGCGTTATCGATAAATTGCACATATACGGTTTTTTGACCGTCGCCGCTTGGTAATGACCAAGTTTTTGTTGTTGCATATTGCTCCCAGTTTGACCATGAGGAGCCGTCGTTGGAAAAGCGCATTTGAGTAACTCCTGAAGTTGTATCACTGGCTGATAAGATCAGCGTAATTATGTTCGAATTAGTTGTGGATTGGGCTGTAGTTATGGTTCCTGTGGGTGTGGTTTTGTCTAGTTTGATTTCTGTTATTGTTTTGTGTGTGTTTTCTATTGTTCCTTCTCCCGGGTTCCATATGGCCCAGTATTCTAAGGTGTTGCTGGCGCTTGAAGTGGTTATTACTGGTTGGCCATTGGTTGAAAGATTGAATGTGTTGCCGCCGTTGATTTTGTAATAGGTTTCTTCGACGGGGTAGTCAGGTGTTAAGGTTATCGTAAAGTCTGAAGTGTGCCAAGTATCCCAATAGTCGTTGGCGACAATAGGCTCTCTTGTAAGAGTAATGCAGAAATTGGTTGTTGCGTCACTTATAGTAAGCTTATGTTGCCCGCCAGAAGTGATTGGTACAATTATTGTTGAATTGAATTGTCCCGTCTCGTCGATAGCTATTTTACCCAAGTTTGTGTCATCCCACAGCAGAGATGCGTTGCCTGGGTTAAACCATCTGCCTACGATGGGTAGTGTATCGCCAGTTTTCAGAAAAAGGCTTGCAGATAGATCGGTGTTATTGCCGTAAATTCCTTGAGGAGTTGATGTCCCGATCTGGGTTAAGCCTCTGCGGTATTCTGTGTATGGGATGGTTGTGTTGTAGGCTTGGCTTTTGCTGTTGTCTATGGCTTGGAAAACAATAATGTCTGATAGGGGTTGGTCGTCGTTGGGGTTGTTGTTCTGCATTAAATCGGGTGCTGCTGTTTGGTAAGTGAAATCTTGGGTTGGGGTCTCCAAATTGCTGATTATTGGTATCCAGTTTGAATTTATTGGGTTTAGGTATGATATGTTTACGGAACCGCCTGGGGTGAAGCCTGCGCCGGTTAGTATTATTGTTCCTAAAGGTGGACCTGATGTAGGTTGAAGGCTTAGTGCGAATGAATACGTTAAGTGGAGGTCTACATTTCTATTTTGGATAGTTGATGCTGGGGTTTGTGTGGAATTGGCGCTTTCAACTCCATAAAAAGCTATAGTGCCTGTTATGGGGGTTCCTCCATCATATACTCTCATGTAAAATTCTTGATTATAATAAGACGTCATGTTGTTCATGAATTCAGTTAAATCTAAAGCGACGTTGTTTGTGCAGAAAGGAAATGGGCCTCCTGAAATGTAATTGTGAAATTTCTTGTTGATTGCTGAGGTTGCATTTCCTAAGCTGAAGGTTATTTGAAGATCGTTCCTCACGGCATGGTTGATGTTAAATGTTGTAACTATTTTCGGTTCATAACCGGTTAAATCTTGGAATATTATGCAGGGGTTAGAATAAGGTACCTCTGAAAGTTTTTTCATGGCTTCATAAGAAATCCAGTAGAATCCATCCACGACATTTTCCCAACCGCCTACACCCCAAGAATTTGCTATCTTAAATGCGCCGGTTTGTACTTCACCATTTTCAATATAGCTTACTGTGTCGTCATACCCTACGATCGTATTTGCATGGTTTAATTCTTCGGTTTCATATTTATCGCTCGTCCATACATCGGCAGTCGTTAAATTGTCGTATTGATCTGCGTCAACAGCTATTACCGCTAAGTTGCCAGACGCTAACCAGTTTTTGAGGCTTTCAATTCCTTCGCTGCTGTTAACGTACAAGTATTGATAACCGTAACTGCTGTTGCTTCGGTAAAAAGGCGCTTCTGCCCATGCGCCTTCAGAAGGCCAAGTTGTATCGTCCAAGGGATCATAAGGTGTTTTTTGCCAAGAACTAATCCCTATATTGCATACCAGTTGGATTGCTTTTTGGTAGCTTGAACCTAGATCTACCCCTTCGTTAATTAGGTTGTAAATGAAGGCTGGGCTCATTATGTGGCTTTGGTAGCTTACTGTTGGCTGTCCTGCAGCCCAGGTTGCTCCTGATAGGTTCCATGAGTGTTCTTTCGCTTCTTGGTATGTTTTTACGTAGTATCCTACTGCCCATGCTGTGCATGATCCTTGTGAGCCTTGGTTTCCGATTGGTGGAAACCATGGTGTATCTGAGTTGTCCACAGCAGTTGGGCTGCCATAAGATATATTGTCTATAATGCGTGTGTTTTCGGCTATTTCGCTCCATTCTTCAGCTGTGGGTGGGCTTAGGCCTGTTCCATAGCCATTGACTACTTGGTTATAGTTTTTCCCCTCTTTTTGGACTCCGACCTCGTTTTTCATTTCTTGGAGTTCTTGCGAGGTTATCTTGTGTTCGCTTACTCCAAGCTCGTTGGGGTTTGAGGTTTTTGTGTCTGTGAATTCTTGCTGGGTTTTGGCGGTGCTACTGATTTCGAGGCTTGAAGCTGCTATTGATATGGTTAATAGTATCGAAATTATTGTGACTTGAAGGGTTTTCTTCTTCACTTTTACCAACTGGCGCTGGGGGGTAACCTCGTTGTGGTTGCCTTTTTGCTGAGGTTAGTTTTGTTTAGAAAATATTAATGGTTTATGAATACTCAATATATACTATGATGAGGTTTTTTTGATAGTTCCATTAACGTTTATGGTAAAAGTATCCCTCTTTTGTTCGCGTCAAGCACAATTAATATAGACGACACACAGCAGAATAACAGTGAACAACCATGCAGCGGTCCTACTCACGCTTATTAGGTGTTGTCGGCAAACCAAATACAGGCAAATCCACATTCTTTAGCGCCGCTACCCTTGCCGCAGCAGAAATCGCAAATTATCCATTCACAACTATAAAACCGAATCGAGGCGTTGGGTATGTCCGGTCGCCTTGTGTTCATGAGGAATTCAAGGTTAAAGATAATCCTAAGAACAGCCTGTGTTTGGGCGGTACAAGGCTAGTTCCAGTGGAGTTGATTGATATTGCTGGTATTGTGCCTGGGGCTTGGGAAGGTCGCGGTTTGGGTAATCAATTTTTAGACGAAATACGCCGCGCAGACGCGCTTGTTCATATTGTTGATGCTTCGGGTGGAACTGATTGTGAAGGTAAAAGCTGCAAGCCGGGTGAACATGATCCTTTAGAAGATGTGCAGTTTTTGGAAAAAGAGATTACTATGTGGATGGTTACGATCCTAAAGAAGGATTGGGCGCGGATTGCTAGGACTGCAGAGCAGGACAAGAAAGGTATCGCTCATCATCTTGAAGATCGTTTGAGTGGGCTTAGTATCAGGCGTCAGTGTGTGAATGAAGCTATTCGGAAGGCTGGTTTGAATGTTGATAAGCCTGCAACTTGGTGTGATGATGACTTTTATCGTTTTGTTGATAATTTGAGGCGAATCTCCAAGCCCCTGCTTATAGTTGCCAATAAAATTGATTTGCCGACAGCTCAGGCAAACATTGAGCGAATGAAGAAATTGGATTATATTGTTATTCCTGCAAGTGCAGAGGCAGAGTTGGCGCTTAGGCGTGCTGCTGAAAAGGGTTTGATTGATTACAGACCCGGTGATGGCGACTTTAGAATAGTGCAGCCTGAGAAGTTGTCTGCGGGTCAAATTCAAGGGCTTGAGCGGATAAAAGAAAAAATCTTAAAAGCTAACGGGTCCACGGGCGTTCAACAGGTTCTAAACACTGCGTATTTCAAACTGTTAGATATGATAGTGGTTTATCCTGTTGAGGACATAGAGCATCTTGCTGATCATAATGGTCGGGTTTTACCTGATACATATTTGGTGCCAAAGGGTACAACTGCGCATCAGTTTGCTTATGTGATCCACAGTGAATTGGGTGATAACTTCTTGTATGCTGTTGATGCTAGAGATAAGCGTAGAATCGGGGAAGATGCAGTGTTGAAAGATCGTGATGTTATTTCGATTGTGAGTACCAAGAAGCGTGCGTAGTTATGCGCCGAATCGTCGTTTTCTATGTTGAAATACTCTGATGGCTCGAAGAAGGTCTATGCGGCGGAAGTCTGGCCAGTAGACATCTAAGAAGAATAGTTCGCTGTATGCGGCTTGCCATAGTAGGAAGCCGCTGAGTCTTTCTTCGCCTGATGTTCGTATGATCATGTCGGGGTCTTGTTTTGTCATGTGTGATGTGTATAGGTATTTTTCGAATGTGCTCTCATCGATGTCGTCTATTTTTAGTTCGTTTTCTTGTACTTTTTTTGCGATGATTTTTGTTGCGTCTATTATTTCTGCTCTGCCGCCATAGGCGAATGCAAAATTCCAGAAGTAGTTGTCGTAGTTTGCTGTTGCTTTTTCTAGTTGTTCGATGATGTCTCGTAGACTGTCGGGTAACATGTTTACTCTGCCGATTACTTTTACATGGACTTTGTCGCGGTGTATTCTTTCGTATTTTAGAAGTTTGCGGAATCTTTCTTCAGCGATATCCATGATTTGTGTTACTTCTTCTGTGTTTCTGGCAAAGTTTTCTGTTGAGAATGTGTAGAGTGTGACGTTTCTTACGCCAATCAGGTGGCACCAGTCTAGAAGTTGTTCTACAGTGTCTGCACCGTCGGTGTGGCCCCATTTGTCTTTGCGTAGTGGAGAGTTGGTTTCTTGTTCATTTGCCCATCGTCTGTTTCCGTCTAAAATTATTGCTATGTGTTCGGGGGGGACTCCGTTTTTCACTTGCCGCCATAGCCACTTTTCGTATAGTTTGTAGATTCCAAGGATTGAGAGTAGTCCTTGAAGCACTTGTGATCCTCGCGTTTAATATGTGCACTGTGATTGGTGCTAAGGTTATTCTTATAGTGTTTCAATTAAAGGTTACTGACTATGGTCGTAACAATTTCGTGATAGTTTAGAGTTCTTGGGGTTTTTCTTCTTTTTTCTTGAAGAAGTCTTTGGTTGACCTGTTGATGATGTATATTAGCAGGACTGAGGCGACGCCGATTAGGATGCCGACTATAATGGTGAATAGGAAAGTAGAGAAGGCTTGGTTGCTTGTTATTGGTATGTCTGGTCTGCCTAGGGGGTTGTATATGATGTCTGCTGTTGCGTCTAGGATCCATCTAAACCATGCGATTGACACTATTAGCGCCGCAGTGCGGAGCAACCGTGGGTCTCTTTCGACGTACATTCGTACGACTCTTCCTGTTAGGACGATGCATATGCCTACGATGAGTAGGTCTTCTACGCCTTTGATGAAGTAGGTTGCGATTTTTGGTATGGCGCTAATCCAGTTGCCTATTTCGGTTGGGAAGGGTGCTGCGCTTTGGCTGACGTTTGCTATGCCCAAGTAGATGCTGACGGCGATGCATAAGATTCCTGCTATGATTGTGTAGTTTGAGATTTGGATTGGGAGTGCTGGTGGTTCGTAGTCTCTTGCCCATTTGTAGAGGTCTTTTGTGGCGCGGTCGACTCCGAAGCCTTTGAGGAGTAGGAAGCCGCCTATTACGATGACTATGGCTATGCCGTAGAAGAAGATGGCGCCTTTGTAGAGGCCTGAGTTGTCGATTGCCCATAGGATGCCGAATATGAAGACTAGTATGCCGGGTAGGCCTAGGGCTATTCGTGCATATCTTGGGTTGTCCATTAGTAGTCTGGCGTATTTTGTGAAGACTGCGGCTGTTTCTTCTATGGATTCGCTGTGTTTTATGACTATGCGTCGTACTGAGGAGACTGGTATTCGGGATTCTACCAGTGGGAGGACTGCTTCGTCGGAGAAGCCGTCTGAGACTAGTATGACCTCGTTTGCGTTGAAGGTTTCTAGTAGGTTCTTTAGTTCTGCTACTAGTTTTCTGTCTGCGCTTACTCCGCCTAGATCTGAGCCTGATATTGCTGCGACTTCGAAGGATTCTTGGGGTTGTGCTTCTTTTTGTAGTCTATCGTATAGCCTGATGGCTTCGAACATTGCGTTTGCGTCTGGCTCTTCGGGGTCTTTTAGTGCGAGGGCAACTGCGCCGTCTAGGTTAGCTGTTCTTCCTAGAAGTGGGGTTTTGATGGCTGCTTTGGCTTCAAGATCGCCATCTCTATCAACACATAAAATTAGGATGCGCTTTTGCGTCTGTCGTTGCATTTCCCTCGTAGCCATTCGAAATCTCTATCTCATTATACAGATAGTTAACTTTAAGTTTATGTTTCTTTTAGGTCTTCTTCGTCGTCGCCAAGCATCATTGCGAATTCGTCCCAGCTTACTTTTTCGCCACGGTTGAGTTTTTCCCTTGCTTCGCCGCCAATTTTTTCCTTGATGGCTTTTTCTTTTATGGCTCTTTCTTCTTGTTCTTGTTTGCGTTTCGCTTCATCTTCTTTACGTCGGGCTTCGTCTTCTTTTCTTCTGTTTTGGTATTGTTCTCTCATTGAGGTTCTGATGCCTGTTGATTGGCTGATTAGTTGTCTTATTTGTTCGTAGATGAGGTTGTTTTGTTCTTTGGCTTTGATGAATGCTTGGTGTAGACGGTCGGCTTCTGCTCTGTCTTTTTTCATGGAGTTGACTTTCTCCATCATTAGAGCATGTAAGTCTTGGCTTTTTTTGGCTAATTCGGTTAGTTCTTTGTGATAAACTTCTGCTTGAGCATCAAAGGTTTTTCGATGCTCGATGAGTTCTTTGATTTTTTTATGTTGAATGTCGATTTTCTTGTAACCACGGAGCTGGATTTCAAGCTCTTTGACGTTTTCAACCAGTCTTTTTTCTTCTTTTAGATCAAGTGTAGTTGTGGCTATTTTCCATTCGATTGCATCGAGCTCTTTTTGTAGTTCCCGCTGGTTTATTCGGGGTAGGTTTTTTTTCAGAGTGTCGATTTTTTCGTGAATTGTGTTTACTTCAGTCATTATCGGGTCAACGTTGACTCTGACTGCGTCTCTTTGTTGTTTTAGTTGTTTGACTTTTTCGTTTAGTGCGTCGCGTTCGGTTTTGAGTTGGTTTACTTCTTCTCGAATTTTTCGTGCTTTTTGGTGTAGTTCGTCTCTTTTTTCGATGAATTTCTTTATGTTTGTGTTGTTTTCTCGTGTCTGTTCTTTTAGTTTATCGATTTGGAGGTTGATGTTTGATATTTGGCTTGGGTGTTGTTGGTCGGTCAAGAGTTGGCCTTCTGATGTGGAAGTTATTTACTACGATGTTACACTCGAATTTATATTCGTTGCTTTTTGTGACTGAGTAAACTCCATTCTTTGATGTTTTTATTGTTATAATTTTAAATATGTGCTAGCACCATGTTTGGGGTGAAGTGGGAACATGAGCTTTAACTATGATGATTTGCTAAAACGGGCTTGTGGGCAGATGCCTGAGGTTTCGGCAAAGCGGGAACGTTTAGAGATGCCGAGGATTATGATTCAGACTGTTGGTATGCGTACGATTATTAATAATTTTAAGGAGATATCTGATTCTTTAGATCGGGACCCTATGCATGTTTTGAAGTTTTTGACGAGGGAAATGGCTACTGCGGCGACTTTTCATGATTCTCGTGCCATTTTTCAAGGTAAGTTTCAGCGTGATAGTTTTGAGCGTTTGTTGCAGCGGTATTTGGAGGCTTATGTTGTTTGTCCGGTTTGTAAGCGGCCAGATACAAAGATTGTTAGGGAGAAGCGTTTGGCTTTTTTGGTTTGTAATGCTTGTGGTGCGAGGTCGTCTATTAAGCAGATTTAGAGTGAGTTTTCTTGGACGTTTACCTTAATGTTACAAAAGTGGGCCAGAATGTGGTTTTGGCTGTTTGTGACTGTGATTTGCTTGGGCGGACGCTTAAAGAAGGTAAGATTGTTTTTCGTGTTAAGGAGGAGTTCTATAAGGGTCGCAAGGCCACTTTGGATGAGGCTGTGGGTCTGATTAATAATTCTACTATTGTTAATCTTGTTGGAAAGTGCTGTGTTGAGAAAGCCATTGCTGAGCGGTATGTTCATCCTGAGGCTGTGCTAAAGATTGAGGGTGTCCCTCACGCTCAGATAGTTAAACTTTAAGTGAACTTGACCCTTTTTTGTTAGGTATCGGTTTTGGAAATATCGTTTATTAGCAGTTTTAGCCCTTGGGTGTTTGAGGAAAGGAGCGAGGAGATGCTGGGGAAGGCTTCAGATAAGCTTATGAATGCTGAAAAGCATGTCGATACACGTTCGGCGTACTGTGCTCTTTTCTTTACTTTAAAGGATTCTGTGATTAAGGGAACAGTTGCCTGTTAATTGCCGCGAAAAGTGTATGAGTAGTTTTATAAATTAAAAGTTAACATTATTTGTTAGTGGTGATTATTGTGGATTTAGTAGGTCTACTGATCAGCATCGTTGTAAGCATTATCGTCATCGCTCCGGTACTGTGGCTTATTGGACGCGCCCTCGCAGGCAAAGACAAAGCAAAGTTCACTGACGCCATATGGATCGTTGTATTAGGTGTCGTGATTGGGGCAATCGTTGGCGCTCTTATCGGTGGCATAATCTCGTCGATAATCATGTTTGTAGTTTGGCTGGCGTTGATCAAGCATTTCTTTGACTGCGGCTGGATAAAAGCGTTCATAATAGCGGTCTTAGCTGTCATCGTCTTCATTGTTATAGTCGCGATATTGGCTCTCATTGGCATAGCAGTGATCGGGTTAGCGCTTCCGATTTAGGCGAGTTTTTTACTCGCGTTCTTCTTTTTTTTGTTTGTAGACAAATTGATGATGTTTTTTGGGGGTTATTAGAAATTTGATAATTAGAAAGCTGATTTTCATTAATTTTTTATTTGGTTGGGTTATTTTATTTGTTTTTGGTTGTGAGGTAGTTGGTTAGGTTTTTGATTTCTTTCTCTAGTGTGTTCAATTTTGTTTCTATCTCTTCGAAGCGGCTGTGGAGTTCTTTTGTGGAGTCTATCTGGGGTTTAAGCTCGGCTAGTTGGCGGATCAGTTTATCTAGACTCTGTTCGTGTTCTTTCATGCTTTGAATCACGAACGCGAGTGTTGCATCTTTGTTGTTAGGTGGGTTGTCTGGGTTTGAGTTGTTGGACATGTCTATTCCTTTAAGTCTTCATCGCAGTTTGGGTTCTTAACTGATGTTTCAATTACAAGAATATGTCGCGGGAGCTTTATGTATCATTTAATAAAATATTGTTGTGTGTATTTTTTGCATAAAGAGTAGGTCATGGGTTATGGAGGGTGGTTTGTTTTTTTCTTTTTTGTTTTGATTAACACAGTAGCTATGGCTACGATAGCTATTATCGTGAGGGCTGCAATTGTGTAGGTGGCTTCTTGAAGTATGCTGGTTGCTGCTGGAGTGGTTGTGGGTGTGGCTGTGGATGTGGGGAATGTGGGTGGGGGTGTTGTGGTTGGAGTAAGTGTTTGTTTTGGGGTTGGTGTTGTTTTTGGTGTCGGTGTTGATGTTGGGTTAGGTGTTGGTGATGAAGTTGTTGGAGCTGGAGAAGGTGTTTTTATACTCTCTTGGTTTTGGGCATAAAGGTTTAGTGGGAGCTGGAGAAGGTGTTTTTATACTCTCTTGGTTTTGGGCATAAAGGTTTAGTGCGTAGGTGGAGCCGTAGAGTGTTCCATTTCCGTAAATGATTATTCTGCGTTGCATCAGTGCATCTTGTACGCCTGTTTGTGTTTTGTTTTCAGCTAAGAGGTATGTCCAGTAGCTTTGGATTCCTTGTAGCCAGGTTTCGTTGTGGAAATCATGGTTTAACATGTAAATAGAGCCTGATTCAAGAGTCCATGCCATTGAGTAGTCTACTTCCCATCCGTCAATGTATTGTTCGTTTCTGTAGTTTTGCCAGTTGCTCCATGAACTCCAAGCATGAGCGACTATGCCTAGTCCGTTTTGTGAGTGTATAAAATCAAAGATTTCTTGGGTTTCTGTGTTAGAGTCCTCAGGAATGTTTAAGGAGTGATTAGTGAATAGTGCAATAACGTGTTTTGGTGATCCATCTGGCCATGTGCAGGTTACTTCTTCGCCGCGAATCACTGTCAAGCCTATTCTGGTCCCTTCTGTGTAGGCTTCTTCATAACCCTCTGTGGTGAAGTGGTCAGTTATAGCTAAAACATCGTAGCCTTGGTCTTTGTAGAGGTTTACTAATTGTGTTGGTGTGTATGTTCCATCGCTGTAGGTGGTGTGAGCGTGAAGATTGATTTTCAGAACTTGGTAGGTTTGGGGTTGCGTTGTGGGATTTTGGGCTGCGGATGTAAGGAAGATTGAGAGAAGAGAAAATGCCACAATTGCTGTAAGTAGTGTTTGGTGTTTCACTGAGTTGTACACCGGGCTGTTTGTTTTTGGTATTATCTAGATGTGTTTGTGTACTTGTTTCTTTTGGGTTCTGAGGCGGGGTGTTGTTTTTTTGTTGTTCAGTTTATTCGAGTTTGGAGTAAAAGCTGATTGTTTTTATAGTGCGATTGTTTGTTTGCTTTTGTGTGAGATCGGGGTAGGCTCGTTTCTCCTTTGATGTTCCATAGTCCACTCTACCTGCCTCACTCACTTTTGTGCCCTTTAATTAGGTTGTTGGGGTGGATGTTTGTTATGCAAAGTTTGTTCGGAGTAGCAAATAGTCCAGTATGCCGACTATGTATGATAGGATCCAGAAAACTGTTGTCAGTTGTGCGGCTTTGTTGCTTTTTGCTGCAAAAGATGCAGAGTTCGGTCGCCAAAGTGCGATGAGCCAAACTCCAAATGCCAATGCGGGGAATGAAACTATGCTGTGAGCTAGAAGAACTGCTACGTCTATGGGTGAAGCAAAATATTCACTTGTTGAAGCGCTATTCATCGGCGATAGCATTAGTACTCCAAGAAAACTCATAATCGTAATAGAAACCACTACTATCGCTAGTATGCCGTGTATGAAGTAGTTGCCTTTCTTTCTAAACCACATGCTGACCAATAGTAACGACATCCAGAGGGATTGCATTAATACGTTGATGTCTCGGAAGCTGAGTGGAACTTGGTTTTGGTTTATGGGTGTTGCGGCAATTCCGGCAACCGTGACTACAAGTGCTAAGACAAGGATGATTACTGTGGCATTTCGTTGATTTGGCGTTAGTGTAATGTGTTTTCTTCTGGCTACAAATATCAAGAGGGACATAACGATTGCAACAATTACGGCTGTTGTTGCTAGGGGGTAGAATAGTGAGTGGTTTGCTGCTTCAGCTTGCAGAGTAGAGTTTGCTATGGTTTGAACGGTTAGATTTTGCATTTGTCATCGGTATTAGGCGTGAAAATTGCGGTCTTAAAGGGTTTTTCGTCAAGGAATCTTGACTAAGTGTTTAGCATCGATAACCTTGTTGCGTGACCAATCTTGATGTTATGGGCGATTTGTGTTCTGCATTTGGTTTTTATACTATGGATTTTGTGTTAGTATTGTGTCTTCATTAGGGTTATATTCATTTTTTGAATAGTTTTCTTTGCAACATTAGTTGAAGTGAGCTCTTTGAGTGTTAAATCTAGTGCTGAATATGCTGTTTTCACAGCAGCGTCAACGTCCACAAACGGCAAAAATGGTTTGCATAATAATCAAGCAAATACAATTGATAAAAAACTCAGGTTGATACTCAAAGAAATGACTCTCTTATCCCCAGTTATGGAGGTGTCTTTAGATGGCATCATCCTTGGTGATCCAAACGGAACCATCTACTATGTCAATCAAGCTATCCCAAAAATGCTTGGCGGTACAAAAGAAGATTACTTGGGGAAAAATCTTTTGCAGTTTGTGGTGCCAAGAGAGAAAAATCGGGCCTTGGAGATTTCGTTAAATGCGATGCGTAGCAGTGGATCTTACCTGAGTGAGTTTGTAGCCTTAAAGAAGGATGGATCAGAGATTGTTGTTGAAGTGGCTGCAGCGGTTGTTAAAGATAAGGATCAAGCGATTGGGTTTATTGATATAGTTAGAGATGTTTCTGGTCGGAAAAAAATTGAGGAGAGGCTAAAGAAGCAAGCGGCACTGATTGATCTTAGTCATAGTGCAATAATAATAAGAAAGGCTGATGGTGAAATAACTTTTTGGAGTAGCGGTGCGGAGAGGCTTTATGGTTTTTTTAAGCAGGAGGCATTGGGGCAAAAAATAGGCAAGTTGATTGGGGGGCTTTCTTTTGATTCTGATTCTGAGCTTTATACTGACTTGAAGCAGGGAAAGCATTGGGTCGGGGAGCTTGTTCATAAGACAAAAGACAATAAAGAAGTGGTTGTTCAAGCTGACTTGTTAGCGATTCTTGATGGTAACGGTGATGTGTCTGAGGTTTTGGAGTCGATAACAGACATAACTGCGCGTAAAAGGGTTGAGGAGGCTGCTTTGAAGGCGGCTGAGGAGCGGTATTTGAAGGCTGAACGGTTAGCGGCGATTGGGCAGCTTGCAGGTATGGTTGGTCATGATTTGCGCAATCCTTTGGCTGGTATCAAGAATGCGGTTTACCTGTTGCGCAAAAAGCAAGGTAGCTTCATTGGTGAAGAGGGCCTTAGAATGCTTAATACTATCTGTTCGGCTGTTGACCATGCAGATAGTATAATTAACGATTTGCTTGATTACAGTCGGGAGATACATTTAGAGGTTGAGGAGTACTCTTCTAAGTCGTTGATTAATTATGTTATTTTGGGTCTGAAGGTTCCCTCAAACGTTAGAATGTTTGAGCGAACCGAAGATCATCTTTTATGGATTGATGGTAACAAGATCCAGCGGGTTTTCA